>Ga0105054_10004680_pt1 | contig 20277 bp, 15 predicted proteins | sample BON02_FD_78091 | JGI IMG/M metagenome (GOLD analysis project Ga0105054, IMG submission 78091) | Freshwater microbial communities from Lake Bonney liftoff mats and glacier meltwater in Antarctica - BON-02 (megahit assembly) | ecosystem: Environmental > Aquatic > Freshwater > Ice > Glacier...
ACAATAATGCAACAATCTACTTGTTATTTTAATCCATAATATAAATTAAATCGAAGTAACTTTCAATTTGAAAATAACTAAGCCTTAAAGTCTTATTTTAATTGAATTAGGTATTTGGCCAATAACTCCATTCAGTATCAGCATTAAACGACAAATGCCAAGTATTTCCTTACTAACCCGATTAGAAATTCAAATAAGTTAATGATTTGGCTAGTTTGAAACATGTTAAACGTCTTATTATCAATTATATACTATTTATTGATAAGGTGCCTAATTCAATATTTTCAAATTTACATTTTCAACCATCTATTCCTTATATAAAAATGAAGATTTTTAATCTAATAATTTTTGCCTTTATGTTGACTGGATGTGACAACGAAAAAGATATGGAAATAATAATTAATAAAAATTCTATTAAGGTTGAATCATTCCCCGAAAGTAAAGAATTTAAATTTACCAAGTTAATAGACTTTAATGAAGGAACACCCTTTAAAATCTATGAAGCGGACTCAGGATTATATGTTTTTGACGTAAAAGGAAAAAATGATAAAGTGTTCCATTTTTATTCTTTTAAATCAAAAGATTTTACTGCCAGTTATATTGGAAAAGGAAGTGGTCCTTATGAAACGTTTTCACCAAAGTCATCTGGAATAAAAAACGGTGTGTTGTGGGTAATGGATTTTACAATGCATAAGGTTATAGAATATGACTTGAAGAATTTAGATGAGAAAAGTAGGCAAAAGGAAACAAAGTTGGTAGACTATTTTAATACAATCCAAGTTTTAAACGAAAATGAAATTCTAGCAAATGGATTAGAAACTTCCCCTTTTAAATTTCAAAAATTGGATCGAAATACTGGTGAAGTAATAGATGAATTTGGTGTTTTTGAAAAAGTACCTGAAAATATTCCTTTTGCAACACATAATGATTTCTTCCAAGCTTCTTTTGCTATTAAACCTGACGGGAAGCAATTAGTCTCAGCATACAGGTGGAATGAGGCAATTGAGATTTTTGATTTGAATACATTGGAAAGTATGTTGATTTGGGGGCCGGAGAATATCAATAATGAATTTGCTTTAAAAAAAGATGAATTCGGACAGATGATTTTTGAAAGGAGAAATGGAATTCAAAAGTGCAATATTGATGTATTCGCCACAGATGACTATATTTTTAGTCTCTTCTCGGGTAACTATGACAGTATAATGGACTCTCAATTTACTGACACGATCAATGTTTACCTTTGGGACGGAACCCCAGTCAAGAAGATTAAGGTTGATAGAAGAATTGAGAGATTTTCTGTATCCCCAGATAATAAAACCCTCTACGCATTCGATGTAAATAGTGGTGAAATATTGTATATTAAATTGGATTTAACCGAAAGTAAGTGATGAAAAAATTCATCAAGATATTTCATTCCTTTATGTTCATTTCATTGCTTGTCTTTTCGTCCTGCAGTGTTGAAAGCAGTAATAAAAGTTTAATAGAGGGAAAAGAAATCGAAGAAATTCGAGATAAAAAAAACATCAGATTACCAGAATTTTTAGATGAGTATATCCCTGGATTTGGTAAATGAAAAGTAAGCTCAAGTGATCTTTTTTTGGAAAAGAATCGTCTAGTCTTAGTCTATATGAATGTTTCATGTATACACCTGTTTAGGAGAACTTGAATTATGGCACAGAAAAGTTGATGAATTTCATTCACTTAATACTCCTGTATATTTTATTTTTTATTCTAAGGATGATTTTAATCTTTTTACTTATCTTTTTGAAGTAGAAAATAAAAAGTTACCTTTTGCTAGATTTTTTTTTTGATAGACATAACGAATTTATAGCCTTAAATCCGGCAAATCCTAATCAAAAGATGGGAAGGATATATCTTTTGGATCAAAAAGGTTCAGTACTTGCAGAGGGTGAGTCTATTAAAAAACCAAATTTCCTCCAGAGTTATATTAATAATCCATGATTTAAGGTGCCTTCGTTAGTTGAAATCACCATTTCACCTGTATACTTTCGATATTTTAATCAGATAAAGCTTACCAAAAAGCATTTTTTCATATATATAGGCACCCTTTTCCATAAATAATATTCATCTTTTGAGCGTTCTTCTTGACTGGGAATTACAAATTCCTCCCTTTCATAAAAAATGGATGGCAGGGATGTATGAAGATACAGAACACAACCATTGGAGTAGTTTCGGGAGCCGTAGCTTTTAACTAGTGACTGGCTGGTAATTTGGTATTAACAGTGCTTATGAAATTTTAAAAAATGGTTGCTGTTGATTGGTGTGCAATGACTTCCCAGAAGTAGAACCTCCCCTTTATATTGTGCCGTTTTGTTAAGAAATGCTTTCCATAATTTAAAAAGAACAAGCGATGCGGATACTTTTCCAGAAAATGAAACTGACGAACTGCTATAGCGTTTGTTATATCTCTGCTGCAAAAAAACTCATGTAACTACGGCTATTCTCGCTTTTTTCGCCTTGGCCTAACCAAATTTCTATTTCCGCCTTATCTGTCGTTAAAACATTGACTCCACACTGTTGTCAAAACAAGCTATGGCCTACCAATAATCCGAGTGAATTCTTTGCGAGTTCTTACACAGCCACAACTTCTGTCTTCTTCAATTCTTCTTTCAGGAATCTAGCCGTATGGCTCCTAGGATGTAGCGCCAATTTTTCAGGACTGCCGCTAAAAAGAATTTCTCCACCTTTTTCACCACCTTCTGGGCCAAGGTCTATGACATAATCCACCACTTTAATGACATCCATATTGTGCTCAATGATTAGCACAGTATTTCCCTTGTCCACCAATTGTTGAAGTACGCCCAATAGCAAACCGATATCTTGGAAATGTAATCCTGTTGTGGGTTCATCCAGGATATAAAAGGTTTTTCCAGTGTCTTTCTTGGAGAGCTCTGTGGCTAGTTTTACCCGCTGCGCTTCTCCTCCAGACAATGTGGTGGCATGTTGGCCTAAGGTTATATAATCCAGCCCTACATCATGCAGGGTTTGTATTTTCCTTAAAATCTTTGGTATGTATTCAAAAAATGCTACCGCCTGCTCCACAGTCATGTCTAGTATATCAGCAATAGACTTGCCCTTGAATCTCACTTCCAAAGTTTCCCGATTATAACGCTTCCCTTTACAGGTTTCACAGGGAATATGAACGTCGGGAAGAAAATCCATTTCAATCAACTTCATTCCTCCACCTTCACAATCCTCGCAACGACCTCCTTTAACGTTAAAGGAAAACCTTCCCGGCTTGTAGCCTCTAATTTTGGATTCCGGCAAATCTGTGTACAAAGCCCTGATATCTGTAAAAACGCCTGTATAGGTCGCCGGGTTGGATCGTGGCGTCCGGCCTATAGGAGATTGGTCAACTTCTATTACTTTATCCAAATGTTCCAGGCCGCTTATGTCTTTATAGGGCAAAGGTTCTTTTTTGGAGTTGTAAAACTGCCTGTTAAGTAGTGGATATAGGGTTTCATGGATAAGAGAACTTTTTCCAGAACCTGATACACCTGTAACACAAACCATGGTTCCCAATGGGATTTCCAGATTTACATCCTTCAGATTATTCCCACTTGCACCCTTTAATTTGAGCTTTTTGCCTGATCCTTTTCTTCTTTTCTCAGGTATCGGTATGCTTAGTACGCCATTTAGATAGTTGGCTGTAAGGCTATCGGATGCCAAAATCTCCGTGGGAGTACCACTTGCTACAATATGACCACCATGACGGCCTGCTCCGGGACCTATGTCCAGCACATAATCAGCCGCCATCATCATGTCCTTGTCATGTTCTACTACGATCACTGAATTCCCCAGGTCCCGTAAGTCTTTGAGGGCGTGTGTCAGCTTTACATTGTCTTTCTGGTGCAAACCTATACTTGGCTCATCCAAAATATAAAGCACGCCCACGAGTTGTGTTCCTATTTGTGTTGCCAGTCGAATCCTTTGGGCTTCCCCTCCAGACAAGGTCCGCAAAGGGCGATTAAGTGAAAGATAATTCAAGCCTATGTCCAGCAAAAAACCGATTCTTTTCCTGATCTCTTTCAATACCTCTGCGCCAATGATCTTCTGACGTTCGGTCATCCGCTCCTCTACATTTGCGAACCATTCGCCCAGCGTAGTGATATCCATATGGGCCAGTTCACCAATATGCTTTTCTGCTATTTTAAAATGAAGTGATTCTTTCTTTAGCCGATAGCCTTCACATTCGGGACATTGGCGGGTGCTTGTGAAATCAGAGATCCATTTCTGAATTTTATCAGACCCTCCCTCTTTTTGTTTTTGGAGAAAATTAAGAATTCCCTCAAAGGTGGTGTTCCATTTTGTCCCTGGGTATTTGACGGAGTCTACGGCCACGTCCATTTTATCCCCATACAATAAGATCTGGATTACCATTTCATCCAGTTTTTCTATGGGTGTTGCCAAGCTACCTTTATAGCGCTTAAGTATGGCTTCAATTTTTTTGAAAATCCAAATATCCCTGTATTCACCCAAAGGAGCTATCCCTCCCCGGCTAATACTTAAAGATGGATCTGGAATAACACTTTCACGAGTGATTTCTTCGATCACTCCCAGACCATTACAGGAAGGACAGGCCCCATAAGGACTATTGAAGGAAAAAGAGTTTGGTGCCGGCTCATCATAGCTTAGCCCAGTAAGAGGATCCATCAGGTATTTTGAAAAATGATGAATTTTATCTTCCTCATCAAGCAACATCATTACCCCTTTTCCATGTTGCAATGCTGTTTTTAGAGACTGAGAAATCCTATACCGATCCCCTTCCTCTGCAAGTACCCTATCGACTACAATTTCTATGTCATGGATCTTGTAACGGTCTACTTGCATTTTAGGCTCCACCTCAACTATCTCTCCATCTATCCTGACTTTTGAGTACCCCATTTTACGAACTTGCTCAAACAATTCCCGGTAATGGCCTTTCCTGCTTTTTACTACTGGTGCCAGAATGGATAGCTTCTTGTCTAGAAAAATATTGAAAATCTGACCCACAATCTGGTCTTCTGTCTGCCGAACCATCTTTTCACCAGAAAGGTAAGAGTAAGCCTCCCCTGATCTGGCAAATAAAAGGCGCATAAAATCATAAATTTCAGTAACTGTCCCTACAGTGGATCGGGGATTCTTTGAGGTGGTTTTTTGCTCGATAGATATTACTGGTGAAAGCCCATTGATTTTGTCTACATCAGGCCTTTCCATACCACCCAAAAAGGACCGTGCATAAGCAGAAAAGCTTTCCATATAACGCCTTTGGCCTTCAGCATAAATGGTATCAAATGCCAGGGAACTTTTGCCACTGCCACTCAATCCCGTAATGACCACCAATTTATTCCTGGGTAAGGTAAGATCGAGGTTCTTAAGGTTATGCTCTCTGGCCCCATATATTTCAATATGCTCTTGAGAAGGTTGATTTTCTGCTGACATTGGATAGATTTTCGCTTGTATTGGTTTAACCTGAATTAGGTATTTACTATTCTAATTAGTGCTAAATTTATTGGGATAGCACAAGACATTTCTTGCGTTTTTCGACTTTGAAAACGCCGAATGGTAGTCTATAAATCACAAGACTCCATAACTTATTATAATCCCGTTGCATCTTCTGGTTTTAATTCAATCACACAATAAGCTCGACTAAAAAGAACATAAATAGGGTAAACCAAAAACAAGACAAATGGTTCATTTTTCAGCAAAGGATCTACTTGGTTGCCTTCTCGCGTAGGTCTTGCTCCGTGTCGCCTGTAATTGTTGATTTCAGTCCACTCAATATCAAGTTCCACCAATAATGGAAAATAAACTTGTGTTTCTCTCTCAGAAAATACACCTCTCCTTTCCGAAGGTCTCCTGATTTTTGTGGGTTATGCGTCCTGATCACAAGCTTATTGGCCAGAAAGGCTCCAATGTCTCTAATAACATTGCTGTTTCGCTTATAATTTTTATCTAGAATTTCTATTTTCAAATCGGAATATCTTGCGACAACGTCCCCAGTACCATCAAGGTCATTTGCCACGATATTAAAGTAAAGGTTGTCTAATTTTCCTTGCTTTAGTGCCATCCGTGTAGCCGGCATGATCATGTTGTTAAGAAGAGTCAAATCCATTTGGCCTATATTTCCCTCTAGTAAAAATTTTCCCTCCTTGTCATTGATCAGATAATCTGCTTGCATATCAATCTGCCCCTCGCCCATTAACCTTCCTTTAGCAGTAATTCTTAGGGTATCATTTTGTGAAAGCTTTTCCGCATAGTTGGTGAACCCCAAGATCTCACCATTGACATGATCGAAAAATATCTTTCCCGAAGAAAGGGCTTTGGTGTCTGGCCGCTCCTGATAGGTAATGGTGGTGTTCTCAAAGTTAATCGCCTTCAACCATATACTTTTTGGCAATCCAATAATAATGTCATGGATCATTTTAGGCCTTTTTGAGGTGTCCTCCACTTTCCTTTTGTCCCTGAAAACCTCCAGTTCCAAATGTTCCAATTGCACATTGTCTGCTGCAATTTTGCCCTGCCTAAAATAGGATTGAAAATCCATCCCGGAAATTTCCAGTCTTGCATTGGTAAACTCCATCCAATTGGTCTCCTTTTCAAACCGATTGATATAGGAATATTTGCGCAATTTGTTTTTAAAAGCCGCCTTTTCAATGCTCAATTTCTGTTCCGTTGTATTAAAAGATAAATCATTGGCTTCCACTACATTTATATAGTCATTGACATGAAGCTGAACCTCCCCCAAATAACCCTCAATACTATTAACTGAAAATAGGGCCTCCTGACTTTCAAGGTCCTGATTACTAAGGGTAAACCCATCTGCAAAAATAAATAGGTCATTTATCAACAACCTGGTGGAATCTGTTTCACTGTCTCTATTTACAAAAGAAGCTTTATTGATTCGAAAATGATTGAGTCCAATCATCTTGTAGTTTTCTCCTTGATTTCCATTGTCCTGCCCCATCTTATCGGCAATTTCCTCCAGATCTGGGGTTATGGTCTCCAATACCACATCCGCGATATAGGCAGAGTCTAGTTGAATGCTATTGTAAAACAAAAAATCTACCCACCGAAAACCTGTCAGGCTGGCTTCCTTGAAAGACAGGTTAAATTTGATTTTATCCTCTTCCATCAATTCCTTGCCAGGATAAATATTTACCGAGTCCATTTTTAAAAATGTACCCTGGTAATTATAATCCAGTCTAATTTTACCAAAATTGACCTCATGCCCTGCAAATTCGCTGGTACGGACGATCATGTTACTAACAATACGCTCGGCATTATTATTGAGATAGTTATTAACCAACACCGGTAACAAGTAAAAAAAACCAAGCAAAACTAGCCCAATGATAAAGGTAATAATGACAGGTCTTTTCATAAGAAGGGATTTTTTACCTATCAAGGTAATCATAAAAGCCAATTGCTTAACAAAAAAAATTTACAAGGGCAATTTTATGATATAGGAACTACCTTTTCGTACATTAAGTTTAGTATTGATTAACCAGGGGTTATAAATTTTAACCTCCTTATAATTGCTCTTTTGTTTAATGGCCCATTTCGCAAGATTGTCAATGCTTTCACTGACTTTTATTTCCCTAAGTGGCGGTAAAGCGTACAAGTCTTCATTTTGAAGTTCAAAACCATATTTACTTTGATTTTCAAATATTTCCTTCATCGCAAGGATTCTAAAAATGTACCTACTGGTTTCTTCATTAAGATATAGGTCATAATAATCAGGACTGAGTTGCTGGTTTTTCCTTCTTGCGATGCCTGCCATTCCCATATTATAGCTGGCAGCTACACTGGTCCAATTTCCAAATTTACCATAGGCAGCACGAATATATTTACAGGCAGCTACCGTGGATTTTTCAAAATGGTACCTTTCATCCACATCCCGATTAACCTGCAAACTAAAATCTCCAGCAGTTCCCCTCATAAATTGCCAGAAACCTTTTGCCCCAGCTGGAGAAGTGACATTTAATAAGCCTGACTCAATGACGGCCACGTACTTAAAATCGTCAGGAATACCATTTTCTTTTAAGGTCTGTTCGATAAAAGGAAAATACTTACCTGCTCTCTTGAGCATCAGCAAGGCATTTGACTCCCAATAGGCGTTGACATAAATTTCCCTCTCATACCTTTCGAATACATCAGGCTGATCAATAGGTGCTTTTTCACCTGCAAACTCGGGCTTATCGGGAAGGTCAAAAATGCGTACCCGAGGATTAGTTCTCGTCTTCCCTGCTCGCAATTCGGCAACTGCTCCCTCCTTTGCTTTTAACTCTGGCTTTTCCTCCTTGCTTTGAAAAAGCAAATAGCCGATGATTACGAACTGCAACGCAACAAGGAAATACAGGTTATAGGTGTGCTTTTTTTTCAATGACTTAATAATTTGGGGACAAAAGATACTTTTTATAAAAATCGTCTATGGCGCCTACTGCATCATCTGCGGAGTCTACAAGGACAAAAAGATCGAGGTCTTCTTTATTGATATTGGCAAAGGATTCCAACATGGTGGTCTTGATCCATTCAATCAATCCTTCCCAGTAAGCCTTGCCTACAAGGACAATCGGAAAACGCCCGATCTTTTTGGTTTGGATAAGGGTCAAAGCTTCAAACAATTCATCCATCGTCCCAAAACCTCCCGGCAAAACGATAAAACCCTGAGAATATTTGGTAAACATTACCTTACGGACAAAAAAGTAATCAAAGGTAATCAGTTTGTCAGTGTCTATATAAATATTATTGAATTGCTCAAAAGGCAAGACGATATTCAAACCTACAGACTTTCCTTTTTCTGAATGAGCCCCTTTATTTCCTGCTTCCATGATCCCAGGGCCACCTCCTGTAATCACCCCATAGCCATGTCTAACAAGCTTGGCAGCAATGGCCTCAGCTTTATGATAATTATGGTGATCTGAATTTGTTCTGGCAGATCCGAAAATAGAAACACATGGCCCTATTTTGGCGAGCTTTTCAAAGCCCTCCACAAATTCACCAATGACTTTAAATATTACCCAGGAATCTGCACTCTTAATTTCCGCCCAGTCTTTTTCCTTAAAAGCCCTTCTTATTTTATCCTCCTCTTTACCTTCGTCCATTTTTAACCTATCAAAAACATTACAACTAAAATAAAACTAATAATTTTTTCCTAATGTAAACGATCCAAATAGAGCAAACAAACGACTTTTATACAAAAAATGAAAATCTTTTCATTAAAACAACAATTTTAAAATGCCCAGCCATTAGATTTAAGAATATTTTCCCTTATTTAAGGCATGGAATCAATTTATCATGCTGACTTTTGGCCATTTGCCATTCTATTGTCAAGTATTGCGCTGGTCGTAGCTTTGATTTCCAGGTTGAAGTTTCACCCTTTTATCGCCTTGGTAATTGCTGCTGTCTATGTTGGCCTTTTGACACCAGACCTAATGGAGAGCAAAGGCATCAATGCTGCTCTCGATGAACCCATGATTGCTTTTGGTGTAATGGCAGGGAAAATAGCCTGGGTGATTGCCTTGGCGGCCATTATAGGCACTGCCATGCTGGAAAGTGGTGCAGCAGAGAAAATCGTTACCCAGTTGCTTAATAAACTGGGAGAAAAACAGGCTGCTCTGGCTCTGCTTATTGCTGCATTTCTGCTCTCTATCCCTGTTTTCTTAGACACCGTTTTTTTCCTCCTTATACCTTTGGGTATTAGCCTGGCCCTCAAAACAGGTAAAAATTATATCCTTTATGTAATGGCCATTGGCGGTGGTGCTGCCATCACCCATAGTATCGTCCCTCCTACTCCTGGCCCACTAATCATGGCAGAAAGCCTGGGGATAGAGCTGGGTACGGTGATATTATCCGGGATAATTTTGGGTATTGTACCCGCCATTTTGGTTTTGGTCGTTGGAAAAAGAATCAATAAGAGAATAAAAATACCCATCAGAATAACATTACCGATCAATGCTGGGGATGCCTCTCAGATATCTTTGACCTGGGCGCTGGCTCCTATCGTTTTACCCATTGTAATGATAGGCTCAGGGACTATGGTTCAGGCCATTACGGGGCATGTTCCTGAATGGTTGGTTTTTATCGGTAATAAAAATTTAGCAATGGCTACCGGAGCAGGTGCAGCTTTGTTTTTGTGGGCCAAATCTGAAAAACTAGCGTCCAAGGAACTGTGGCCTAAAATAGGCAAACCTTTGGAAATAGGAGGTATAATTATCCTTATTACCAGCGCAGGCGGGGCTTATGGTGCCATGATCAATAATAGTGGCATTGGACAGGCCATCAAGGTAGCCACAGAAAATTTTCACTTGCACTACATTCCCTTGGCGTGGCTGATTGCCGCAGTATTAAAAACCGCTCAAGGATCAGGGACTGTAGCCATGATTTCCAGCGTAGCAATTATGTCTGCACTTATCGGAGACGGACAGACCCTGGGTTTTCATCCTGTATACCTGCTAATGGCCATGGGCTTTGGCTCCCTATTCATTTCCTGGATGAATGACAGCGCTTTTTGGGTAGTGGCAAGAATGAGTGGCCTCACAGAAAAAGAAGCCCTAAAAACATGGACCTACCTACTGGCTGTAATTTCCCTGGTAGGAATGGCGCAGGTATGGTTGCTGTCTTGGATATTCCCTTTTGTATAACCAAAAACTCAAATAAATGAATGTACTGATCATAGGAGGAGGAGGATTTATCGGTAGCCGACTGGCTACGGAATGGCTCCACCAACACCCTAAATCCAAAGGGAAAATAACGTTGGTTGACCAAGCGTTTTCTGACAACATCAAAAACAATCCGGGATTTGAATGTATTGCAGGGGATTTTAGCGATCCCTCGCTAATTGATCCTCTCTTAGAGAAGAAACCTGAACTGATATTTCACCTGGCAGCGGTGGTCAGTGGTGAAGCAGAAAAAAACTTTGACTTGGGAATGCAGGTAAACTTATACGGCTCCCTGCACCTTCTAGAAAAATGCAGGCAACTGGCTTACTGCCCAAAAGTAGTATTTGCAAGTTCCTGTGGAATCTTTGGTGGTGATGTGAACCAAGTACTCACTGAGGAAACCGCGCCTAAACCCAAAAGCTCCTATGGCACTCAAAAAGCCATGGTAGATTTACTGATGAATGATTTCAGCCGCCGAGGATTTGTTGATGCCAGGTGCTTGAGACTTCCAACCATCACCGTTAGGCCAGGGAAACCAAATGCGGCCACCTCTTCCTTTTTAAGCAGCATTATCCGAGAACCTTTGAATGGGAAAGCAACGAGTTACCCTGTAGCTCCGGCTTCACCTTTCTGGATCTTGTCACCCAAACAAGTGGTGAAGAATTTTATTCATGCCGCCAATTTACCAGCCAAAGCTATTGGGGATGACCGTACGATCAATCTCCCTGGCATAACTGTAAGCGTACAGGAAATGATCGATTGTCTGGAGCTCGTCACACATAAAGGCATAACCGACCTTATCTCCTACGAACCGGATGCCTTTCTCCAAAGCATTGTCTTGACCTGGCCTCCGCATTTCGATACCAAAAAGGCAGATGCGCTTGGTTTCACTGCCGATAAAAACACTACAGAAATCATTACCAATTATATTCAGGAAGAGCACATACAGGTACCCGAAAAATAAGCCCAATTTATGACGACTACAGTAAAAACTGCGCTAATCACTGGAGCAGGTTCAGGTATAGGAAGAGCCGTGGCACAAGCCCTGGCCAAGGACAATTGGACACTGGTATTGACTGGGAGAAGGAAAAAACCGCTGGAGGAAACCGCCAAAATCTGTGAAAAAGATGATATTTTGATTTTCCCTACTGACATCACTTCCCCTAAAAGTGTGAAAGCTTTGTTTGATAAAATCAAGGAAAAGTTCGGTCGCTTGGACCTACTTTTTAACAATGCCGGAATTAATGCGCCTGCTGTTCCATTGGAAGACTTGAGTTATGAAGATTGGAAAAGGGTAATAGACACCAATCTTACAGGAGCGTTTCTCTGTACGCAACAAGCCTTTAAATTAATGAAGGCCCAAGAGCCTAATGGTGGCCGTATCATAAACAATGGCTCTATCTCAGCCCATGCTCCCCGGCCATTGTCCGTGGCCTACACTGCAAGTAAACATGCCGTCACCGGTCTAACCCAATCCACTATTCTTGATGGAAGAGATCAAAACATTACCTGCAGTCAGATAGACATTGGCAATGCCAAAAGTGACATGACCAAAAAAATGGAAGAAGGCACCCTACAAGCAGATGGCTCCCGAAAAGTAGAGCCCACCATGGACGTCAATGAAATAGGAAGAGCCATTGTCTACATGGCCAGCTTGCCTCCTACTGCCAATATCCCCTTTATGACCATCATGGCCAATGGGATGCCTTATATTGGGAGGGGGTAAAATCATTAATATTATTGATGAATGGCCAATTATCATCCTTTATTTTATAATTTCAAATACATTTTTTTTCCAAGCCATTGAAAAAAGATCTTATACCTACTATATATCGGCAGCAAATCTAATTTGCTGCCATTAATTTGAAGAAATGATAAGTAAAGATTCGCTTCATTTAGACTGGATTACAAAAGTATCATCTGCAAATAGAAAGGCAGACAAGATTCTGGTTGAAAAAGTTATTAGAGCGCTATTGCTACTGGAAGGGCTGGGGAAGAAAAATTTGGCCCTACAAAGGTGGCGTATGAATTAACAATAATAGGCCAACCCTTACTGCCCCACTAGGATTGGCTAAGTAGGCAGAAGGCAACAGTAGCGATGTTAAAGCATCAATAAAGCAATTTTTTAAGCCTAATCCATCCAATTCCTACGGATATTTTCTCTGTTAAACCCGAATTCCATGACGTTGAAAAAGTAACGTTAAGTAGCAAACTTGAGTTGGCATCTTCCCAATGGTTTGGCTGCGAGTTTTATCCCTTTCCTGATTGTCTTGTTTGATGGATTTTTATTCTGGGCTACCTTCAGATAGGCTTTGCGGGCATTTTGCCGGTAGGTTCTTGGTTTCTTTCCCCCCTTCTTCCTGTGGTGAAGTACATCTATGATCTCTTCTGTGATCTCACGGGCTTTGCTCAGAAGGTGGTGATCGGGTAGGATAAGCGATATCTTGGGGACAGACTGTCGCATCATAGATGACATTGCCTCTGTTTTCGGGTTCTCCTTCGGGAGGATCATCACCGCTTTTATTCTTTCTGTTATTCTTTTCCTCTTTTTTGGCTGACCTTTCCATGGAAAACTCATGGATCTTTTCATTCATCTCGCCAAGGAGTTGCTGACCTAACCGCTTTCTGGTATCCACAAATAATGAAGGATCAAAAGGCGGTTCTTTGATATAGGAACTGTAGCCAAGAAAATACTGGAGATACATGTTTTCGGTAATCTGGAATACCGTTTCACGGTCGTCAAGATTGAGAATATGCTTGATGATTACCGCACCAATCAGTACACGTGGGTTAAGAGCAGGTCGTCCTGTCTGTTTTGGGGGATTACGTTTTTTGAATATGCCTACAAGATCATCCCAAGGTATCTGCGTGCTAAGCACAACCCAACGGTTATTCGGATTAAGCTGGTTGTAAAAAGGAGTCTCAAACCCGGAAAACGAAAGCTGGGTGGGGCCTAAATATTCGCTGCGTGGTGCACGCCTTTTGGAGTTCTTTTTCATAATCCCCTACACTTGAAACCTTTAAAATCGGAAAAAATCTCCTAAATACCCATAATTTTTGCAATTTTATGCTTTATCAGCAGACCCTAAATACTGTACAAATGAAACAGATTCGTAAAGGATACCATCTTTATCTTTTTAAGATCCTTAAAATGGTTAAACCTTTAACGTGATAGGGCTACTACCCATTAATGAATGGAAATTCTAATATCGATATTCGGAGTAATTCCGGATAGCATTTTATATTAGGCTTTTTCCGGCCTTCAAAGATTATGGTTTTTGGAGTAGGATGGAGGGCGTTAAAAAAAAGAGTTAGCTCCCCAAGGAGATCCACTCTTTTTTAGCCTGGAATCCTGCTTCAAAAATCAAATGATGGCTATATAAAAGAGATCTATTCTCTGAACACTACCCATCATTTGAAATAAGATTTGACAGCCTTGATTTTTTTGGTTCGTTTTTTCATCAAGGAAAAAATGAACAGTGGGAGTAAGGTAAAACAGTCTCTAAATCCATAAAAACCCTGATTTAAAGGCTGATTTTCAATTTACAAAGATTTGTAAGTTTTCTATATTGAAGCCATCCTAAAAATCTCTTCCCAAGCAACTACGAAACGTGGCTTTTCCTTGTATTCAAACCCAGGTTGAATGATAAGCTGAAAGCAATTTTCTCTTCCTAGGCATCAGCACCCCATCAGAACTTTTATTCAATTTCATTTTGACCAATACTTCATGTAGTGTTTCAGCGGCAAGCCCATGCAATACCAGCCTATAAGCAGCACTATAAGCAGTAACGGGTACCATGGGATGTTTATTATTCACCAAGCCAAGGTGGCCCGGAGTGCCTAGAATTTGAGAAGCATAAATGACAATTGTTTCATCCAGCTGCAAGGAATTAGAGACCCGAATAAAGTCATTGGAGGTTAGAAAAAACTGTTAAAAAGCTCTATGGCTGATCGCAGGTCCAGAAAATTAGTCCATCGGTCGGGGAAATCAATATGATCAAATTGATCTTCAGTAATCATGCTTAGATCTAATTGATCAGGTGGCCCGATCGTTATGTTCTTTTCCCTCAACTGGCTGTTTAAGCGAATCACAAAATTGTATAAGTTCAAGTCATGCTTTAAAAATAAGTCATCTTTTATGTCTTCAAAATTCTTGGGTTTAAGGGGATTTCCTGCAATTCCCACCTTGGAAATATTGTCTGCAATAAGCTGTAAAATCTCTGTTCCAATATGGAAATGCCTAAAGATTAGCAAATTGGCACCCGGGCTTACAAACCGCTTAAGTCCCCAATTCTTCCAAATATTATAAAAATAGAAGCTGCCCAGGTATTTCCTTTGGAAGTGAGATTGCTAAACCACTTCTCTTCGGCTATGACTCCTCCTCCTTTTTCCATCAGCTCTTTGATCGTGTCTTTGAAAACCTCTGATGAATAATGACAACACAACCAATCTATTTGAGAAGCATTAACTTTCCCCTAATATATTAGCTCAAAGTAATGCCCAACACCTGTTTTGATCACCTTATCTAGAAGCCTGGTATCCTGCTGCAGATTAATTGCTCCTGCTTTAGAAGCTTCCTCATAGGTATAATCGTAAAGGACGTGTTTTAAGGACATAGATGGTACTTATCCAGACAACTTGGATGAATTAAATGAGACCCTGCCGAAAAAAAATAGATTTTTCGATAAGGCCCAGAATACTAATACTCGTAAATAAATTAAAAATTATTCGAAGGTGGTAGTACCGTTTGGCTGTAATACAAACTGGAAGGTATAGGTAGCCCCTACATCAGTGAAAGGGTCCAATTCTTCGTCAGAAGGACTTCCTTTGTAGTAACTTAGGATTTCTACCTTGGCATAATTTCCAGATGAAGTTTGGAGCAAAATCACTTTACCAGGAATAGGTTTAATGGCGTGTGTGCTGGGATTATAACTGTACCAGCCGTTCCCACTACCAGTAGGGATCGCTAGATCTTCATCCGTATCCATAGTGAAAGTTGCTGTTTCAGGCACCTCCTTAATCTCTTGGAAAATACCATTGATAAGGGCTGCCCGGACATTTTTATCCCTATTCGTACGGATAGTAGTGCCTTTGAAGGCTACATCCCAGTCTTCCCCTTCCGTCATTAGCTTGTTTTCAGAAAAGCTATAGAATTGGAATGGATTCTCTTCCAGTACCTGTCCTGTGGTTCGATTAATAATATCATTTGGAGCAGCAAGGTCTACGACCATTTCTGCCTCCAAAGGCAATTGAGGTTCTTCATCTTCCTTAGAATCACAAGAAACACAAACGAAGAGACTTAGGAAAAGAGACAGAGGCATTGATAAATTTTTCATTTGAAGTGTTATGTTATAGTTATAAATTTAATAGTGGTATTTTTACTCCGACAAACAGTAATCTTCCCGGCATATTTGGCTGGTATAAATTGGTAGTATTAAGTAAATTATTAATTCCAGCTTCCAGAAGGATCCCATTGGTAAAGCTTTTAGTTGTGGTCAAATTGACATTAAACCAGGCTGGGGCAAATTCTGCCTTATCGTCTAATATCAGGTTTCCATTCAAGTCAGAAAACCCAAACTCACCTCGATAAAGGACCCTTAGTGCCCAGTTAATGCCAGTATGGTTTTCTAAATAGTTCACCTTAAAATTGCCGCTGTGTGCACTTCTGTTAAATAGTCCACCATAATCGGCACTAGTCACACGAACAGTCTGATTACTGGCATTTCTCTTAAAAATCTCGTCATTCTCTATTTGCTCCACTACATCCAGATCACGAGTGTCCAGAAAGGCATAGCCAGCACTAAAACTTAGGTTTTCATTGTACTTATAATGCAAATCAATATCCAAACCCTGGGTGATTACCCGACTAATGTTGAAATAGGAAAAAGCATTTTGGCCGGAAACCAGCTGTGCAATAGGAGCCGTTTCGATCATGTTTTGCAAGGCATTTCTAAAGGCATTCACCTGTACCAATACAAGATCCGTAGGTTTCCATCGAAAACCTGTATTAATGGCCCAGGAATGTTCCGCTTTAAGCGCTCCAAGATTTTCTGGCTGAATGAGCCGTTTTGCAACCAGACCTTTGTCTTCCAGTCTTTCTAACGCCTCATTTGCCAACCTGGAACCAAACACATGATATCCAGCAGAAGCATTATTGAAGTTAAGGAGTAGCTGTCTGAAATCTGGGGCTTTAAATCCAGAACCAATCGATAACTGCCAACTAAAAGTATCTGAAAACTTGTATTGTCCGGAAATTTTTGGACTCAACCTACTTCCATATACACTGTGAAAATCACCGCGGACACCGCTGACAATATTAATTTTATCAGAAGCATCCCATTGGTGCTGCAGGTAAAAGTAGGTAGCATCAAAATGATTCCTATCGTCATACCGTGTAGCCTCCACCGTTTCTCCTGAAAATCCCAAACCCAAGGTTATCAGCTGATTTTGATTCACTTGGTAATCTGTTTGTAACTCCGTTCGCTGAAACAACTGCTCGAAATCCTGGCTATCAAAAAGATTCCCCTCCTTCCGATACCTGCTGTCTGAGGCTGTACTAAATACAGTGCTCATATTTCTGAGAGTAATCAACCAGTCATTGTTTGGCTTGTACCTTAAGGTAGGGTTGATATTGATCTCATTTCGCTTATCCTCCACGTCCAGTAACTCTTGCCCTGAACTTTCTTCCACTTCCAATACTCCAGTGGCGCGGTCAGTATATCCCCGCATGAAAACATTAAAATTCCAGCCAGAGCCCAGGTTAGCGCCAAATTTCACCTGTGCACTATGTGACTGGTAAGGGTTTTGCGTGTTACCAACCACTTCTGGTGTCAGGTCATAGCCATCTGTCCTATAGTAATCATAGAGGACATCTACATTCCACTTTTTCTTTCTAATTCCAAAATCCAGGTAAGGATTCCAAGTATTAAATGATCGCTGTCTCAGCCCTATGTCTACTTTTTTATCCTGGCCTCCGGATTTTGTGATGATATTCACAACTCCGGCCATGGCTTCACTTCCATAAATGGCACTTGCGGGCCCTTTGAGTATCTCTATTCGTTCAATATTGGAAACAGAGATACGGTTTAAATCAAATGTTCCGGCAGTCCTGCCAATCAAGGGTTCGCCATCCAATAAGATGAGGATATAATCCGTATCCAATCCCTGCATTTGCAAACCTGTGCCATGATTGGACACAATCTGCAGACCTGTCTGCTCGCTTAGCACTTCTGAAAGCCTAATACCACCGGTCTCTTGAATCGCTTTCTTACCAATAACACTTACCGGCATGGGCAAATCCTCCACTGTTCGATCAGTTCGCGTAGCCGAAACCACCACTTCGTTTAGCTCCCCTACTTTTTCTTTCAATACGATTACATCCGACATGACCCAATCAGCCCAGCCAAAACGCTTGCTTTCATGCCCCAATGCAAAAACTAAAACCGAATCACCGGAAACCAGCCGATCCATGCTTACCTCGCCCGAAGGTCCCGCAACGATTGGGGGAAGTCGGTCAACCTGAACCACCGCCTGTGGTAAGGGGTTTCCATGATTGTCCACAATGACTTTGCCCCCCTCTTTGCCATGTGCTACCATAGTAAAGAGAAAGAAAAAGACCCCTACATTAAGTTTAATAAGATTAATTCTAAACATTAGTTAAAATTTTTTAGCACAGGAGATTGAAACCCCTGCACTTTTTTTATTTCAGGTTATCCAGCAAATTTTTCCATGCTTCTTTTTGTGGGATTCCAGGTTTTCTCAATCCAAAAATCTGGCAAACCATTTCACCTTTCATATCGAATAATTCCAGCGCTGTGACTAAGCCATCTACTGTATTTTTATGAACGACAAAAGCCTTGTCGATAACCTCCTCATTGAGGTGCATATTGAAACCTGGATCCATTACATTAAGCCAATCGCCAAGCTGTTTGATGTTTTTGACTTTACCTTGGTGAATTTGAATGTTCCCTTTATTTCCAGCGAAAATCATGATGGGAAGTCCTGTCTCAGAAGCAATATTCACCACTTGTCTTGCAGACAATCTATCTACCTGATGAGCCCATTTGTCACCTATGCATTCCACAGCATTTAACCGATTCAATTTGTACTTTCGCAACATCCCAAAGAAATCATGGGTGTCTTTCATATTTTCCCAGTCGGAAGAAAAGCTCGCTACATCCAACTCATCTCGGCGGGTATATTCTGGAAGCGCATAGGCTACAGGGTCCAAAGCCGAAACCTGATCCTTATTGGTATGGTCTGCAACCAAGCTCTTGGCAAAGTCTTTATCCGATTCTTCCTGTAAGTAAACTTTCATCACTGCATCCCCCTGCCCATCAAAGTACTGAAAGCTAAACATCGGCCCGCGTGGAGTATCGCTATTTACTGCAAAGCCATACTTCCATGCACTAAAAAATATACGCTGCTCTATGGGACCTATCACTGTTGCTACTTGGTGAGGAGCTACTCCATGGATTTCTATTTTCTGAAACCTACCTTTATGTTCCAATACACAACCTTCACTCCTGGTCAGGGCCATAACCTTGCCCAATTCAGGGAATTTCTTGATCTGATCTATGAAATCTGTAGACAATAGGACTACGTTTTGCCCTAGTCCTGTGGCAATTAATTCGGCTTCTGAAACATTCAAATGCTTTGCAGCATCCCTGATTCTAAGTTTAGGACTTTCCTTTTTTAGCTCTTCCCAAGAAGCTTTTAAAGTAATCAATGAAGTAGTTATGGCTTTCATTTTGTTTTTAAATTATAAAGTTTGAATTGAACCCGAAATCGGCAACACCAATTTTATTGCATAATCCGAGTTGAAGAATACATTTTTGATTTATTGGAACTGTGCACAATCAGTTGATTGGTAATTGCACAATGCATGAGTCGTATGGGATGGTCAAATACTGTCTCTAGCAGACATTCATCCATTCCTTCTTTCATGGGGCCGCAATAGCAAATCTTACCGGATTTTAAGAGTATGATATTGTCTGCATATTGTGCGGCAAGATTTAGATCATGCAGAATTACCAGCACACCTATATTTCTACTTTTTAGTTGGAGTAAGATCTCCAAAACCGCATGTTGCTGGGCTATGTCCAGACTAGAAGTGGGCTCATCCAGCAATATATACCGGGAGTAAGGCTTTCTTTCCCAAACCTGAGCCAAAACCCTTGAAAGTTGAACACGTTGTTTTTCTCCTCCTGACAATTGGTAATATTCCTGGTCCTGTAAGTGTTCGATTTGAGCCAAAGCCATGACTTCGGCCACTATCTTTTTTGGATTTGTAGGTTGAATTGAAATGAGACCCAATTCAACAACTTCACGGACAGTAAATGGAAAGTTAACGGAAGAATGCTGAGACATTACTGCACGCACTTCTGCCAATTCCTTGGCTTTAAATTTGGAAATATTCATGCCATTATAGCTCACTACTCCACATGAACAGGAAGACTCACCTGAAAGCAATTTAAATAGGGTTGTTTTCCCTGCACCATTTGGACCTAAAATGGCAATAATCTGCCCAGAAGCAACTTCTAAACTGGTGGAATCCAGAATGGTCCGGTTTCTTGTTCGAAATTGAATGTTTGAAGCAGTTAGCATTGGTATTTTA
>Ga0105054_10004685_pt1 | contig 20254 bp, 27 predicted proteins | sample BON02_FD_78091 | JGI IMG/M metagenome (GOLD analysis project Ga0105054, IMG submission 78091) | Freshwater microbial communities from Lake Bonney liftoff mats and glacier meltwater in Antarctica - BON-02 (megahit assembly) | ecosystem: Environmental > Aquatic > Freshwater > Ice > Glacier...
TACAAAGACCTGCTGGCAGTCCTTTTTATAAATTACTTCTCGGGTGAACTTGCCTTACACGTGCTGAGCAATATAGTGGGTGATATACTGATATGTTCAGTGTTATTTTTTGATGTGCTTTTAGTCATAGCACCGCTTCTCATGTGGTCTCTGAACGCAACCCGCCCGTCATGGAGCCCATACACACTACTGCCTCGAGTGGACTGATTTTCCTGGTCTGCAAGACGACGCATGCAGGGTTGTAGAAACAGTGCTCATCGCCCTTATCATAAACAGTGAACATGCTACTGGATGCGCTCGCTGTGCTTGGGCGTGGAACGCCCAGCCCATCCACACTGCCGTGGATACTTGTTGTAGTCTTCGCTATCTACTTGTTCTGGGACCAATTCGTGTCAATTGGAATAATCGTCGCCCTTTTCGGCGCATGCGATGCGTTCGGTAAACACATGTGCGTTGAGCCCTGCAACACACAAACGTGCGATGGCGGAGACCGTCCTTGCGATGGAGATGCTCGCCAAAATTTACTCTGGGCGACGCAACAAGTTTACCAGTAAACTTCACTCTGAGTGTATCTTTTGCGTGTTCGCAAGGAGGAGGCCGAAATGGCTGTGATTCAGACACTTTCTGAATAAACGTCTCACAACCACCATGAAGGAGGACAAGTTCGAGTGTTCGATGTGCCTGCTTTGCAAAGGGTTCGAGGCGTTCACCAGCTACATGTGCGCATCGTACAAGCAGGTGCGGGCAATGTACGTGAAGAAGACTCTACCGCCGTGCTTAGCATGTCGCACCAAACGCGAGCGACGTGCGACTTTGTGAATAAATGGATTTATTCGTCGAGATACACCTCATAACCAGTATGCTCGTTGCACTGGTACTTGTTGTGGCGTACGAGCCGCTGCCTGTTCTGAATGTGACGTGCCCGGCGACGACTCTAGCTTTGTCGTTGGATTGCAGTGTCCTCGGGATTTACTCGAGGCGCGATTGTGAATGTGCGTGCCTGACCTTGGCGGGGTGTGATGTTCCTCGGTGTGCAGTCGCTGGTTTCACGAGAGACTGTGTGGTGCACGGGGACTGCGTTAACAAGTGTATTTGCCGCGACTTTTTATGCTCGTATGAATACACGCCGCAATCAACAACTGACTACTGGGCGAAGCAACAACAGGCGCAAAAAAAATACGACGAACGACAGCGATTGATCGGCGTGATTCTTGGGACAGTGCTTGTGTCGCCTTTTTTGTTGCTTGGTCTGTGGCTTCTGACTCAAATATTTCAACTTCGTCGGGCGCGTGTGGTCGCGCGTCCCGTCGTAGTGGTGAAGCTTCCCGACGAAGGTATTGTCGACGACTAGGCATGATGGTGCGATTCATGCTGCACTTTTTTATTGCGCTCGCAATGAGCCCCTTCGAAGACGTGCTAAAGCGTGCGGTGATAGGGTACGTGCTAGAGTCGGTGTACGTATTTTTAACATCTGTGTAAAAAAACATCTGCGTAAAAAAACATCTGCGTAAAAAAACATCTGCACAAACCTCCCACGCCATGCGGCTGTGCCACTTCTTCGAGCACTGTGGTAGGGGCGCCAAGTTTGGGCCCTGTTGCGTCTCGTGCAAGCGTGTCAACCGTCGTCATATGGCATTGCCGTGTCTTGTGTGTGGGGGGAAGACCGCCATGGAGATCATCCTCCCGTGTGACCATGTCGTTTGCTCGCAGTGTGCGAGTCACACTTTGGGCACCAGTAACACAGTGCCGCTCGGTGTGAGCCCCCCTTTCAACAGAGAGGACCTCGTTGTGCCCAGCCTGTGCACGGGGTGCGGTCTCAACAACTGCATCTGCATTGTCGGGGCCAAGTGGATGTCGCCAGGCCAGACCTTGCACAACTTCCTGCACCGCGATCTGGCCAAAGGTGCTTGCTTACTCTGTCACCCACGGACAGAAAACCTCGATGGCCGTGAACAGCTCGTCCCGCGTGCGGACCCATGCAACGTTTGGACACCGGAGGAACGACCAGCCCAACAGGTCGTGGAACGCAGGGTGCACAGGCTCACCCCGAAAGCGCTCTGAGCGTGTCGCTGCATCTGGGTCGTAGACCACCACGCGCTTGCCTGTGGCCACAGCCACCGCGTAGAGATAGAAAGTGGCCGAGTGCGTTCGCTCTTGCATACCCTCAAACGAAAGTAAAAGCACGTCACATTTCTCGATGCCCGTGTTGAACGTGAGCGTGAACTGGTCTGGGTAGTGGTCCATCTCTTGGTACGCTTCTGATGTCCAGTCTACCGCTATCTCATGCCCCTTTTCGCGCAATTCTGCCATGAGCGACGCTGCACTATCTCGCTTGAACCAAGAACCAGACATGTGCACGACAGGCATGGCATGCAAACACCACGTTCACTTCGCATATACAGTTTACTTTAATTGACAGAGAAGAAGACTTATGGAGGAGGCAAAGCAGTGACCGTATCGCCCGGGCCCGCGTTCGTGGTCATGGTTCTGTGCTTTTCGAATATGTGCAGCCATCAAACACCTTCATACCCATTTTCAAAACATTCGGAAGAACGACTTCACCCAACGAAACGCAGCCCATGAAAGCTCCATCCCCTATAAGATTCGTTTTCGGTAGCTTGATCTCTTTAAGTCCACTGTTCATGAACGCATATTGTCCTATTGCTACTGCATTGGGAACACTTATACTCTGTAGGCTTTTGCAAGACAGAAATGCGTAGGGCCCGACTGTCAGACAACGTTCCATTTTGACTTCTGTCAACAGACTGCAATCGGCAAAAGCGCGTTCATCTATGTAATTGACCCTAGGCAGAACGACGCTCGTAAGACTAGTGCACCCTTGGAAAGTCTTGTCTTCGACGCTTACTACTAGTTCGAACTTTATCTTTTCCAATTGGCTGCACAAGGCAAAGCACGACTTTCCCATGTGCTGGAGGTTGGGGATGTCGACCGATTGCACACCACTCAACTCGAAAACGTTATCACCCAGATGAGTAATGCCCTTGCCAGTCACCTTTTGCAACTGTGGGCATGCAATGAACATCTCCGTTGGTATAGACTTGACGGATTGGTGAAAGGTAACGATCGTGACACTCGATGACTGTTCGCCTTCGTGAAAGGCCCACCTGTTTAGAGTAATGTTCTCTCCAATTATAATGTCTGTGCTGCACCCTACAAACGCGCCTGCCTTAATGACTTGATTTGGCAAAACGAACCAAGTCGTGCCTTCGAGTGTGTATTGCACACCCTTGTGGACGAGGGATCCATCGGGCATGTCATGTCCTTCCCACTCATGCTTATCCGCCCACATTCAACATTCTACTGCCGTGTCCTCCTTTATACGCTGATCGTCAGAGCATGTATATACAGGACAGGTTACATGCTAGCACTGGGTCATGTACAGACTACTACAAACCTTGACCGTGTGCATTTACTTGTCGTACCTGGTGGTATTGTGGTCCATTGTTATCTTGTTTTTTGTCTTCATGTCTGGCCCTTCGATCATAGACAGAGAAGTAGCTGCCGCCATCACGAACGGGTGTGCCTTTTACGAGGATGTGCTTTACATTAAGGAGGGCGAATTCTTATCGCCGGCGTTGATAGCTACTGGGAACCCGCGAGACTTTCTACCGGGCTTTACGGGGGTGCCCGCTTTTGTGACACTACGGCATTACACGGGGTGGTTTGCGTGGCGCGACGTTGTCGTGTACAGCTTGAAGAGCGTGCGATGTGTACTATCTCAAATGCAAGATATATAAGCTCTTCGTAAGCTCGTTGGGTCATGGCCGAGGTCATTGTTCTCTCGGTGCTCGGGGCCGGCATTGTCGTGTTTCTTGTGCTGCGCCAGTCTCCAGAAGAACCCGATATGCGTCCCATCTTACAGCACTCGGAAGTCGTCATGCGGCCCATGTACACGATTGACGACGAGCCTCAAACCGAGTCCAACGCAACAACAATCTGGGAAAGGGCAAGCACCACCGCCTTGTAGACGAGGCTACATGTTGTTCCTATGAGTTGACCAAGACTCGTAAAGGAAAAGGTGAGGTACATAAATACAATGGCCATGGGCAAGAATATCCATATCATGACGTATCCAATACCAAAACTCGCGCATATTGTGTCGTAGACGGTAGTGGGCGACTCGTAGGCGCAATTGCTGTGCGGGTCGTGCTCATTCGGCACAGCCGAGCCACGGTACATCCAAGAAAACATGTGAACCATGGCCTCAAATGCCCACGGTATGGGGTAAAGGTACCGCACGCTCGCGCACATTTTGCTGTGCATTCCCATTTGCACAAAGTAGACCATCACCTCGACAGGGTTGGTAAAGTGCACACATGCCGAGGGTATAGCGTTGAGGGCTGTCGTGTACGCCGCTTTAGACACGGTCGTGTGTGTTTTCCACGGCTGTATAGTGGGTATGTCGATTGATTTAAAGCCTATGACAATTCTTGCAATGTCGTCAAACGCCGAAATAAACAAATTGATCGCAAAAATTACAATAGGCATAATAGCATTCAAAACAAAAACAACAATGTTCACCAAGTCTACCATCAGTGTTGTGATTTTCAAGAGTCCCATGCACATGCCTATAAAAATGTACCGCACGAGAAGAAGAATAATGCCGCCTATGCCTATGCCCAGAAGAACATAGCCTTGTATTCCCAGAGATGCTACAAACAGCAAGAATTCCAGAATGAGTGCGAGTGAGGCCGAAAGAATTTTACGCAGCGAGCGTGTCAGAAAACTCGCTGTCGGATCAGCTTCCTGTATTTTTTTTTTGTATTTTCCCAACTCGCGCGTCAGGCGGTTCATGGTCACATTGCACTGTTATATGACTTGTATATGAGGCATGAGCAAATACCTGTGCCATGCATATTTCAGTGTTAGTGAATGCGCTCCTAATTCTAGCATGCGTGCAGAACGTCGTGCGCCACTACTGGAACATGTGGGTGTTTCGTTACAGCGTCGTGTGCACCGACACGCAAATCAGAGACACGGGTGGACCTCTCCTATCGCACCTCTGTGACTACTACGCCCGTCTTTCGGACTTTACGTCCATTGAAAACCTAGCCACGACAATAGTGCACCTCAACTACCACCTGATTGTTTTTATGATCATTGTCGTCGCGGCAAGTGGCATTGGTCCACTCCTCAGTGCTGTGAGCGATATTCCGCCACGATATCGATGTAAGCTTGGTTCCCTTCAATGACGCGCACATTGTTGGGGTGGTCGGTGCGCTTGAGGTGACCGTTGTTCTCATAACGAATGCGGTGGTCGTTGGAACGCACTGTGCCACTGTAGAGAATCACCGGCTCGGTGAAGCGCGTCTTCTTATCTTTGTCCGTCATGGACGTATAAATGCCATACGCTTTGCACTGGTCAAGGAAGAACTCTTCCTGCCACAAGTCGGCCGACGCCGGCGAACTCTTAGAAAAAAAGAGAACGAGGTCGTGTTTGTCCTTGTTGTACGGTCCTTTCGTATGCGTGCGTCTTCCAGCGCCACTCACGATGCCTGCGAATTTGATATTCTTAAGGAGAATAATGTTCTGTGGCTTCTTCACAATAGCGCCAATCATCAAACGGGTCATGATACGCGCCTCGTCCACAGCACCGGCTTCGACCACCTTGGTAGACGGTTTCGCAATAAGAATACTAGCCGTAGTGTTGCCTGGCTCCACACAGAGAACTCCGGACTGCCCAATAATAGTCATTCTAGGACGCGCCCACCACACGTACGTTGCCGCGAGCTCCTTTGCGGCTTTGTCTGATGCACCATCCCCTTTCTTGCCAGATTTGGGTGGAAACATCTTGATGACACAATCGTTAAAGTCGGTAACGATTGTGTCAGTGTAATCGACATGCTCAAACAAGTCGCCGACGGCACCTGCCTCCAAACCGTTCGCGGTAGCGTTTTGGTGGTACTTAAGCGATGCTCGCGGCAACCTTGTCCACGCGTGCTCGTGAAAGTCAGTGATGATGCACGGCATGTTGCTCTCGTTGTCGTCAGCCGAGGTCTGGTTCAAACTAGCGCCGCCCACCTTTTCAATGTAGTATTGACCAATAGTAAATACATCCGAGAGCTCGTCGATCTTGCGCGAGCTGCTAGGGGGAGGCACATAAGGAAGAATGGTCATGTTACCCCAGTCGGCATTGCTGTACCCCACTTTCTCCAGCACCATGTTCTCGTTCATGTCCTCGTTCAAAATTCCGCTAATGGAGTAGGTCATTTTTTCGGGCTTTGTGTTCTCAACGGCACCGAGCAGGTTTGGGAAAATGCCCACCTCCATTGGCCGGCGCACGTCACCGCTGGGCATGTACACGTTGCTCTTGCGCACGTTCATCATCAAGTTGGTAACGCCGTGCGGCATGTGCAGAGCACCGCAAACGTTCCGCGCGAAGTCGCCGTCGGCGCGACGAATGCGCTCGGCGTCGCTGAGGTGGGGGTACACATGGGACGACTCTTTCATGGCCTGGTCAAGGTGCACACCGTGTTTTAGGAGAGCCTCATAAGCACAGTGAATGATAGCGCTCTCTATTGAATTCTTGTTCCCTCCCATTTTGAACTCAATCTCGCTCGCGAGGGCCTCGGGCTCCATTGCGGCATTGGTGTTGACGGTGCAATCCAGGGCAATGCGACGCATACGCACAGTGAAGCTGCGGTATTTGATAGAAGGGGTCTTCGCAAGGACACGCTCTGGCGTGATGAGCGCTGGGGCCTGGATAAGTTCGCGCTCGTGCAGAATGTAATAGGGGACATCGGTGTATTCGGTGCCGAAAATAACACGAATAGGGTCAGAGGCTGTTGTCCACATCATAACATCCGAGCTAAGTACTTTAGCGCGACCTTGCAAAAGAAAGGGGAGACCCTGGGTGATGTGCGGAAAGCCGGCATTGACGCGGTACTCTCCCGTAGTGTTGCTGTGTTGCATTTGAATGCTAGTGTCGTAAAGACCCCTAAAGTTTTGCGCGTTCGCATCAACTCCGCCGGTTCCGTTCAAAGTACCGGGCATTCCCGATATCCGCGACTGGGCGAAAATTGGCTGCGTGACCGTGTTGGGCACGGCCATCGTGCCTGCTGGGGCGGGTGGGTGCCACATGATTGCCGATGTGACTAAGTTTGCCGTGCACTCAAATAGCTAACGCGTCGTAACTGCTTTCCTTGTGGCGACACATTCCTTCTTGTGAACACCCACACCGTCCGTCATGTGAAACAGAAACCCGCGCACCATGAACTTTTTCTTCTTGACGAGCCACAGCTTCTTCACTTCGGCTTGCAGCTCTTTTTGTCCCTTGTCGCCAAGCACCACGACAACAAATTCGTCGGTGCGCGAAAAGACGTGGTTGCCATAGCGGAGGCGTGACTCGGACTTGTACCCAGGCATGTCGAGATGCTTGCACGAAAGGTGCGTGAAATTGCGCAGTTGCGCTCGCGGAGTCTTCACCGAGCCGGCAAACAACGCTGCGTTCACGTACTCGGATCCGACATTGTACGATCGGGCGCCGTCCTTGAAGCACACTACAACAAGTCCCTTAATGGGTTCCTTTGTGTGCTCGCGCAGGGCTAGCATGCTGAATGCCGTCTGGAGCTGGTGCGCGTTGAAGGTCGTGTTCAACATACCATTTACCAAGCGGTGTCTCTTGACGCAAGGCACGTGGCACATGCTTTCGAACTGGGCACGCGTGTACTGCGTGCATTTTTGCTCCACAACAACAAGCGAGCCGTCTTTTGCACGTCCGAGAACGTCTATTTCAGTAGAAAGTTTTAAGGACGGCATGGCCACGTAGACTTTGGCGCGAATGGGGGCAATCTCGCGCTGACGCAGGGCTTGCAAAAAGTCGGTCGTTCTTTCATTACCGTTATATTTTTTCCCCTTATTTACGTAGTGCTCTACTTGTCTATCACTCAAGGTTCCTATACGTTTCCCGGAACGCGAGTTGCCAGACTGGAGACGAGGGCCCCTCACGGTGAATTTGCAGTTGGCACGAAGCACTTTCGCGAGGAACGTTGTGATTCCCACACACGTGCTGTCGTGAGCAATTTCCAACATGGCTGACGACGCAGCAGGAACTAACGCGCAAATAGGGCCCTACGTCAAAGCGCTCGAAGCCATCATGTACGACTTCCTCATGGAGCAAACAAAGACAGGACCTTGTCTAGACAAGTACGAGGACGTGCAAGACGCCGACATGGCAGCAGAGATGAGGACCCTCGTTGAAGCGCGCGACTGTGTCCACAAAGTGGTCGAGGGCACGCAGCGCAGCTTCTTGTCGAAGCACGCAGAGTTTGTCAAGAAAAGTCGAAAAACACTCCGCGCCATGACAACCGCCCAGGAAGTAACGAACGAGGGCACCCTGATGATTGACGGCGTGCCTTATGGTCCAGACAATGCTGACATTTACCAGGCCTGGTGGTATGTTCGTCGTGCGCCCGACATTCTTCTTCGTGCGGCGACGTCGGACAACATTGACGAGATGCCCATCGAGGACGTGGCGGAGAAGTGGTTCGCCGCCATCAAAACCATTCACAACTGTCATCCAGTCGCGCCGTAGAAAAACGGCATGAGCGGCATTCGACTCCACTGATTCACAAGCGTGAGCGACGCCACGTCTCGTGTGGTCTTGTCCAGTATTCGACTCGTGCTCTTAGGGTGGAGTGTGAAGTAGTGAACGAGAGCACTCGTTGTCTCGGGCGTAGATCGCACTGTGTAAATAACGCCTGGCTCTGACACGAGCTCAAAAATCGCACTCTCGTTCCCAATAAAATCTTTGATCGTGTTCCTCGCACACCTTTTCTCCAAGCCGTCGACCCTGCACGGGTTCCTGAAAGCATCAAAGCTCAAGTTGTTTGACCCGACGCTAACTCTGACAGTGTATGTCTTGCATCGCAGTGGACTGCGGCAGAGAGGACACGCGTCGTCGAGCAACGCGGCAACGCAATGTGGGTGATAGACGTGACCGCACCAAAGGCGCATCCATCCTCGTGCTGGCGTGCCAAAGCCTTCGAAGCACACACAACAGTCATCCATTGTGTTATGAGGGGAAATCACAGACTGGCAAAAGTGTGGTAATTTGTGTGACATCACGCAAAGCGTGTCCAGAAACATGCAGGTGCTAAACCTGAATGTCGGGTCCACGATCTTCAAGAGCGGTGTGTGGGAGCTCATGCTCTTGTCCCAGCCCCTGAGCGTGAAGCACGATGACATTGAGCTCGAAAGGGGCGAGCGTGAGTTCGATCACATTGACCTAGTCAACCTCGTGGACCTTGACAAGTACGGCCCGAGCGCTCGTCTCTATTGGTTGCCCCTTCTCGAGAACTACAACACCATCCGCGACTTGATGCTGGACAAACAAGTCATTGAGAAACGACTTTTCAGCTGGGGTGATCGGTGTCTCCTGCTGCGACCGTCCCCGCTCTACGACGATCCCGACATTCCACACGTCGACCCCAACTATGTCCTTGACCACATGGATGAGCTCAAGACGAGCAAATACGGCATCGACGATCCCACGATATATGCCCTTGGTGTGGACATCCTCGATGCCTGCATGTTCTATCTTAACAAGAACTGCGTGGACATGCCATCGTACAAGGAGGTTTATGCAGCGCTAAAAAAAGCCCTTGGTGACCCGACAGAGCGTCTCGATGAGCTTGTTCGTTGTCATGACGTCTCGCTGCTCCAAGAGTTGTCACCCGAATACAAGCCCCGGTACAACTTCAGCGCGGAGGGCCTGCAAACCAGTATCATCATGTCGAAGGAAGGGCCGCAGCGCACTGCCATCATTTCGCGCTTTCCCCTTGAAGAAGTGCCCAATCCCTTTGGTGTCGCCGCTCGCATTCTAGGGGTTGTCTACGCGAGCGTGCACGGCAGTCCAGAAACCTCGTACGGGGCGCTCGAGTGGCTCAAGAAAGAATACACCACCGTCGTTGTGGGCATTGACTCGAACTTGAAGCAAATGAAGCCTGTTCTTGGATACAATTACACGCCGCCTTTTACGACGGTGCGACGACTGCGGTCCATTTTTCAGGCACAACGCAACAAAGCGGGGTACGTGACGCGTAGCGGTTCAGACCGCATCTGCTGCTCAACAGACCTCGAGATACAAGGGGAGACGATGCTTGGTGAATACACAGCGCCGAGTGAGACGTGGCCCTTCGACCATAACGCTGTGTCTTGCAGGGTAGAGCAGCATTGAATAAAAAAAATCTCACACCCGTTCATGTGGGTCCTCCCGTTCCTTGCTCTCGGAGCGTGGGAACGGCTCGACGACTCGGAACTGTCCACCTTCTTTACCCCGGACGAAGTCATGGGTATAACACACCAGTCGTGTGGTCCGGACAAGTGGATCTCGGGCACGACGCAGAACTCTCCGTTGTACAAGTCCAGAGGGGCTTACCTCAGCTATGCCACAGGACCGTGTTGTCCCAATGGTCACACGTACGGTTGGTTCGGCAAGGAACACAACAACACAGAAGCACTTCGCAAAGTCCATGTCCACAACGGTATTCGAACACAGCCGTTCCAAATGGCACGACTGCTTCAGTGCACCCCGCCTACCACGGCCTTTGTCGGGGACTCGACAATGATACAATTTTATTACGCTTACTTCTGCGGCATCCTTCGGCTCGGCGGGTCCGTGACCTCGTGCTATATTCCTCGAAAATCCCACTACGAACACAGGGCATGCACGAAATCAAACTCTCTCAACGCCACACTCACATTGAAGGGTACAACTTATACGCTTGTGTACCACCCAGAGCCCCCCGCGGACACCAATGCCGACCGAGTTTTCATGAACAAAGGACTCCACCTCAAACACAATAAAATTACGGCATTTGTCACCTCGCTCTTCACACTCCCTTATCTGCGCAATATTGTGTGGAAGCAAACAGTCATACAGCACTTCCCGGGATCATCCGGGCTCTACGAAAAACGCGAACAAGGCCCATGCGCGTTGCGTGTGTCCCCGGACATGAGCAAGCAAGAAATAACCAAAAAGGCTATTAACGATGTCATGCCTTACATATCTCTTAAAGAAATTGAAATCGACAGCGGACATTTATTCCCGCTCCAGAACGGCAAGAGCGACTGCACGCATCGCATCTACACACCCCTTTACTACGACGCCATCTTTGCCGTCTTTGCGCACCATCTTTGTTTCTCATAACCCATGTTCGCCGCCGAGAAGCGGGCCAAGTTCGTGCCTAGCACTCACACCTACTACATTGACGGCAAAAAAGTAGACACTAGCGTCACGCGCGTTGTGTCGAGTGCATTTCTCCCCTTCAACGCTGATGCAATAATAGACGAAAACCTCGCTAGCTGGCGGCGCGGCAAGTACGCACACTTGTCGGGGACAGATAAACAAGTCAAGAATGAGATTAAAACCATCTGGGCTAGCAGCAGCGTCCTGGGAACGGCCATGCACGAGTGGATAGAACTGTACCTCGCCGGGCTCGACCAGCCCCCCACCACGCTCGAAACCGAACAATTCAAACGGTGGTGGGACCCGATGAAAAAAAGTGCACTGCGCACAGAACTCGTGGTGTGGTGGGAGAAGAATGGCAAGGTCGTGTGTGCTGGGCAAATCGACGCCCTAGCAGATGACTTTGTCATTCTCGATTGGAAGCGCGTCGACAGCGACTTGTCGGAAGACTCGCGCGTCTACGAGTACGGCGCCTACAGCATTCCAAACACAAAATACCACAAGTACAGTCTTCAATTGAGCATGTATTGGTTGATGCTAGAGCAAACGTACGGCTTCATTGCACCGTCGTGTAACATTGTGGCTTTTTTCGGCGACAGGCCAGCACGACCCATGGTCATTGTCGACTACCGAAAAGAAGCAAGGCTGCTACTCGACGCTCTGTGACACCTTGTACACGAGCGTGTCGAGGTCGCGTGTGGACACCAAGAAACCAGCCGACGGTCCAACAGGATCGCCCGGTTTGTTAAGAAAGGCGCGAGAGCGCAAGTGCCTGCCGTCCGTCTCGTATGGCTGCACGCACACGCTCACCATAGCGTCTGGGGGTAAGTTCGGGAACATGTCCCTAACATAGGGGCCGAGCGGCTCAGCGTGGTGGCGACGCAGGATGATCCACTTTGTCTGGTGGTCGTCTCCGACATCTACTTCAATGCGCACAATCACAAACCAGTCCATGACCTGTCTAGGTCCACGAAAGCACCCGTGTAGTCTGCGAACTTATGCGCTGACCGTCCTCCTCGGTCCAAGTCGAGGTAACCTTTCAGCGTGGTGATCTGTGCCTTCTCAATGCAGTCGAGGTCCTCGTCATTGATGCGACCCTCGCCCACGAATGCAAAAAGGGCAGCCCTATCCTTGATATTCAGTTTGGTTTGAAAGTGAGGTGACATGACACTAAACTCGGCCTTGGCCTGTGCCTCTCCGTTCTTCATCCATGTCTGACAGAAAGACGACAACGTAAGTCCAGTTTTAACGAACTCGTCCTTAACACTGATTTTCCGACCCAGTTTCCCAATGACGATCTCAAGGACCTGCTTAAATCTGCCGAGCGCCTCTAGAATTTTTTTTCCGTAGAGTTCAACGAATTCAGGCCTTTTAACCTGTTCGTCGATCGTTTGAGCGTAGGCTCGGAGAATCTCGTCGGTGTGTGTGTCGCGAAAAACGTAAAAATCGCGCCTGAACTCACTGTACTCTTCAGGAGAGAGAGAATAAAGGTTCATCATTTCCGGTTTACACAGCACAATGTTGGGTCCCATGGAACCAAGGAAAGGCGGGCGTGCGTCTTGTAACACTGCAAAACGTTCATGACCTCGTGCCATTTTGCTGAGAATAGTGTCCGATGGCATTCCGCTCGCCGGACACAGATTCTCGACATTAGGCATCTTAGACATGCGTTCAGTACGCCCCCCTTCTCCATTGACTACTTTCTGTCTGTCCTTTTCAGCGATTTTGGCCTCTTCGTGGATAGCCTGATAGAGGTCTTTGTCTACCGGGACAAAACATTCACCGCACTCGTCATAGCACTCGTCATAGCACTCGTCATAGCACTCGTCAGCCGCCGGAACAAAGGCTAGCACACCGAAGAAAGGCATGGTCGTGTGTGTTTTGTTTTACTCGCGCATATAAGGTCACGGCATTACAAGCGCACCAACACCCATCCCTATCTTGACGATGAGCGACAGCCAGATCACATCGGTGAATTCGGCACCCGCATCGAAAAGAATGTGCCAGTAAATGCCCATGGCAAAGAAACTCAAGGATTCTGTGACTAGTATGCTTGGCTTAAGGTAAGAATAAATTGGAAGGTGGTTCTTACTCTTCTCCGACTCTGTCATGACAAAAAGCAAAACTGTAGTGAGTATCGACGCGACAAACACACCGTATGCTAATTCTATGCCCTCGGACTCTTCGCGCAAGAAGAAGAAAAACCACACCAAGAAAAAAACACCATATGCGTACGCATATGCCTCGACAAACTTCATGCTTCGCCCTCGAGATCTGGATTGTACTGCTGGTCAACAAGCCTCAGCACCTCTGGCGTGAGCGTGACCTTTTTCGACAGCGCCGACACGCGCACGGTCCTGCGGCACAGACCCACAATGTAGGCTTCGGCTGCCGTCTGTAGAACTCGAATAGCGTCTGGCTCGAAGCGAAGCTGGGTGCCCAAAAGCGTAGCGTCGGCCGCAATCTCTCGCGCCAACCGTTCAAAAGGGGCCTTCGGAATGCAAGCCTTGCTTGATTTCTGAAGCTTTTTAATTTGTCGGAGGGCTTGCGTGCCTGGGTGAAACCGATGCTTCTTGCGCGGTGGTTTCTCAATGACGGCTCCCTCCGAGTTCACGTGGGCTACTTTGAGCTCGGTTCTCGTCATGCTTTCTGCTTAGACAAGCACACACTCAAATAGGACGGAGGTGGGTTATGACATAGTACAAGGGGGTTGCGTGCTTTTTACCCCTACTGCCAGATCACTTGCCAGACTTGAGACGCTGTATTTCCTCGATGAGCCGCGCCTTCTCATCTTCGACGCGCTTCAGTTTTTCGGACTGCTCTGCTATCTTATCCGACTGCTCGTTAACTTTGACAGCAAGCGCAGCGTAGTGTTGTTTGCGTCGCACGACGGAACGTGCCGCCGACAGTCGGTTCTGACGCAGTCGTACCAACTTGCGTACATCCTCTGCTGACATACGGTTCAACTCGTCGAGGTGAGCAGCGTACTTAGGAACGAATGAGAGGTCCAGCTCGGATGTTGGCTCTTGAAATGGTCCAGTTGGGGTAAGGCTGTCGAGGAGGTCCATGGAAATGAGCCCGAAAGAACGAGTTCCGCAAAGACACCCGTCCCGACCCCACGAACGGCTGATTCCAGATGCCCGTACAAGACAACCACCCGATCGTTCAGTTTTTGCAACTGGGACCACGTAATGTGCTCGGCGCAACACACAATCACTGGATCGGCAACGGGTGTGCCGCTCCAGGTCCGTGCGTCGATCGAGTCGACAAGTTCAAAGTCCTTGTCTGCTAGAACAGCCGTGACACGTCGTGGCTTCGACATCCACGCGTACATGTCGTTGTGCATGACTATATTGGTTGTTTTGTTGACGACAATGGTCTGGTACAGGGTGCGAGAAGGCTCCTCCTCAAATGCTATGCGTATAGGTTGACCGTAAACTTTCTTATTCAACTTGTTCGTTGTTTGTGCCCAACCAAAATACTCGAGGTCAACCACGGTAGTAACGTCGGGTGTGTATTTGTTCTTTTGCAGGTCGACAAACAGACGCCAAATGACCGGACTTGTCATGTAGACCAATGACTGCAGCTCGTCTCGGAAATGTTTCGCTAAATAATCGTGAGGATTTCTGAGGTAAGTGCGGCCCAGCAGCTTGAGTGCGTCAAGCGCCAGACTCTGCCTTTGGAAATGACTGATAACAACACCAATAAGAAAGTGTTGCAGACCCACCATGCGCAGCGGCCGTATAACGCTTTTGTAAGCAGCGGGTTCGAGTGCTCTTGAGAGCGAGTCCACGTCCACCCATCCGTCTGGTTCAAAAAGCTGTTTGTAGCACCCTTCGCACACACAGGCCCCAAGAGCGTAGAGACTGTCTGGGTGCGCTCCGCCCCGACCGTAAATGGCGTGCGTTTTAGCCTTGCACTCGTTAAGTGTGTTCACAAGCACCTTTTTGCACACGATTGGATAGTACGACGTCTTCAGCGTAAGGGGTCGACCTCTGTACACGCTCAGTGGGATTTTTCGGGCAGCCCATTTGGCTGTGGCGTAACTTGTGCAGAGAAAACGCAAGAATATCGGACACAGGTGTGTGACGTTGCCGCACCGGTCAAACCGAAGGTTCGTTGCCATGGCTGTGGCGCTTTCTGGACAAATGTACTTGTCGTGCTGTAATGCAACGAGCCCTTCAAGGCAGGGCAACAGCGGTGGTTGCACTGTGAGCGTGTCACGGACGCGCAGCCGGTGCTTGAACACAACCGAACTCGGCACGGGGTAGAACTCGACAGTTTTTTTGTCCGTGCGCAGCAAGTGCCGCATGGTGTGTGAGTCCTATAGACGCTGCGAGTAATTTAAAGAACACCATGTGGGGATATGTTTTCCATGCTGTCACCATGGCCATCGCCTCGTTTAGTCCAGACTTTGAGCACTTTACATGGATATCAATCGCTGCCATGGGGGTTTATTCAGCACTAGCCTGCCGTGGAATGGAACATCACTACTACTGGGTCATTGTCCCCATCTTAGTAGTCGTTATTTTAGGCGTAACGTTCATGAGCCAGTTACGATGTGACGTGTTTGAAGAAGCGTACGAAGAGAATGGTGCTCTCATGTTTATCGTTGGTAATTTCATAATGCACTACGCCCCGCTGCTTATTGTCATGGCCTTAACACCGTGCCCAAAAGTGGTTCACACAAACACCGCGCAAGTTTGGCTCGCCTATGCATTGTTCATGGGGTGGTACTACTACGACAAACCCATGCAGGTGTACGGGTGTCGTCTGTCGGAGAGCATAGACTTGACGGGCGTGTTCCTCACGTGCGTCGGCCTTAATCTTCTAGCCGTTTACTATTAAATAGTCGACTCGGCAATGTCATCCGACCAGTCGTCGCTTATGTGTCCCTCGGCTTCAAACCACTGCAACATGTCGAGGAGACGCCTGATAAGCTCGCCTTGCTTTCCTCCTGCAAGCAGGTGCGGCTTTGTGTCTAATTCTGGCGTGCGTTGGTCGACAGACCACGAAACAGCGTAGGACCGCGCGCCATCGCACTCAGTGATGCGCTTGTCGATCGCAAAGTGAATATCAGACGTGCGTTGGAGACGCGCAACGAGAGAGGGAACATTGTCGTCGACAGAGCGGGCCGATATGTACACGATTCCTTCTGTGATGCCAGCGTCCATCTGTGTACGAACGTGCTCCATGATCTTTTCGGTAACCTTGTTTCCTCTGGTTAGGATTAACAAAGTTGCCACACCCACTGCCCATAGTGCAGCCGACGCTATATAAATGGAAGGGGCCGTCGTCACACTTTTGTAGACAAGCCACACCTGCACCGCCAACAAACAAATTGAAATGAGGAAAACTGACCACCTCATTTTTCGAACGAGACAAGTTTGCTTATATCGTCGTTTTTGTCAAAGTGGATTCTTCACAAACGCAATGACTCTGCCCGTGTCGCCACCACCTCCCGTGGCCAGCGAGCCCGTCGCGCCAAATGCACCGCCACGCCCGCGGGGACCCTCGCGGCAGCGACCAGTAGCACGCAAACTTTTCTGATTAAATGCGACTATATGTGTGCACCTCGTGTTGTATTGGCCATGGACTTTCCTTTTGACATTCCTCTGTTCTCAGTCGAAGTGGAGCAAGGCAACTGGCTCGTGAATTATGGACCGTTTGTTCGTCAACAGATGGCCGGCGATGGCTTGATGTTCACTTGTCCACAGGGCTCCATTGTGCAGTCGCTAGACGGGTTCGAGATGCTCCTTTTGTATAGCCCTTCCATAAGCACAACAAACTTGATGATGTGGGGAAAACACGACATTACGATCACCGACGAATACAGTGCGTACCTGGAGGGCGTGTACCCACTTGAACGTGTGAATGGCAACAGGACCCTCTCCTACCGCGTTGACGAGAACAATGTGTGGGAGATATCGCCAATGCAGGAGTGTGTGCAGGCAGATGACCTTTCACGTGCTGAAGGCATGCCAGACTTCACAGGACATGTGCGGTTCACAGGAACAACACGACTCGAAGAAAACACTTTCAATCTTGACTTTGGCCAACTTTTGAGCGTTGACTTTGGTCGCAAGTTCGTCGTCGAGACAGACATATGTTATACGTCGCATACTTTGTCACGTGTCGTAGGCCGACATGTCCGTGAAATTGGTGCGTTCGCGTTTGGACGGTGTCGTTCACTTACAAATATAACTTTTCCGGTGGTCAAGTTTTTGGGGGGTGCCGCCTTCTGTTCTACACCTTTCGTGCATGTGCGAATGCCGTTGGTGGAGACTATTCGAACTGGTTGCTTTCGCGACTCGCTTTACTTGCAAAGCGTCGACTTGCCGCTGGTCGAGGTAGTGGACGATCACGTATTCGATACTACGCCTTTGTTGAAAGAAGTAAGCATGCCCAGAGTTATTTCGCTTGGTGTGTCATGCTTTCGACGAAGTGGCATTGAAACCGTAACACTACCCATGGCACAACGTATATCTACTTCATTTGAGGAATGTGAGGAGTTGACGTCCGTCACACTGGGGGCGGTCACTGAGATAGGCTTGCACTCTTTTGCGAACTGCCCGATGTTGAGGGAAGTGACACTGCCCAGGGCAAACCACGTGCATGCCTTTGCTTTTCATGGGTGTCCTGCACTTCAGACACTATACTGTCCAGTAGGCTGTTTGACCCCAGCTGGTATCACGGTCGTCAATATATAAATAGCGAGTGCATACGTTAGAGTGTTGGTTATCACATCGTCGGGCGAAAAAACACGCGAAACGACCGTGCCGGGCGCGTGGCACACACTGAACCAGTGCCGACCTATGCGACGGCACACGTCACCTCCCGTGCACTCCGTGTCGGCAGAGCACATGTGATGCGACCACGAAGGCCGACTTTCGAGCACGGCTTTCACGGTACACACACTGGTCGCCGACTTGGAAAAATCTATGTATGGTAGCATAATGTCGTCTTGGAAATAGGCATTCGACTTGTTCCAGTGTGCTTGATCGCGATGCACGTGGACGTTGTCGCCCGTGCAGAGTTGCATGGGCACGCTGTTGTACTCGAGTGTAAACGGATTCGACCGCTCTATAAACGAGAGAGCGCCCGCTTCGTGCGCAGTGCTAAAGCCAAACACATGAAACATCTCGTGCAGTGTAACGAGCAGAAGGCCGTCGGCACTGGGAATACTGCGTGTGTAGAGTGTTATGGTCGTCTCAGAGGCTGTGCCCAACAACCACCCCGAGTCCGAAGGCACCTTTAAAGGAGACCCCTGCACGTGAATGTCTACACTTTCTCCCGTGTACACCATCACAAAGAACTTGTACGCAAGTCCTACAGTGTGAACGTGCTCGTCCGTCAAATAAGTCGTGTTAAAGGTGAGGTCGCCAATGGGGGGTGTTTCAACAGACCGGCGTTGTCGTTGTGTGCGATAGGCGTGCTGAACCAACTCGTGCCGAAACGCTCGTGCAACGCCGCCACCAGAACAGTCGCCAAGTGCAAGAAGGAGTACCAAAATCATCTCAAATCGTGTATGTCGTTGATGGTGGAAAACGTTAGGATGGCCAAGACAACGTTGGTCATCGCCAGGAAGCCTGCTAGAGACGAGTTGTACTCCTCGCTCAGATTCATGAACCCGTATATATTGGCCTCGTCAAACATCACTTCGTATACAACGCCAAAGGTGTTTGTGTACAAAGCGTAATTGATCATAATAAGTTCTTGGGCGGAATTGAACAAGAACTGCGCACTGGTCTGGGCGGGTTGCAGGAGAAATCGCGTGTGCTTCTGTGCCTGCCGCGCGTCGATTTTGCCGTAGTAGTTGCCGAGAACCACGTCAAACTCTTGTCGGTACATCCCGTTGTTGTGCACGTTTCCAATAAACGAGCCATCCATGTTCACGTCCATTTGTCCCGCTGAAAAAATCCCACCGTCGACCAGCACAACGCTCTTGGCATTGCCATTGGCCTGCACTGCGCTTTCCGTGCCGATAATCAGTGTTAGTTGCGTTGTCTCGCTAAAGTATATGGCAGGAGCAGCGCACGAACCAGTGCACATGCTGTTGGTCTCGCACGTAATGTTCAACCCGTCCATCGTGACAGTGTTTGAGCCCTGGAAAATAAAAAGTGGGCACTGCCTGGCCACGATGTTGCGGAGATTGGTTCCTCCTCGAATGGTCACACGAGTGTTGGAAAAGTAGAGGGGCGAGTCGAAATACACGTCGCCAGAGCACGATGGCAAGCAGTGCGGCGTAATAGTGAGTGTGTAGCCCGGCCCAAAACGTGGCACTGTTGGGCTGCCGCACACAGCGCAAGACCGCGAGGTTGGAAAGCAAAGTGTGTTTGCTTCGGGCGTCTCAGTGCAATCAGTGCTGTGGCAGAGGATGCAGTTTGTGTAACCCGTGGTGTTTTGCACGTCTACCGTTTGATAACCTTGCTTACACACTGCGTGGACGTCGGGCGAGCACGCGCCAAGAGACAGGGCTAGAAAAAAGAGCATGTTTACTGTGCGTTTGTTCTGCTTATATGCCAAGGTTGCTGGCGACGGCGAGAGTGAATGGGTGTGTGGGGCCCATGACCCGCAAGCATCTGGTGTGAACTTCCTCCAGCAGAGCACGTCCCTCTTCGCCCTTGAGGATCATTCCGAGGTTGTTCATCGTGCACAGTGTAGTGGAGTCGTCTCGACCGTAAAGTCGCTCCTCGATGGCGAGAACGTTGCGGAAGAGGACCTCGGCCTCTGCGTGCTTGCCAACGGCCTGCAACGAGCTTGCGAGATTGCAGTCCAAGAGAAGTGTGGTGCGGTCCTCAGGGCCAAGCGTGCGATGGGCTACCTCGCTGCTTTGGAGGTAAAGCTTGGCGGCTTCAATGTGTTGGCCAGACTGCTCGAGGGCACGCGCCTTCCCGTTCATGACGGTGATGACCCACTTGTCTTCAGGACCGTAGAGGGGCAACAACTTTGACAATGCAATGGTGTACAGCCTGAGCGCTTTCGTGTACTCATTCACGCTAAGGTTGGCGGAAGCAAGATGACACACAGCCTCTATGTTCACGA
>Ga0105054_10004688_pt1 | contig 20243 bp, 20 predicted proteins | sample BON02_FD_78091 | JGI IMG/M metagenome (GOLD analysis project Ga0105054, IMG submission 78091) | Freshwater microbial communities from Lake Bonney liftoff mats and glacier meltwater in Antarctica - BON-02 (megahit assembly) | ecosystem: Environmental > Aquatic > Freshwater > Ice > Glacier...
ACCGGAAGTAACGTTTCACCCATGCGTGCGTCCGATGCTGCCGTTTGTTTTTGTCTAGCAGCTTGAATCTACAGCACTTTCAGGCGCACGCAACCAATCCCTTCCGCTTTCGATGAATAAGGCCGGGTTATATGTGATTGGTTGAGAGCAGGTCCATGACATGGGCCAATAACCAAATATGGATTAACAACGACGAGCTTAAAACCTGGCGACTTTGCTGCCACAAAATCCCAAGCAGCGCGTTCGGCCATTGTTTTGGAATAGGCATAGGCGCCAAAGCTAAGGTTGCTTGTTGTGTTCTTATCCTCTTCGGTATGGGTTGCTATATCTCCGCCACCAGAAATTGCGGCGCCTGAAGATGTAAGCACAACACGCTTTACACGCGGGTTTGCCATTGCGGCACGCAACAGCGCAATGCTGCCATTTACCGCAGGGTCTACAAGGTCACGCTGTGGGTCAGCCCAAATAGTTGATAAGGGCTTGCCACATGGAAGACGCCGTCAACATCACAACAGGCATCAAATGCCGCCGGATCATTCAAATCTGCGGCCACCAAAGTTAGCCTGTCCGCCCCAGCCATTTTCCTTAAATAATCAGTTTTTTCTGGGCCATCAGGGTTGCGCACCGTGCCAATGACATTTGCGCCAATAGCCAGTAATTGTTAAACAATATGCGCTGCGATAAAGCCGCTGGCTCAGGAACTAGATAGGTTTCAACAACCGGTTTCCCTAATCAAAAAAATCATCTGTTGCATCATCTTCGCCGTCATCACCTTCAGCTGTTTTGCCGGGTGGTGGGCGGTTGTCGAGCATGCCGCTTTCACGGAGTTCTTTGACACCGGGCAAATCGCGGGGGGATTCAAGGCCGAAATGGTCCAAGAAATGTTGGGTAACTGTAAATGTAACTGGGCGGCCGGGCGTTAACCGCCGACGGCCAATTTTCACCCATTCAAGTTCGATCAATAAATCAACCGTGCCACGCGACACTGAAACACCGCGAATTTCTTCAATTTCAGTGCGGGTGACGGGTTGGTGATAGGCGATAATCGCCAGCGTTTCGATGGCGGCGCGCGAAAGCTTGCGATGCTCCACTTGTTCCTTGGTCATCAAAAACCCAAGGTCGGGCGCGGTGCGCAGCGCATAGGCATCACCGATTCGCACCAGATCTACCCCACGGCCAATATAGCGCTTTTTCAAATGTGCAATGGCTTCGGCGGCATCACAACCATGTGGCAAGCGGGCGTTGAGCGCGGCGATGCTAATCGGGTCAGCGCTGGCGAACAACACAGCCTCAACCATCCGTTCCTGTTCAGCCAACGGCGGGGCCTCAAACAGGCTTTTGACATCATCCGACATTAGGCCGACCTGCGGCGCAGTTCGATGGGTTCAAACATGCCCGCTTGGCGCAGCTCGATCTGGCCCTCCTTGGCCAGTTCCAGCGCAGCAGCAAAGGTCGCGGCCGTGGCGCTGCGGCGTTTTTTCGGGTCAAGCCGCCAGGCTTCAGGCAGAAATTGGCGCAAATCACCCCAATCTATCGCATGGCCTATCAGCCCACGCATACGCTCTAACGCTTGTTCCAAAGTGAAAATGGCGACGCGTTTTAGGTGCAAAGGTTCAAAATCATCCCGAGTTTTGACGCGGGCATAGGCCTGCATCAGGTCCAGCACGGTGGCGGAATACTGCACAACACGTTTACGCTCTACACCCTGGGTATCGCCGCGCGCAAAGAAATCACGGCCTAACTGATCGCGCGCCATAAGGCGGGCCGCGGCGCGGCGCATGGCCTCAAGCCGTTCAAGTTGGAAGGCCAAATGGGCGGCGAGTTCTTCACCGCTCGGCCCCTCTTCGCCCGGTTCTGGCGGCAGTAATAGCCGCGATTTAAGAAATGCCAACCATGCGGCCATAACCAAATAGTCGGCTGCAAGTTCAATCCGCAACCGCTTGGCTTCCTCTACAAAGGCCAAATATTGTTCGGCGAGCATAAGTATAGACACTTGTCGAAGGTCAACCTTTTGGGTGCGCGATAGCGTTAAAAGCAGGTCCAGCGGGCCTTCAAACCCATTCACATCAACAACCAGCGCCTCGGCTGCGATGCGTTCATCCAGCGTATCGGGGGCAAAATCATCCGGCATGGGGCACCTCATTTTCAAATGCATGGGCTTCGGCCAAGATCGCCCGCAGGTCGCATTTTTCGGGTCGGCGGCGCATGGCCAAGGCGCGGGCAGCGCGTTGCGCGGCAATCGCCTCAAATGGCGGGACGCTGGCGGCGGCCACGGCCATTTCATCCAGCTTGCCATTGCAATGCAGCGCCACATCACAACCCGCAGCCAGCGCGCGCGTGCAGCGCTGCGCCAAATCACCGCTCAGCGCCTGCATTGATAAATCATCCGATATAAGCAGCCCGTTAAACTGCAATTCGCTGCGCAGATAGCGCAAAATTATGGGCGAGAATGTTGCGCAATTTTCAGCATCCAGCGCGGGGAATAAAATATGCCCTGTCATCGCCAAAGGCAGGTCAGCCAAGGCGGCAAAGGGCGCAAAATCTTCAGCGCGCAACTGTTCGAGTGGCGCAGCACTCACGGCCAGTGAAAGATGGCTATCTTGCTGCGCACGCCCATGGCCGGGCGCGTGTTTAATAACGGGCAACACACCCCCTGCCAATAAAGCAGTGGCCGCCGCACGGCCATTACGCGCCACTTGGGCTGCATTTTCACCCAAACAGCGATTGCGCAAAAACGCATGGGTTTGCGGCGTTGCAATATCCAGCGTGGGCGCGCAATTTACATCAATGCCTACATCGCGCAACTCGGCGGCAATTACCCGGTAACGTGTTGTAATCGCGCGCATTTGTGCATCGGGATCAAGCCGCATTACCAAATCCAATGGCGGCAACCATTCTTGCCAATGCGGGGCGCGCATCCGCGCAACGCGCCCGCCTTCTTGATCAATTAAAATTGGGGTATCGCGGCCAACGGCTTCGCGTAAATCAGCGGTCAACCGGGCCAACTGGCTTGGGTTTTCCACATTGCGCGCAAATAAGATGAATCCCCAAGGTTGCGCCTGTGCGAAAAAACGGCGCTCATCAGGGTGCAGGCGCGGGCCGGAACAGCCTAGGATGAGCGCGCGGGCACTCATTCGCGGGCCGTAACGGTTATGCACTGCACTTCACGGGCCAGCAGCGCCGCACACATGGCGCGGGCGGCTTCCAAATCATCAAAGCCAAGCGCGCGCAGCCGGTAAAATACCCGCCCACCAGCCTGCCGACGCTCAACATAACGGTCCATATTGGCGAAAAACTGCGGATGTGCGGCGCTTAGCTGGGTCCATTGTTCAACCGCCGCGGCTTCAGAGTCAAAAGCCCCTAGCTGAATCATCCGGGTGCCAAGTAGCACTTCACGCGTGTCACCGGGGGTATCTGGGGGGGTTATCGGCTCATCCGGGCCACCGGATGTGGATACGACAACGCCACCGTTTTCAGCAAGTTCCAGCGCTTCGGCAATGGCGGCAGAAAGCGCTGAATCATCACCATTTGCTGGCGCTGCTGATGCCCTGCGAATCGGGCGCGGAATATCAAGCGCTGTTAGGTTTTCAGGCGCATCGGCTGCCGGGTCAGTACTGGTGTCAGCGGCGGGCTCAATCTCAGCGGTTTGGGGTGCAAATGTGCCCGCCCCACCGGGCACAACTTCGCCACTTTCAGCTTCGGGGGTTACGCTGCCTTCTGCTTCAATATCCGGCAAGGACGGCTGATCATCAGATGTCAGCCCGCTCCCTTCTGGGGCCAGTTCAGCCGATTGCACGGTATCAGCCGATTCGGACCCGGCCAAAACCTCGTTCACGGCCATGCCCTGATGGGCAACCTGTGTGCCGCCGGGATCCTCGGGGCGCTCACGCGGTAGGCCCTCCAATGCTCGGATCACCGGCACGTCATTGGCTTCGCGTTGGCCGAGGTTATAGGCCCAAAACACCACGCCTGCGACCAGCGCAACCGAAAGCGCGGCCCCAAGCCACAGCACAATTTGTGCTGCCAGCCCTGTGGCCTCACCCTCATCCGCAGGCGCAATGCGCCGCGAACGCGATTCGGAATCAACGTCCTGCATGTCTATTCGCCTTCTGCAGACACTTTATATTGTGTGCCGCCCTGCTCCAACCCCTAAATGTCGGATGCTTAACGCATCTCTTCCACAGGGGTCACGCCAAGGATACCAAGGCCAGCCTGCAATGCAAACTGTGTTGCGCGCGCCAAAGCCAGACGGGCGCGTGTCAGCGCCTCATTGCCGTCCACGACAAACCGAAGCGCAGAATCAATTTTGCCCTGATGTTGCAGGCTATGAAAGGCCGAGGCGAGTTCATACAGGTAAAATGCAATGCGGTGCGGTTCATGGGCTAGCGCGGCCTGCTCCAATATGCGCGGCCATTCGGCCAGCTTTTTGACCAAGGCCATTTCGCCGGGCTGGTCAAGCAGTGCCATATCAGCCGCCGCCAGCACCGCATCATCCGGGTTGGCACCGCGCGCCAAAATCGAATGGATGCGGGCATGAGCGTATTGCACATAGAAAACCGGATTGTCTTTGGACTGTTCCAACGCCTTGGCAAAGTCAAATTCCAGCGGCGCGTCGTTTTTGCGGGTCAGCATCACAAACCGCGTCACATCGGGGCCAACAAGTTCAACCACATCGCGCACCAGCACAAAATTGCCTGCACGTTTGGACATTTTGAACGGTTCGCCGTCTTTCATCAACTTGACCAATTGGCAAAGCTTGATATCCAGCGGCACGCGGCCATCAGATAGCGCTGAAACCGCCGCTTTCATCCGTTTGACATAGCCGCCATGGTCGGCGCCAAACACGTCAATTAGCTCATCAAAACCGCGCTGCACCTTGTCGTAGTGATAGGCGATATCAGGCGCGAAATAGGTCCAGCCGCCATCGGATTTCTTGACCGGGCGGTCCAGATCATCGCCATGTTCGGTTGATTTGAACAGGGTCTGGATCCGGGGTTCCCAATCATCAGGTATTTTGCCTTTAGGGGGGTCCAACGTGCCTTCATAAATCAACCCACGATCATCCAGCGCTTTGATCGCTTCTTCAATCCGCCCGGTGCCGTATAGGGATTTTTCGCTAAAAAACACGTCCATTTCAACATTCAGCGCCGCCAAATCACTGCGGATCAGGTCCATCATCGCTTCGGTGGCAAATTCACGCAGGTCTTCTAGCCAAACGGATTCTGGCTGGTCGATGAGGCTATCGCCGTATTTTTCCTTTAGCGCCTCACCAACGGGCACCAAATAATCGCCGGGATATAGGCCTTCGGCAATTTCGGGGTCTAGCCCGCACGCCTCGCGGTAACGCTCATAAGCCGAGCGTGCCAATACATCTACCTGCGCGCCACCATCATTGATGTAGTATTCGCGCGTGACATCATAGCCTGCAAAGCCCAACATCCGCGCCAGGGCATCACCCGTAACCGCGCCGCGCGTATGGCCAACATGCAAAGGGCCGGTGGGGTTGGCCGATACATATTCAACATTAACCTTACGGCCAGCACCAGCCGTAGAACGGCCAAAATCAGCCTTGGCCGCCAAGGCCGCGGGCACAACTGCGCGCCAAAAACCGGGCTTTAGGCGCATATTCAAAAAGCCGGGTCCAGCAACATCGGCGCTTATAACAACATCATCCTTGATCAGTTGCGCCGCTAAGGCTTCAGCAATTTCGCGCGGGTTCATGCCTGCCGGTTTAGCCAGCACCATGGCAGCATTGGTTGCCATATCGCCGTGGCCAGCATCACGCGGCGGCTCAACCGCAACATTCCCAAAATCAAGCCCGGCGGGCAGTGTGCCTGCGGCAACAAGGGATTCCAAACTGGCCAACACCAGCGATTTCATATCCGCGAACAGATTCATAGTCTCAGCTTTCAAAGGATTTGGCGCGGCATATCACAGGGCACGGTCCGGGGGAACACCCGTTTAGCCGCGCGCCATCGGATCAGTCAATTTCTCGTATTCTTGCAGGGCAAATCGGTCGGTCATTCCGGCGATGTAATCGGCTACAACCCAAGCGCGCTGTGTGTCATCACCCTTTTGCGCCCAATCCTGCCAGCCATCGGGCAGCATTCCCGGGTCATCCATGAATATCTCAAACATCTCCGCCACAATCAGCCCGGCTTTGCGGCGCATCCGTCGCACCTTCCAATGGCGATACATATGCTTAAAAAAGAACGCGCGGATGACTTTGAGGTCTTCGAACATCCCATCGGAAAACCGGATCAACTGGCGGCCCGCATTGCGCACATCATCAACCGATTGCGGGTTGGCTGCTGCCAACAGCCTGCGGCTTTCACTCATCACATCTTCAACCATCACGCCAAACACCCGGCGCAGGGCCTCATGGCGGCGGCGAATATGGTCAAGTTCGGGGTAAAGCGCCTCAACGCGGTCATAGCACGCACTTATAATTGGCAATTCGCGGATTTGGGTTTCTGAAAACAGCCCAGCGCGCAGCCCATCATCTAAATCATGGTTATTATAGGCGATGTCATCAGAAATGGCGGCCACCTGCGCCTCGGCGCTGGCATAGGTGGCCAATTCAAGGTCATGTATCGCCGAATATTCGGCGAGCATGGCGGGCACTTGCCCCACAACCGGGCCGTTATGCTTGGCTATACCTTCCAGCGTTTCCCATGTCAGGTTCAGCCCATTAAAATCGGCATAATGGCGTTCCAGCATGGTCACAATTTTGATGGCCTGCGCGTTATGATCAAACCCGCCATAGGGTGCCATGCATTCAGCCAACGAATCCTCGCCGGTATGGCCAAAGGGTGTATGGCCAAGGTCATGCGCCAAAGCGACAGCTTCTGTCAGATCTTCATTCAGCGAAAGCGAGCGGGCAATTGTGCGTGCCACTTGCGCTACCTCAATCGAATGGGTCAGACGGGTGCGGTAATAATCACCCTCATGCTCCACAAACACTTGGGTTTTGTGTTTTAACCGCCGAAACGCCGATGAATGGATGATTCGGTCACGGTCGCGCTGATAGGCGCTGCGATGCGCGCTTTCATCTTCAGGATATAGCCGCCCACGGCTGGAATCAGCCGGGCTTGCGAATTTCGCCAACATATCGCCGTGCTCCGCACTTGTCGCGGGTCTCATGCCCGCCTACATTAGGGTAGTTATAGCAACCCTAGCCCAAGGTGCCAGATGTCACTGACATTACCGCCCAAAGTAAGCGACCGCGCCTTTGCCCGCCTGCAAGCGATTGTCGCAAAGGATGCCACCCTGCCCTGCCTGCGCGTCGCGGTGGATGGTGGCGGCTGTTCGGGGTTTCAATATGAAATTAAGCTAGAAGCAGCCCCGGCGGATGATGATATGGTCATCGCCAAAAACGGTATGTCGGTGCTGATCGACCCGGTTTCGATGCCATTTCTATCGGGTGCCACAATAGATTTTACAGCCGAATTGATTGGTGCGCGTTTTGTGGTGGAAAATCCCAATGCCACATCATCTTGCGGCTGTGGCACATCGTTTTCAATGTAACTGCCGACGCAGACGATTCAAATCAACATAAGACGCGAGCCCAGCCTCACCCTCGGCGCTGAGTTTCGCAGGGTAATCTTCTGGGTTTTCAATGTGATACCCGGCATCTTGGACAACATTTGCATCTAGCCCCTCGTTGATTTTAGCTACCTGTGATGCGCTAAGCCATTGCTTCCACGGCTCTTTCGCGTGTCGTCGCTGTAGTATCTCCAAGGGTTCATTGGTTTTAGTGTGCCGCTGTACCGCAGTCAAACCCTCACTCGATTGACCAAGAATCGCAAGATTTTGGCTTAGGCTAGCGACGGGGTCCGCAAGAAATGGTTCGAATGACTGCCAAGCCACCGGAATTTCCGCACGCGTTTTAAAAGCATGTGCAGCCGCCATTTTCTCAACCCACAAAGCAGCTGGCGATTCGACAGCCTCCACCATGCGTTCGCGTGGGATCGTAATCCAAGGTTGCTGGATAAAATCAGAAAAATCAGTCACTCGAGGGCCAATTTGATGATATGGGCGGGCAAAAAGCGCGAAAAGCCATGAATACGGATTACGCCGCGCCAAAATAACGCCGACAAGTTGCATGTAGCTTTCATCCCATTCCAGCCTCGCGTGTTTCCAACATGCGGCGCGAGGTTTGGCCAGAGATTGAGCATCTAGAAAACGTTGATGTGCTTGATTGCGACCGGGGTTGCGATACTTGGCCTCAAGCTCGGCGACAGCTTTCATAGCTTCAAGTTCGGCACGTTTGGTTTTATCTGTCCCTAAGCGCGGACGTGTTGAAACATATTCCAACGCATCAATCATCGCCTCGAGCGCGCGGGTGCCTGTATGTCGCTCGCCCAAGACGCGGATACAGGGCAGACCCGGTTTTGGCGTTGCCCCATAGGGGCTTTGCCCGCTATGACTACGAGGTCGTTTAGGAGCCACATCCATGAAAATAGCCTCGTTCAACATTAACGGTATTAAGGCCCGCCTGCCGACCTTGCTCGAATGGTTAACCGAAGCGAGCCCCGATGTTGTATGCCTACAAGAAATCAAATCAATTGACGAGAATTTTCCACGCGATGCGATTGAAGACCTTGGCTATAATGTTGAAACACATGGCCAAAAAAGCTTTAATGGCGTGGCGATCCTGTCCAAGTTTCCGATAGAGGATGTTGTGCGCGGCCTACCGGGTGACCCCGAGGATGAACAGGCACGCTGGATAGAAGCAACGATTAACACCGTGCGCATTTGCGGGCTATATCTGCCCAATGGCAACCCGGTTGATAGCCCAAAATTCCCCTATAAACTGGGCTGGATGCAGCGGATGAAGGCCCGCGCGGTTCAATTGCTCGCCAGCGAAGACACCGCGCTGATGTGCGGTGATTTTAACATTATTCCGCAGCCGGAAGATGTTCATCGTCCCGATGATTGGTGGGGCGACGCGCTTTACCGCCCTGAAAGCCTGACAATTTGGCGCGAGGTTTTGAACCTTGGCTTTACCGACGCATTTCGCGCGCTTGATGCCGCGCCGCTTAACTACACATTTTGGGATTTTCAGGCCGGGGCGTGGAACAAGAATGACGGCATCCGCATTGACCATTTTTTGCTAAGCCCGCAGGCCGCTGACAGGTTGCAAACCTGTAGCATTGATCGGCATATGCGCGGGCGCGATAAGCCAAGCGACCATGTGCCCATCTGGGTAGAGTTAGATGTGTAACAAACGCTGCGCACGGGCTAAAGCGCGCAAATAGAGCGATTGGCGCCCCTGCCCGGCTATCATCCGTTCAACCAGAACTTCGGGCGGGCAAGGCTGGCGAGTTACCGGGTCACGGTATAGCGGATAATCAACCAATGCCGCCTCAGCCAACTGGTCAATACTGGGCCGCGCGATGCGGCGCGATGGCGCGCTGGCCCGGTCATCGGTTAGGCCCCAACCGGCATAAAACGGTTGGCCAAAGCATGTCACCTTTAACCCATGTAACAATGCCTCAAACCCCATAAGCGAGGTGATAGTGGCCACGCGGTCTACCTGTGCAAACAGCGCGGCGGGGCTTCCGGCCTCGACCACAATATCGGCCAAATCAGTGGCTTTTTCCACCGCACCCTTGCGCAAACCTGCAACCACATCGGGGTGCGGCTTGTAAATAAGGCAGGCATCGGGGAACGCTGCGCGGGTGGCGGCCAGCAGCGCAGAATTGGTGCGAATATCAACCGCACCACGCAGGATTGAGGCGTCATCTTCGACCTGCCCCGGCACCAAAATGCGTAAACGACCATCGCGTGACGGCAGGCTGCTTTCGCCAGTAAGATTATATTTTGACAGTTTCGCCACCACGATTTGTTGGCGCAGCACCGCGCCACGGGGGCAATTTCTTAAGGCTGCGGCGGCAATCATATCTTCGAGTTGTGACGGTGCAGTTGGGTCAAAATATATGCCCCGGTGGTCCAGCACAATAGACTGGGCTGGCACCAGCCGGGCACCCAATCCGATTGAGCGTAAAAATCCATCCTCAACCTGAACTAGCGCCGTGCCAGCCTGCATGGCCAATGCTGGCAAAGCCGCGGGCATCCGGCTTGACCAAACCGCCAAAGATTTATGACGTTGCCCTGCAAGCGCCAGCGCCATTAACGGCGGGTCTGAATATTGGGGCGCATTTAGAAAGCCACGCAAACTGTGGCGCTTCCAGCGTCGCATGCCAGTAGCAACACTATGACGCGGCAAAGCCCAGCTGGCCCGCGCCCGCGCTTCCAAAATCTGCAAGGCACATTCAAGGCTGCAAAGCGTGTCATTAAACGGATCGTGCCAAACCGGCGCCAAAATCATCGCGCCCGCAAAAAGCTGCGCGCGACTTAGCTTGCGTTGGCGTCGCGCCATTGGTTGACGGTCATCGCTTAGGCCCCAACCTGCATAAAAGGGTTTGCCAAATACCTGTGGGCGATGGTTGGCAAGGATCGCCTCAAACCCCAGTTGTGAACTAACGCAATACACTGCCGCTGCGGCTTCCAGCAAATCCCACGGGTTGCAGGCATGGGGCCAAATTGTTGTACGATGGTCACAGTCGGCGCGCGTAAAATAGCCCTTATTGCGCCCAGTATTCACGGTGGGATGACTGCGCAGGATGATCTCTTTGTCCGGATGTTCGATCCGCGCGGCCGACAGCATATCTTGGAAAGTTTGCGCATTCGCGCTGCCATAACGCACGGCCGCATCATCATAGCTTTGGTCAATCACAAGCACATATCCGGGCTTGGGCAGCGGGTGTGCGCCACGTGGCTCAATATTATATTTTGAAAGGCCGACGCGACGCATAAATTCGATACAATTGGCTGCGCGTGTTGCCAATTCGGGGGCATCCAACTGCGGGGCTGAATTTAATATGTTTTCGAGCATTGAGGGGTGAGTTGCATCAAAATGTACGCCAATCGGGTCTATCATCAAGCCAAGTGGTGGCGTTTTCCGCCCCGGGGCGACTGAGCGTAAGAAGGCGTCTTCTATGGAAACAAGTGGCAAATTGCGCCGCAAGGCAGCGCGTTGGCCACGTTTGCCGCTCGGCTTACGACCCCAAATGCCAAGCGCGTCTACCCGCCCCCAGGCTAGCGGCGCATAAATGGGGGGGTAATTGGCCAACTGCAAAATGCGGCGAATGCTTGCCAACCAAAGCATGCCCAACGAATAAACGCCGAGTCGATGCTTTTGGGTCTTTGGTTGCTCCATCAAGTCTTGGCTATATGCCGTCGATAATTTCGATAATCTGAACGATATCCGAAATCGCACCGACACCAGATGACAGTGAGTCCAAGAACCGGCCCCAAGTGACACCATTCGCTTCGCTCGCATATAATGAATCGCGATGCCGCAACAGAAATTCCTGCGCTATGAACAACCCTTCTGGCGCAGTTAGATCGACGACATAGGCCACGCGCTGGGGCGTTATTATATCAGTCCTTTGCAAAACCGCATTGGCGATTTCGGGCGGCTCCATACGCATAATAAACACACCACTTGGGTTGGCGGCAGCTCCATTCAAACCACCAATCGCAGCTAAACCATCAATGATCGTTTGTTCACGTGCGCCGAGTGTTAGCTGTGCTTGGCGGTTTGAGGCCCCAAGGGCTGTGAAATAGCGCACGTTTTCTTCAATGATAATCCGATCACCGGCACGTAGTGGCACATCATTGTCTGAATTCGAATAAAGATCCTCAAGCCAAATGCGCCCGGTTTGCCCGCCGCGTTGCACGGTTATTTGGGTAACACCGGGGTTGGTTTGCACTCCGCCAGCCGTGGCCAACATGCCCGTAAGCCGACGATTGGCATTCGTAATCGGGAAAACGCCCTGCCGTCCGACCGTGCCAACTACGCTAACGGTAGCGCCATCACCAGCTTCACGGCGCACCTCAACCTGCGGGTCGGGGGTTTGGCGGGCGAGTTCACGTGTAACGATTTCACGCAACTCATCGGATGTGCGCCCGGCTGCTGCAATTGTGCCCGCATAAGGCACAAAAATATTGCCAAGCTCATCAACCTGCACAGCGGGCAGAATGGTTGAGTTTGTGCCCAATGGCACAAGCAACCCATTTTCAACATTTTCCCACACGGTAATTGTGAGTAAATCGCCAGGATTGATCCGCCCAACTGAGGCAATGCCGGCATTCAAAAACGTACGGCTGAACCCAAGTGTATCACTTTGTGTTGCAGCCCGCGCCACGCGGTCATCCACTAGCACAACATGCATAGAGCCGCCGTTTTCAACCGAACCGGCCAAAATTTCATTAGCAGTAGGACCAGAGCGGGGCATTTCACATGCGCTGATGACAAGGGCAACGCCAAGCCAAGCCAGTATCCGGAACGCCCTAAAACCCATCATTTCGCCCATCTACCAATGTTTTTCGCAATTATAGCGATTTGCACCGCTACCGCTACAGCTTTTGCCCCAATGGCAATCCAGACACAACCCTCGGTATGCGATGCGGAAGAACCATTCTATAACGATCTTGGGTTGCCAGCATTAAATCAACCACTTGGCGTAGTAATTCAGCGCGGCCAGCTGCCGTATAAAACCCCCCGCTAAGCTGTGAGGTTTCAAGAAGGAACTGGCGAAAGTCGGCGTAAGAATCACGATCGGGCAATGCGGGCCGCGCAAAAAAGGCCGCAAGCGGCTGGTCAGACACAAGGCCCGGCTTGGCATAAACCGCGCGGCCAAGTGCCAAAACAGGAAGGCCGCGCCACAGCGCTTGCTGGGCGGCGGTGGAATTGACTGTTACAGCACTGCGCGCACGATCCAAAACCGGGCCAAGCCGCCCGCCCATCAGAAAGTGAACGCGGCCAACCATGCCCATTTCGCGGGCCTTATGGTGCACATAAGCGCGTAGTTTTTCGCGACCATCTTCCAGCGGATGCGCTTTAAATACCAATTGATGATGTGGCGGCGCGCCATTGGCGAATCCATCCATTACATCATCCACAAAGCCGCGCATTGAATTATATTTGGAATGCACGCGCAGCGACGTGTCATGCCCAAGTTGAAGCAAGGCTAAATGATAGGGTTGGCCAGCGCGCAGCAAGGCGCGGGTTTGAATGCGGCGACGCAAGGCTGCAAGTGGAAGCCATACCAGCCGGCGCACGTGCAGGCGCAATTCGGATAGCACCGAAAATTCGCGGTGGGTTTGGGGCGGGCCATGGCCGCCGGGCGGCCGTAAAAAGTTTAAATGATAGCGAAACCCATACCACATATGGTGCCATAAAGCCCCCCATTGCGGCGGGGCCGCGGGGGCATGTGCCCCGCGCGCGGCCAATGCGGCACGCATTTCGGCAATTTCAATATGCATCAGCGCAGAATTCCCGTTTACGCCGCCGCGCTCATAGGTCGCCCAATAGGGCCGCAAATAGCCTTCCTCAAAACAATGAACACGCAAAGCCATATTTTCGGCAATGTCACGCGCGGTTTGGTGGTGTGGCCGGGAATCGCCATAGACGACGATATCGCTGATTGCATGCTGCGCCAGATGCGCCCGCAGGGCATCAGCCCAATCACGCAGGGCTGCGTTGAACGGATAGTATTCAAGCCCACGCGGCCAAAAATGCCGGTCCCCCTGATTAAACCCAATGCGCGAAACCTTGGCCCCAGTTGCCTGCACCGCTTTGGCCAATTGGCCAAAAAACGGCCCGTGGGGGCCTTGTAAAAACAAATAATGCCTTTGTTCGCCTGCCATATCGGTCATTCAAACCCAAAACTCTTAATACAGGCCTACTTGGCCCGAAACCTAACACAAACTTAACCCCGGCCCTTGCCGCTGCCCGCCAGTTTAGCTACCAAGGAGCAGATTTTTGACAAGGGGACAGGCCCATGTTTACCGGTATAATCACCGATATTGGCACTATTGTGGCGCTAGAACAATCCGGTGACTTGCGCGCACGGATTGCCACTAAATATGCAGGTAGCAGCATTGATATGGGCGCATCAATCGCCAGTGACGGTGTGTGCCTTACTGTAGTGGCGCGCGGCGATGCCGACGGGCGCGGTTGGTTTGATGTTAATATTTCGGCCGAAACGCTCTCAAAATCCATCATTAAAGCTTGGGAACTTGGCCATAGCGTAAACCTTGAGCGCCCTTTACGGTTGGGTGACGAACTTGGCGGCCATATTGTGAGCGGCCATGTTGATGGGGTGGCGCAGATTATTTCCATGCAAGATGAAGGCGATAGCACCCGCCTTGTGTTTGAGGCCCCCGCCGCGCTGGCCATGTTCATCGCGCCCAAAGGGTCGGTTGCGTTGAACGGTACATCGTTAACTATAAACGAGGTGGATGGTGCGCGCTTTGGCGTTAACATCATCCCGCATACCAAAGACGTAACCACTTGGGGCCGGGCCGCAATTGGCGATTATGTCAATCTCGAAATTGATACATTGGCGCGCTATGTGGCGCGGTTTCAGCAAGTGGCGGGCCAAGCATGAGCGGATATTCAGACAAAATCGCCACTGTCGAAAATATAATTGCCGATGCCCGCGCTGGCCGCATGTTCATTTTGGTTGACCATGAAGACCGCGAAAATGAAGGTGATTTGGTGATCCCTGCGCAAATGGCGACGCCTGAAGCTGTGAATTTCATGGCCACGCATGGGCGCGGGCTGATTTGCCTTACGCTAACCGGTGAACGGCTCGATCAGCTCGGCCTACCGCTGATGGCCTCCAAAAATTCTTCGCGCCATGAAACGGCGTTTACGGTTTCAATTGAGGCGCGCGAAGGTGTTACCACTGGTATTTCGGCCCATGACCGCGCACAAACAATTGCCGTTGCGATTAACCCAAACAGCCACCCGCAAGATATTGCCACGCCCGGCCATGTATTCCCGCTGCGTGCCCGTGAAGGTGGTGTTTTGGTGCGTGCAGGCCATACCGAAGCGGCAACCGATATTGCACGGCTTGCTGGGCTTGCCCCGGCTGGTGTGATTTGTGAGATTATGAATGATGATGGCACAATGGCCCGCCTGCCTGACCTGATTACATTCGCTCAAAAACACGGCCTAAACATTGGCACGATTTCTGACTTGATCGCCTATCGCCGTAAGCATGATAATTTGGTGCGCGAGGTTGAATGCCAGCCCGTCACATCCGTTCATGGCGGCAATTGGACGATGCGACGATTCGCTGATACGACCAGCGGGGATGAGCATATCACCCTAAGCATGGGCGATATTGAGAGCGGCGTGCCAGTGCCTGTGCGTGTGCATGCCATTAACCCTGCTGATGACTTGCTGGGCCTAAACCCAGAGCGCAACGGGCTTTTGCAAGGCGCAATGGCGCTCATCGCTGCCGAAGGCCGCGGCGCAATCGTGTTGCTGAGCGATATGAACTATGTCGCTCAGTCGGATGGCACTGGCCCGTTTATCCTGCGCCAATACGGGCTTGGCGCGCAAATTCTCGGCCGATTGGGCGTGAATGAAATGGTGCTACTAACCAATTCACCTGCCCCCAAGCTGGTTGGGATTGAAGGTTACGGGCTCATTATAACCGCCACCCGCCCCATTCCGATGAAAGGCTGACCATGGCCAGTGCAATTGAACACTACACCCTGCCGGATGTGCGGTTTGATGAACCTGCCAAGCTGCTCATAGTCGTTGCGCCCTATTACAAAGATATCGCCGATCAGCTGATTTTGGGCGCTAAGCAGCGGATTGAGGCGGCAGGTGCAACCCATGATTTGGTTGAGGTGCCCGGCGCGCTGGAAGTGCCAACCGCAATTCGGCTTACTAGTGCGGCACACTATCATGGTTTTGTGGCGCTTGGTTGTGTGATCCGCGGTGAAACCACGCATTATGAAACGGTGTGCAATGATTCGTCGCGCGCCCTGACGCTGCTCGGGCTTGAAGGGCTGTGCATTGGCAACGGCATTCTGACCGTTGAAAACTATCGCCAAGCGGTGGTGCGGGCTGAGGTGTCGGGCCAAGACAAAGGTGGCGGCGCGGCGGCGGCGGCCATGCATCTGATTGCGCTGGATCGCCGCTTTACAAAACCAAGGCTGGGGCGTATTGGGCCGAGTTCGACACATATCCAAATTGCCGGAACGGACCCAGAGCCATGAAAAAGCCCAGCCATAGTGCGAAACGCCAAATGCGCTCAGCGGCGCGGCTTTATGCGGTTCAGGCGCTGTTTCAAATGGAAGCCAGCGACCAAAGCGCGGATGCCGTGCGCGAAGAATTTGAAACCTATCGCTTTGGGGCTGAATTGGACGGCGACACATTTGCTGATGGCGATGTTGATCTGTTCCGTGCGCTAACGCATGAAGCCGTTAATCATCAGGCAAAAATCGACCAGTTGACCGATAAAGCCTTGGTTGATCGCTGGCCCCTGGGGCGGATTGACCCGACATTGCGCGCCTTGTTCCGGGTAGCAGGTGCCGAAATTATGACACAAGAAACGCCCATCAAAGTGGCGATCAACGAATTCGTCGATGTGGCCAAGGCCTTCTTTCCCGAAGGCAAAGAAGCGAAACTTGTGAATGCCGTGCTCGACCATATGGCCCGTGCAGCCCGCCCCGAGGCCTTCACCAACTAGCCTTGTTTGGCCGGCCAGCCTATGGCAAGCCTTTGGGGTAACCATTCGGGGCTGGGCAATTGAACCTTCTGCTTCATATCGGCACACAAAAAACCGGCTCGACCTCTATTCAGTCGATGCTGTTCCAAAACCGCACATTATTTGCCCGCCATGGCATTCATATCATGGTGGAAAATGGCACCGCAAATTTCCGCAAGTTTTCGGCGGCCTGCATGGCCGATGGCAGGTTTGACGATTATGTGCTGCAGAACGCGCTCGATGATCGGGCAACACACGCGCAATTTTATGAACAGTTTTTGCAAGAATTTCATAACGAAATCAAAGGCTTAGGCCAAGATATTCATACCGTTATTTTATCGGGTGAACATCTATCCTCTAGCATTTCAACTTCTGGTGAGGTTGCGCATGTTCACGCGATATTGGCGCCATTATTCAACAATATTCGCGTCATATGCTACCTGCGCGATCAGGTTTCGCTTTATGCGGCAAGCTATACGCAATCCTTAAAATCCGGGCAAGCCACTGGTTTTGGCGATCCGGTAGCCGCCTGTAACCCCACCGCGCCGTTTTTTAATCATGCCCTCATGCTTCAAAACTGGGCGGAAAGTTTCGGAAAATCAGCGCTCGATATCCGTCTCTTTCTGCGCGGTGAATGGCTTAGCGGCGATTTGATTGACGATTTTCTGAAGGATATCGACCCTGATCTGGCGGGTAAAATTAAGCGCGCAGACATCAACCGCAATCCATCACTTAACCATCATGGCCAAATGCTGCTGCGGGCCATTAACCAAGCCGTTCCAACGCAATACGGCCGCCTTAACCATGTGCGTTATAACCTGATCAAGATTTGTGAGACGCATTTTTGTGGCGCGGGGCAATTCCCAACACCCGATGAACAGGCACAAATTTATGAAGCTTTCAAAACCTCCAACGCGCAGATAGCCCAAGACTATTTAGGCCGTGCGGATGATTTATTTGCGCCGCCCGCCTATGATGTTGGGCTTATGCCGATCGAGCCTGATTTCATTACCGCAATTGCCACATTGCTTAGCGCGTTGGTTCAAGAAGATACCGTTATTTTGCCCGGTTTATACACCGACATTTTTCGCGATGCAGCCACACAGCTTGAATCTCAAGATTTGGAGCTATCATTCAAGCTGATGCATTTGGCCAGCATTATGCGCCCTGCGGGTGCGACGATTCAGCAAAAGATGAAGGAATATAACGCCCGGTTGGCTGATAAGGATGGCCTATAAACCAAACGGTTTTTCGCCATAAATCCAATCAAACCGCCGCAACATTTGGCTGGGTGCAAGCGCTGCAACGCCCCGCAGGCCGATATTGCGGATGCCCTGCACCACAGGGGGTTTGACATGGTAAAGCCGACCACTGCGCGCAGCGGCCCGAACAACGGCATCAGCACGCGCTTTTCTGGCCGACTGGTAGCTGTTTAAACCTACCGAAATATCATGGCTTGAATTGGCGAGGCAGGCGGCCAAGGCCCAGCCATCTTCCAAGGCCTGCGTGGCACCTTGGGCCAAAAACGGCAGGGTTGGGTGGCAGGCATCGCCCAGTAGTGCCAGCTTACCGTTAACCCAGCGCGCCAGCGGTGCATGGCCAAACAGCCCCCAACGATAGCAATTGCTAACCCGCTCCAATAGGGCTGGCACCGTACCCCCAAAATTTTGAAAGGCCGCTCCAAATGCCACCCCGTCGCTGGCTTGCGACCAACTATCCCCCACCCATTCATTCCATTCAACAACGCCAACAAGGTTCATCAGTGCGCCACCACGCAGCGGGTAAGTGACCAAATGGCGACCGCGGCCCATATAGACCCGCGCGGCCGCGGCAAGGGCATCGGCTGGCAGACCGTCGGTTGGCACGAGCGCGCGCCAGGCGATATGGTTTAGAAACTGAGGAGATGCGCCGCCAAACTGTGTGACACGATGCGCCGAATGCACACCATCGGCGGCAATGATCGCGCTGAACTTGGTAGCCTCAGATCCGCAGTGCAAAGTTCCATCCGCCGCCCCCTCAGCCCTATGGCCAAGTTTAAATGTAACCCCGGCAGCATATGCGGCGTCGCTAAGGCAGGTAAGCAGGTCAGCGCGGTGAAACTGCCAATAAGGCTCCCCATAGCGCTGTTCAGCAGTCGCGCCCAATGGCAGGCGGGCAACCAAGCCTGCATTTGGGTCGCGCAATTCCGCAAATTCGGGTGTGCTGGCCAGTAGCTTGGCAGCGGGTTTAACGCCAAGTGCTGCAAGCACAGCCACACCATTGGGGCTGATTTGCAGGCCAGCACCAACTTCACCCAGCGTTATGGCTTGTTCATAGATTACAACCTGCGCGCCACGCCTAGCCAAGGCCAGCGCTGCGCAAGCCCCGCCAATACCAGCCCCGATGACAGCAATTTTCTGCCCCTTCAAGGCTTGGCTATAGTCCGCTGATGGGTTCGATTGCATTTCAAAATACTGCCACAGGGCAGGCGCGCGCGCAGTAAAAAAGGGGCCACATGGCCCCTCAATTTGACGTATTTGACGCGCTTAATCGTCGCGGTGCACGCGTTCTTTACGCTCATGCCGCTCCTGCGCCTCAAGGCTGAGGGTGGCAATGGGGCGGGCATCCAACCGTTTCAGCGAAATCGGCTCTCCGGTTTCTTCGCAATAGCCATACGAACCATCTTCGATTCGCCGCAGACCTGCATCAATTTTCGAAACCAATTTGCGCTCACGGTCACGCGTGCGCAACTCAAGGGCGCGGTCGGTTTCTTCGCTAGCGCGGTCGGCAATATCGGGAATGTTGCGGGCATCAGCCTGCATATGTTCAATCGTGCCACGGCTTTCATCAATGATAGACTGCTTCCATGCCTTTAATTTGGCACGAAAATACTCCCGCTGCCGATTATTCATGAACGGTTCATCATCCGCTGGGCGATAGTCGGTCTCGAGTATTGATTCCGCTTTCATATAACTGCTCCCTATACGTTAGCTGGTATGTTCAGCATAGGCCTGCCTTTGTGCCGCATGCGCTTATTGCACGCCTTGCCGATACTATGGCGCTCCAATATAGGGAAAAGGCAGGCTTGTCACGGGTAGGATTTACAAGATTTCGTAAATCACCGTGACATGGCCGGGTCGCAGATGAATGAGGGGATGATGATGCGCTTTGGCGGAACACAAAACTATGTAGCCACACAAGATTTGATGATTGCAGTCAATGCGGCAATAGCCTTGGAACGCCCCTTATTGGTGAAAGGTGAGCCCGGCACAGGTAAAACTGAACTGGCCCGCCAGATTGCCGAAGGCCTTGGTTTGCCCATGCTGGAATGGAACATCAAATCGACCACCAAAGCCCAGCAGGGCCTGTATGAATATGATGCCGTGAGCCGATTGCGTGATAGCCAGTTGGGTGAAGCGCGGGTTGCCGATGTGTCAAACTACATCCGTAAAGGCAAGCTGTGGCAGGCGTTCGATGCGCCGGGCCGCGTGGTGCTATTGATTGATGAAATTGACAAAGCCGATATCGAGTTCCCGAATGACCTTCTACAAGAGCTCGATAAAATGGAGTTTCATGTTTATGAAACCGATGAGACAATTCGCGCGGTGAACCGGCCCATTGTCATCATCACCTCCAACAATGAAAAAGACCTGCCGAACGCGTTTTTGCGGCGCTGCTTTTTCC
>Ga0105054_10004692_pt1 | contig 20224 bp, 19 predicted proteins | sample BON02_FD_78091 | JGI IMG/M metagenome (GOLD analysis project Ga0105054, IMG submission 78091) | Freshwater microbial communities from Lake Bonney liftoff mats and glacier meltwater in Antarctica - BON-02 (megahit assembly) | ecosystem: Environmental > Aquatic > Freshwater > Ice > Glacier...
GCCGCTTGCGTGGTCGTGGCCAGGCGCTCTACACCGTGATCGGCTACGGCTTGCCGGGTGTCATCGGTGGCCTGGGCGGCGGCTTGATGAGCTCGGCCCATGGGCTGGCGAGTGTGTTTTGGCTGGCGGCGGGTTGCGCTGCGGTGGCGATGCTGTGTGCGCTCAAGGCACGACAGTGGCAATCGGCGAGCGCCGCAGCGGGTTGAAGCCGGTGACCAGCGCGGTGGCCAGCAAGACCAGCGCACCCCCTGCAAAAATGCCAGACGACAAGTCCTCGCCCAAAAACAAATGACCCCAGGTGACGCCGAACACTGGAATCATGAAAGCTGGGCTCATGGCCGCCACCGGCGTCACGTGGCGGATGATGCGCAGGTGGGCCCAGTAGGCCAAACCCGAGGTGACGATGCCCAGTACCGCGACCGCAGCCAGCGCACCAGGCGTGAACGTGGCTTGCGGCAAGGACCACAGCGCGCCCGGCAGCACCAGGGGCAGTGATACCAGGTGGATGCCGGCTGCGATGGCCAGCGGCTGAATGCGGGTGGTGGCGCGCTTCATCAGCGGGGTCGCGATGCCGTAGCACGCGGCGGCGGTGATGCAAGCCAGTGCAGCGGCCAGCGTGGCGGCGTCGGGTTTCACGGGCCCGAGCCGCACGATAAGCGCCACACCCAGGAAGCCGCACAGGCAGCCCAGTAGCTTGCGCCGCGTCAGCGTGTCTTCGCGCAACCAGGCCGAGGCCAGGGTGCCGAACAACACCGCCGTGGTGTTGAGCAGCGCGCTGTAGCCCGCAGGCAGCTGGAGTGCTGCCCAGGCATAGAGCAGAAAGGGAACCGCGGTGGACAGCAGGCCGAGCAACAGCAGCTCGCGCCAGTGGCTCCAGGGCCACTGGTGGCGCAGCAGCTTCATCACCACCACCAAGGTGGCCGCCGCCAATACCATCCGCAGACCCGCCAGCACCCACGGCCCCAGCAGCGGGCTGGCGATGCGCAAGAACATGAAGGACGCGCCCCAAAGGGCAGACAGGGCGATCAGCTGGGCGAAATGTCGGGTTTGCACCGAGGGATTGTGCGGTGCTGCGCGCCTCCAGACAGCACCGCTTTTGTCGCCGACCGGACTCAGCCAGCCTTGCGCGCCAAGCCCTCAATCGCCAGCCGGTAGCCATCCACCCCGAACCCGACCACGATGCCTGCCGCCGCCGCCGACACATAGGAGTGGTGGCGAAACGCCTCGCGCGCATGCACGTTGGAAATATGTACCTCGATCACCGGCAGCGGCTTGACGCTGGAGATGGCGTCGAACAGCGCCACCGAGGTGTGGGTGAACGCGCCGGGGTTGAACACCACACCGGCCAGGTCACCCGCTATAAAACGCCGGCCAGCTTCGTGAATTTTGTCGATCAACACACCCTCGTGGTTGCTCTGGAAACACTCGGCAGCAAAACCCAGGCGTTGCGCATCGGCCTCGCACAGCGCCTGCAGATCGGCCAGCGTGGTCGCACCGTAGACGCCGGGCTCGCGCGTGCCCAGCAGGTTCAGGTTGGGGCCGTTGAGGATGAGCAGGGTTTTCATGGGAATTGTTTGGGGTTGTTTTGGAAGCTCAAACCAGCGGCACGCTGAGCCGCTGAATCACGGCGCGCGTCTCGGGCCGCACGCCGCGCCACCAGGCAAATGCCTCGGCCGCCTGCTCCACCAGCATGCCCACGCCATCGGCGGTATGGGCAACACCAGCGGCCCGTGCCTGCCGCAGAAACGGTGTGAGGCCCTTGCCATAGACCATCTCGTAGGCCAGTGCGCCGGGCGCGAACAGGCCGGCGGGCAGCGGCAGGCCCATGTCGGACAGGCCGGTCGAGGTGGCGTTGATCACCACATCGAACACCTCGCCCGCCAGTGCATCAAAGCCGCCGGTTTGCAGCAACACATGGGCGGCGAAATCTTGTTTCAAACCGTGCGCGGTATCGGCGGTGCGGTTGGCCACCGCGAGCACAGCGGGACCGCAGGCGGCCAGCGGCAGAATAGCGCCCCGGGTCGCGCCGCCCGCGCCGCAGATCAGCACCCGCTTGCCCGCCAGCGCCAGGCCCAGGTTGTGCTCGATGTCGCGCGCCAGGCCCACGCCGTCAAAATTTTCGGCCCAGATCCTGTCCCCCTCGAACTTCAGCGCATTGGCCGCGCCGGCCATGCGGGCGCGCTCCATCGGGTCGGTGGCGATATCGAACGCCTGCAGCTTGAACGGCAGCGTGACGTTCACCCCGCGCCCGCCACCGTCGCGAAACGCTTGCACCGTCTCGGCAAACCCAGCCAGCGGTGCCGCGATGGCGGTGTAGGCGACGTTCTGGCCAGATGCCTCGGCAAACAGGCGGTGGATCAGCGGCGATTGGCTGTGGGCTATTGGGTGGCCAATAACGGCGTATTGATCGGTCATGAAAGCGGGTGGGCGAATGCACAGGTTGACAAGCCGCCATTGTCTCGCAGCGCCCAGCTGCGAACGTGTCTACCATTCAGGCATGACCACATCACTCAAGATCGATTTCGTGTCCGACGTCACCTGCCCCTGGTGCGCGGTTGGGCTGGGCGCACTGGAACAGGCCTTGCACAATCTGCAAGGCACAGTGAGCGCGGAACTGCATTTCCAGCCGTTTGAACTCAACCCGCAGATGCCGCCCGAGGGTCAGGACGCCAGCGAGCACCTGACGCAGAAATACGGATCCAGCGCGGCGCAACAGGCGCAGATCCGCGAGACCATTCGCCAGCGCGGCGCCGAGGTGGGCTTCACCTTCAAGGCCGATGGCCGTGGCCGCGTCTGGAACACCTTCGGCGCCCACCGCCTGCTGCATTGGGCCGGCCTGGAGGGCGCGCCCGGCCAGCAATACGCGCTGAAAAACGCCTTGCTCGCGGCCTGCCACACCCGCGCCGAGAACATGGCCTCAACCGAGGTGCTGGCGGCAGTGGCCGAGTCGGTGGGGCTGGATGGCGTTCGCGCCAGGGCCATTCTGGCCAGCGACGAGTTCGCCGCCGAGGTGCGCGAGCGTGAGCAGTTCTGGACCGGGCACGGCATCCACTCGGTGCCCGCCGTGATCATCAACGACCGACATTTGATTTCTGGCGGCCAGCCAGCGGCTGTGTTTGAGCAGGCGCTGCGTCAGATCGCGGCCGGCTGAACCTTCAGGCCAGCTGCGCCAGCGCCTTGCCGATGCGGTGTCGCCCCACCGTCGCCTTCGGCACCTTGCCCGGCAGATGTTCGAACCAGCGGCGCACATCGTCTTCCACACACAGGCCGTGCATGTAGTTGTAGAGCGCCTTGCGCAGGCCGATGCCCAGGATGTCGTGGTCGACGCCGGTGGGGTCGATGAAACCGATGTCGTTCTTGGCGAAGGTGATCTCGGGCAGCGGGATCAGCTGCACACCAAAAGCGGCGGGGTTTTGGCCCACGGGTGAGTGCACGGTACAGGAAAAGCGGTGGAAAAAGCCGCTCTGGATGCAACTGTGCTCGAACAGCTGGCGCACGTACTCCAGTGCATCAACCGTGTCTTGCACAGTCTGGGTGGGAAAGCCGTACATCAGGTAGGCATGCACCAGAATGCCAGCGTCAGAGAAGCCTTTGGTGACGCGTGCCACCTGCTCCACCGTCACGCCTTTTTTCATCAGCTGGAGCAGCCGGTCGCTCGCCACTTCCAGCCCGCCGCTCATGGCGATGCAGCCACTTTGCGCCAACAACTCGGCCAGCTCGGGGGTGAAGGTTTTCTCGAACCGGATGTTGCCCCACCAGCTGATGTTGAGGTCGCGCCGGATCAGTTCCTGCGCCAGTGCCTTGAGCGCCTTGGGCGGGGCGGCTTCGTCGACGAAGTGAAAGCCGGTCTGTCCCGTCTCTTCCACGATCTGTTGTATGCGGTCGGCCAGCTCGCTGGCGGTGGCGGTCTCGTAGCGGCCGATGTAGTCCAGGCTCACGTCGCAAAAACTGCACTTTTTCCAGTAGCAACCGTGGGCCACGGTGAGCTTGTTCCAGCGGCCGTCGCTCCAAAGGCGGTGCATCGGATTGAGCATGTCGAGCAGGCTCAGGTATTTGTGCAGCGGCAAGCCGTCCCAGGTTGGGGTGCCCACGTCTTCGAACGGAATATTGGGCTCGGCGAAGTTCACGTACTGCACGCGGCCGCTGGTGTTTCGCACGAAGGTGCGCTGCAGACGCTGCCCGCCGCGCTCGCCGCGCAGGTGCTCGATCAGCGAAAGCAGAGGGCGCTCGCCCGAATCAAGTGTGACAAAGTCCACAAAGTCGAATACGCGCGGCTCTTTCAGTTCGCGCAGCTCGGTGTTCACATAGCCGCCGCCCATGGCGATCTTCACGTCGGGATGCCGCGCCTTGATGGCCTGGCCCATGCGCAGCGCAGCGTACACCGCGCCGGGAAACGGCACCGAGAGCAGCACCAGCGTGGGCTGGTGTCGCTCGACAGCGGCAAGCGTGAGCCCAACCAGCAGCTCGTCGATCAGTGTGGTGGGGGCAGCGAGCGCAGCAGCCAGCGGCTCGAACGTGGGCTGGCTGCTCGCCAGCAATTCGGCGTAGCGCACAAACTCGAAGCGCGCGTCCACCGCGCCCTTGATCACGTCGGCCAGGTCGTTCAAGTACAGCGTGGCAATGTGGCGCGCTTTGTCTTGCGTGCCGAGGGCGCCAAAGGCCCAGGCCAGCGGGTCGCCACCCTCGCCGTCCAGCTCGGCATCTTGGTAGGCATTGAGCGCGGCAAAGCGCGGGCCCTCGGGCAGCAGACCGCGCGCGGCGATGCGATGCGCCAGCGTGGAATCGCCGCCCTGCAGGAAGCGGATGGTCGGGCCGATGGTGCTGCGGTAGGCGGCGAACTGGTCGAGGAAGGCATGGACACTGGCGCTGCGATCGGCCTCAAGCATGGCCAGCGCGCGGGCCTTCACCGCGTCCAGCCCGGCTGTGGTGAACAGGCGCAGCACCAGCGCCAGCGCCAGGTCTTCCTGCACCGCGGCTATGCCACGCGAGCGCAGAAAGCCGGTGAGGTAAGCGGTGGACGGATAGGGCGTGTTGAGCTGCGTCATCGGTGGGATGAGGCTCAGCACGCGCACAGCGCGGTTGGAGATGGCGTCAGCGGCAGTGCTGGGCAGCGCGCTTGAATGGGTATCGGGGTGGGCAGTCACCGGGCGATCTTACGGGTGCGAGCCCGACCACCGCCGCATCCGTTCCTCAAGCCAGCACCGCAGACGGGGTGGGCCGCAGCGCGCTCGTAGAGAGGCGCTGGCGCACCTGCTCAGCCACCATTTCGGCGGTGACGGCCGAGAGCGTCCAGCCCAGGTGGCCGTGGCCGGTGTTGTAGAACACGTTGGGGCGCTTGCCCGCACCCACGCGCGGCATCATGTTGGGCAGCATGGGCCGCAAACCGGCCCAAGGCACCACCTGGCGGGTGTTGACACCGGGGAAACACTGGTTGACCCAATCGGTCAGCGGGCGGATGCGGTCGGCCCGGATGTCGCGGTTGGCGCCGTTGAACTCGGCTGTGCCGGCAACGCGGAAGCGATCAACGCCGAGACGGCTGGTGACGAGTTTGGTTTCGTCGTCGAGCAGGCTCACCGTGGGCGCGGCTTGCTGGCTGGCCGCGTCGGGCAGGTTCACGGTGATCGAGTAGCCCTTGACCGGATACACGTTGACGCGGTCGCCCAGCTGGGCGGCGAACTCGCGGCTGCCGACGCCGGCGCAGACCACCAGGCTGTCGAAGTGGTGGGTGTGCTCGGCTTCGCCATCGTGCACGGTGACGCTGGCGCGCGTGCCGTCGCTCTGCAGGCGCCGCACCGGCTGGCCGTAAATGCCGGTCACACCCAGGCGCTCGGCCGCAGCGGCCAGGCCGACGGTGAATTGGTGGATGTCGCCGGTGGCGTCGCTCTCGGTGTAGAAGCCGCCAAAGTACGAACCGGCCAGCGTGGGCTCAATCGCGCGCATTTCGGTGGGGGTCACAGCCCGGCGCTCCAGCCCGCCCTGGGCCAACAGCTTTGACACCTCAGCCGCGTGGTCGAAGCCTTTTTTGTTGCGGTAAATGTGCAAGATGCCAGCCTGTTTCAGGCTGAAATCGATGCCTTCGGCGTTGGCCCAGGCGAACAGATGCTCGCGCGCAGCGATTGCCAGCCGCGTGGTGGCGATGGTGTTTTCGCGGTAGCGCGGGATGTGGGCGATGAACTCGGCAAACCACGACAGTTTGTGCCAGCTCGGCTTGGGGTTGACCAGCAGCGGGGCGTCGCTCTTGAACATCCATTTGAGACCCTTGAGGATGGTCGATGTGTGGTTCCAGACTTCGGCGTTGGAGGCTGAGAGCTGGCCGCCGTTGGCAAATGAGGTTTCCATCCCCGCATAGCGATGGCGCTCGAACAGCGTGACCTTCAAGCCGCGCTTGGCCAACGCGTAGGCGGTGGTGACACCAGTGATACCGCCGCCGATGACGGCAACCGATTGTTGTTGCATGCGAAAAGCTCCAAACGTCGAAGGGTGGAGTGCGCCACACAACATGCGCGGCACACGCCCCCCCTGTTTGGAACCTGAGAGATTCACGGCGCCAGGTGTGGCGCCGCTTGCTCCTGCGGTGAGCCGGCTGACTGGGCCTGCTGCTCTTCAGGGTGTTGTGGGGGTCACACGCTTGGCCGCATGCAACACCCAACGGATGTCTTGACCGGTCCTTTTGCCTGAGAGTTTCCGGGGCGGTTGCTCCTTCGGCGCCGCGATTCAACGCAGTCTCTCCCGATCACGCTGCGATTATCGGTGGCCCCGCCCCGTGTGCAAAGCCCCCGGTGTTAGTAGGCCAACTCGCTGATCGGCGGGCAGCTGCAAAACAGGTTGCGGTCGCCATAGACGTTGTCCACCCGGCCGACCGGTGGCCAGTACTTCTGGTTGGTGCGCGCACCGCTGCTGGCGGCGCCGATTTCGCGCGAGTAGGGGTGGCTCCACTCAGCGGCGATTAGGCTGGCAGCCGTGTGCGGTGCATTTTTCAGCGGGTTGTCGTGTTGCGGCCAGGTGCCGTTTTCGATCAGGCGGATTTCTTCGCGGATGGCGATCATGGCGGCGATGAAGCGGTCAATTTCGCCCAGCGTCTCGCTCTCGGTCGGCTCGACCATCAGCGTGTTGACCACCGGGAACGACAGGGTGGGCGCGTGGAAACCGTGGTCCATCAGGCGCTTGGCCACGTCCTCGGCCATCACGCCGCTGGTTTCCTTCAGATGGCGCAGGTCCAGGATGCACTCGTGGGCCACATGGCCGTTTGCCGAGGCGTAGAGCGTGGGGTAGTGGTCTTTCAGGCGCTTGCTGATGTAGTTGGCGCTCAGGATGGCGGCCTCGCTCGCGTGCTTCAGGCCATCGGCGCCCATCATGCGGATGTACATCCAGCTGATCGGCAGCACGGCCGCATTGCCCAGCGGTGCCGCTGAAATTGCTCCCACGCTACCTGCTGCGCGAGCTTCGCTGCCCCCCGTGGGGGCTGATCCGCCTTGAGACGGCCCGGCGGCGGCCCGGTTGGCGCTGACGAAGCCGCCTTGGTTTTCCGAAGTCGCATGCCCGGGCAGGAACGGCACCAGGTCTTCGACCACGCACACCGGGCCGACGCCAGGGCCGCCACCGCCGTGCGGGATGCAGAAGGTCTTGTGCAAATTCAGGTGGCTCACGTCGCCGCCGAACTCGCCGGGCGCGGCCACGCCCACCAGCGCGTTCATGTTGGCGCCGTCCACATACACCCGCCCGCCGTGCTGGTGCACCAGCGCGCAAAGCTCTTTCACCGTGGTCTCGAACACGCCATGGGTGCTGGGGTAGGTGATCATGGCGGCAGCCAGGTTTGCGCTGTACAGCTCGCATTTCCCTTTGAGATCGGCCATGTCCACGTTGCCGCTCTCATCGCATTTCGTCACCACCACCGTCATGCCCGCCATCTGCGCGCTGGCCGGGTTGGTGCCGTGGGCGCTGCTGGGGATCAGGCAGATGTTGCGATGCCCTTCGCCGCGCGAGGCGTGCCAGGCCTTGATGACCAGCAGGCCGGCGTACTCGCCTTGCGAGCCAGCGTTGGGCTGCAGGCTGATGCCGGCGTAGCCGGTGGCCTGACAAAGCCAGGCGCGCAACTGCTGGTCCAGCTCTTGGTAGCCCAGTTGCTGGTCGGCCGGCGCAAACGGATGCACGTTGGCGAACGCTGGCCAGGTGACGGGGATCATCTCGCTGGTGGCGTTGAGCTTCATGGTGCAGCTGCCCAGCGGGATCATGCTGCGGTCCAGCGCCAGGTCCTTGTCGCTCAGCGAGCGGATGTAGCGCAGCATGCCGGTCTCGGACTGGTGGCTCCCAAACACCGGGTGCGTCATGAAGGCGCTGGTGCGGCGCAGTTCGATCGGGATCAGCGGTTCGATGCCTTTCTCAAACGCATCAAAGCTCGGCAGGGTCTGGTCCTCTTTGGCGAAGATTTTCCACAGCAGCTCCACGTCGTCGCGGGTGGTGGTTTCGTCCAGCGTGATGCACAGGCAAGTGTCCCTGGCACGGCGCAGATTGGCGCCATGGGCCACGGCGCGCGCCATCAAGGCGGTGGTTTGCTCACCGGTTTGGTACGACAGCGTGTCGAACGCGGTGTCGTGCGGGGTCTGGCGGTTCTGGTTCAGGCCCAGTTGCGCCAGGCCTTTGGCGAGGATCGCGGTGTAGCTGGCCACCCGCTGGGCGATGCGCTTCAGGCCTTGCGGGCCGTGGTACACGGCGTACATGCTGGCGACCACAGCGGGCAGTACCTGCGCGGTGCAGATGTTGCTGGTGGCTTTTTCGCGGCGTATGTGTTGCTCGCGCGTTTGCAGCGCGAGGCGGTAGGCGGGGTTGCCGTGGGCGTCCACGCTCACCCCCACCAGCCGGCCGGGCAATGAGCGTTTGAACGCATCGCGGCAGGCCATAAAGGCGGCGTGTGGGCCACCGGCGCCCATGGGCATGCCGAAGCGCTGCGTGGTGCCGACCACGATATCGGCACCGAATTCACCGGGTGGCGTCAGCAGCGTGAGCGCCAGCGGGTCGGCGGCGAAGATGGCGGCGGCCTGTTTGCTGTGAATGCGTTGCACATCGGGTGCCCAGTCTTGCACCCAGCCGCTGCTGGCTGGGTAGGGGATCAGGGCGGCGAATAAGTCGCCTGCCAGTGCTGCGTTCCATTCCTCAGCGGAATTTGCGACCACCACCTGAATGCCCAGCGGCGCGGCGCGGGTCTGGATCACCTCGATGGTCTGCGGATGGCAGTCGCCCAAGACCACAAAGGTATGGCTCTTGCTTTTCACCGACCGCATCGCCAGCGTCATCGCCTCGGCGGCGGCGGTGGCCTCATCGAGCATGGAGGCGTTGGCGATGTCTATGCCGGTGAGGTCGGTGACCATGGTCTGGAAGTTCACCAGCGCCTCCATGCGGCCCTGCGAAATCTCGGCCTGGTAGGGCGTGTACGCGGTGTACCAGGCTGGGTTCTCCAACACATTGCGCAGGATCACGCCGGGGGTGTGGGTGGCGTGGTAACCCTGGCCGATGAAGCTCTTGAGCAACTGGTTCTTATTGGCAATGGCCTTCAGCTCGGCCAGCGCTGCCGCTTCGCTGGCCACAGCGGGCAGCTTCATGCCGGTGCTGCGCGCGATCGAGCGCGGCACGATGCTGTCGATCAGCGCGCGGCGCGAGGCCTCGCCGATGACGGACAGCATGTGCGCCTCGTCGGCCTCGCTGATGCCGATGTGGCGAGCGATGAACTCAGACGCGTTTTCCAGTTCAGCGAGGGGTTTGGCGGACGGCATCAGCATGGTGGCACCTAAAAAGTTGGGTTGGGGCATCGGCACCCAACGCCTCGGACGCGAACTGCAAGGCAGGCGGGCAGATTTGCGCCAGGGCGCCGCAGAACCGACTTCGCCGGGCTGCCAGCGCCGCCCGTTGAAAGGGTTGCGCGCAGCGCGGCGGGTGCGGTTCAAGCCGCTGCGGAGAAGGCGGTGTATGCCGTTTCATCCAGCAGCGCGTCAACTTCAGCGGCTGCCGACAACCTCACCTTGAAAAACCAGCCTGCCGCCAGTGGGTCGCTGTTGGCCAGTGACGGATCTGAGCGCAAGGCTTCGTTGACCTCTGTCACTTCACCGCTGACCGGCATATAGACATCGGCTGCGGCCTTGACCGACTCGACCACGCCGGCTATCTCTTTCTGCGCAAACGACTTGCCCACCTCGGGCAGATCGACAAACACGACATCCCCCAGCGCGTCTTGCGCGTGGTGGGTGATGCCGACGGTGGCGATGTCGCCCTCGACGTGGATCCATTCGTGGTCTTCGGTGTATTTGGTGGTCATGGGTTCAGGCTCTGGTTGGGACTCGTCGCGATGAAAAGACGAATGGGACTTCGAGGACTTGGTCAACCACGGAAATACCGGTTCGGCACAAACGGCATGGCCGCTACTTCCATTGGCACCGCTTTGCCGCGCACGATGGCCTGCAGCCGCGTGCCGACTGCGCTTTGCTCCGGGCTCACATAGCCCATGGCGATGGGTTTGTCGAGACTGGGCCCGAGTAAGCCGCTGGTGACTTCGCCAATGGTTGCGCCGTTGAGCGACTGGATCTCGCAGTGCTCGCGCACGGGAATGCGCTCCAGCGCGATCATGCCGACCCGCTTGCGGGCCAGCGGCTCAGCGCTGTCGAGCTGCGCCAATACGCGCTCGGCGCCGGGGAAGCCGCCCGAGCGCACGCCACCGCTGCGGCGCACTTTCTGGATCGCCCAGTGCAGGCCGGCTTCAATGGGTGTTGTGGTGGTGTCCATGTCTTGTCCATAGAGGCAAAGGCCGGCTTCCAGACGCAGCGAATTGCGCGCGCCCAGGCCCACCGGCTGCACCTCGGGCTGTGCCAGCAGCGCGCGGGCAAAGGCGTCGGCGTGGTCGGATGGCAAAGAAATCTCAAAGCCGTCTTCGCCGGTGTAGCCGCTGCGGGTAATAAACAGGTTGGCTCCCGCCCAGCCAAAGGCAGCGCCGGTCATGAACACCAGTTTCTCAACGCCGGGCAGTAGGCGCTGCAAGGCGGTGACAGCGTGTGGGCCTTGCAGGGCGAGCAGGGCGCGGTCGAACTGCGCGTCCACATGGCAAAGCCGGCCGATGGTGGCCTGGATGTGCGCCAGGTCGTTGTGTTTGCAGGCGCCGTTGACGATGATGAACAAATCGTCCCCACGGTTCACGAACATCAGGTCATCGATGATGCCGCCCTGCTCGGTGAGCAGCAGGCCGTAGCGCTGCTTGCCGATTGGCAGGTTAACCACATCCACTGGCAGCAGGGTCTCAAAGGCCGAGGCGGCGTCGATACCGACCAAGCGCAGCTGGCCCATGTGCGAGATGTCGAACAGGCCGGCTGCTGCGCGTGTGTGCAGGTGCTCGGCTATCAAACCGGTCGGGTACTGCACCGGCATTGAATAGCCGGCAAATGGCACCATGCGGGCGCCGAGTTCAAGGTGCAGGGCGTGCAGCGGGGTTTGAAGCTGTTCGCCAGGAGCGGGAGCAATGGGCATGGCGCGCTTTCAAGTGGCTTGAGGGCACAATCCAAGGCGCGTTACCTGAGCGCGCCACGCTGCATGCGTGTGCTGCCACTCTGGCCGCTTTGCCTGAGAGATTCGCGCAGGCAATGCCGCGTTTGATCTGTCGGTGGGCCTTCTCAAGTAGGGCCTCTTTTCGGGGGGTACACCGCTTGTAAGGGCGGTGTTTGCCGGTCTTTTTGCCTTGGCGTTCGGAGCCCGCTCGCTCATCCGTGGCAGGCCTCCCAAGCCTTCAATAGCGCCCGCGTGTGGCGCGCTGTTCTGGTCTGTTGCAGTCTACTGGATTCACCTTCCCTGGCAAGGCTGGATCGAGGCAGTAAATTTCAATTTACATGCCGGCGTAGTTCGGCCCGCCACCGCCCTCGGGTGTGACCCAGACGATGTTTTGTGTCGGGTCCTTGATGTCGCAGGTTTTGCAGTGCACGCAGTTCTGCGCGTTGATCTGCAGCCGGTCTTCGCCAGCCTCGGTTTTAACGTACTCGTACACACCGGCCGGGCAGTAGCGGCTTTCCGGCCCGGCGTACTTGGCCAGGTTGATCTGCACCGGTACGCTTGCATCTTTCAGCGTCAGGTGCGCCGGCTGGTTTTCTTCGTGGTTGGTGTTGGAGACGAAGACGCTGGAGAGGCGGTCAAATGTGAGCTTGCCGTCGGGCTTGGGGTAGCTGATCTGCGGCATTTCGGCCGCTGGGCGCAGCATGGTGTGGTCGGCCTGGGTGCGGTGAATCGTCCACGGCGGTGTGCTGACGCCGACCTTGGGCAGGAACCATTGCTCAATCCCGGTCATGAGCGCGCCGATGGTGTTGCCCTTCTTGAACCACTGCTTGAAGTTGCGTGACTGGTGCAGCTCTTTGTACAACCAGCTGGCCTCAAACGCTTCGGGGAAGCTTGTCAGTTCGTCGCTGCTGCGGCCCGCAGCGAGAGCGGTGAAGGCGGCTTCAGCGGCCATCATGCCGCTCTTGATCGCAGCATGGCTGCCCTTGATGCGCGCCGCATTCAAAAAGCCAGCGTTGCAGCCCACCAAGACGCCGCCCGGGAACACAATTTTGGGCAGCGAGAGCAGGCCGCCGGCGGTGATGGCGCGCGCACCATAGCCCAGTCGCTTGCCGCCTTCAATGTGGGCGCGGACTGCGGGGTGGGTTTTCCAGCGTTGCATTTCCTCAAACGGACTGAGCCAGGGGTTTTTGTAATCGAGGCCGGTCACAAAGCCCAGCGTGACCTTGTTGCCCTCTAAGTGGTAGAGAAAGCCGCCGCCGTAGGTTTCGTTGTCCAGCGGCCAGCCAGCGGTGTGAACCACCTTGCCCGGTTGCGCCTTGTCGGCTGGCACTTCCCAAAGCTCCTTGACGCCAATGGCATAGCTTTGCGGGTCTTTGCCCTCATCGAGCTTGAACTTGGCGATCAGCTGCTTGCCCAGGTTGCCCCGAGCGCCCTCGGCGAACACGGTGTATTTGGCGTGCAGCTCCATGCCGAGCTGGAAACTCTCAAGCGGCTCGCCATCTTTGCCCAAACCCAGGTTGCCCGTGGCCACGCCCTTGACCGAGCCGTCACCGTTGTACAGCACCTCTGCCGCTGCAAAGCCAGGGAAAATTTCCACACCTGCCGCTTCGGCCTGTTCCGCGAGCCACTTGGACACCGCACCCAGGCTGACCACGTAGCAGCCGTGGTTGTGAAAATTGCGTGGCACCAGGAAGTCGGGTGTGCGCTTCTGGCTGGTCTCGTTGAGGAACAGCACATCGTCCTCTGTCACCAGCTGGTTCAGTGGCGCGCCGCGCTCCTTCCAGTCGGGCAGCAGCTCGGTCAAAGCCCTGGGGTCCATCACCGCGCCGCTCAAAATGTGCGCGCCGGGCTCCGAGCCTTTCTCCAGCACACACACGTTGACCTCGCTGCCTTTCTCGCTGGCCAGCTGCTTGAGGCGAATGGCGGTGGCCAGGCCGGCGGGCCCGCCGCCGACGATCACCACGTCGTACGCCATCGCTTCGCGCGGACCGTGGGTGCTGAGGATGTCTTCGGGTGTCATTGAGAGGTGTCCTAGCCAAAGTAAAAGTGATCGGTGGTGCGCCGATGTGTCTGAGTTTGGCATCTCAGGGCGTTGTCACAGGGGGAAGCGGCTATTTTGGGGATTTTTGGGGGCTTGCGAGCACAATCTTCGCTATGCGCAAGGCGCCACAGGGCCTTTGTCTACTTTCGAGGAGATTGTCAGATGGCACACAGCTTGGATTTGTCGCGGCGCATGGCGCTGATCACCGGTGCATCGGGTGGCCTTGGCGAGCAGTTCGCCAAGACGCTGGCCGAGGCCGGTGCGGCTGTCGTGCTGGCCAGCCGGCGCACCGACCGCCTGATGGTGTTGCGTGCGCGCATCGAGGCCGAAGGCAGCGACGCCCCTGCGGTGGCGCTCGATGTGACCGACACCACCTCGATCAAGGCGGCGGTGGCACACGCGGAAACCGAAGCGGGCGCTATCGACATCCTGATCAACAACGCTGGCGTGAGCACCACGCAGCGGCTGCAGGACGTGACCGAAGACGGTTACGACTTCATCTTCAACACCAACACCAAAGGCGCCTTCTTTGTGGCGCAGGAGGTGGCCAAGCGCATGATCGCGCGCGCCGAGGCCTGGCACCGGGCACCTATGTGGGCGGGCGCATCATCAACATCGCCTCGATGGCTGGGCTCAAGGTGCTGCCGCAGATCGGCGTGTACTGCATGAGCAAGGCGGCGGTGGTGCAAATGACCAAGGCGATGGCGGTGGAGTGGGGCCGCTTTGGCATCAATGTGAATGCGATCTGCCCCGGCTACATCGACACCGAGATCAACCACGCCCACTGGCAGACCGAGCAGGGCCAAAAACTCATCGGCATGTTGCCGCGCAAGCGGGTCGGTCAGCCGACCGACCTGGACGCGCTGCTGGTGATGCTGTGCGCGAGCGAAAGCCATTTCATCAACGGCGCTGTGATTGCGGCGGACGACGGATTCGGGGCTTGACGCTCCCCCCGCGCCGCAGACCGGCTCCTGCCTGCGCTGCTTCGCGGCTTCCCCCAAGGGGACAATGCCGCCCGACTGGCAAAGCCAGATCGGCGGTGTGCAGGGTTGAAGGCACGGGCTCCGTCTAACTTTTTTGTGATGCATTTGAAATGACCATCGCGGGTTCTTTGGGCGCTCCAGTGCACCCAGCAACAGGCATGACCACCGGCGTCATCGCCGGTCTTGGCGCAGGCGCGTTCTGGGGTATGGCGTTTGTGGCGCCGCTGATGGCGCCGGGGTTTGGCTCGGTGGACCTCACCGTGGGGCGTTACCTGTCTTGCGCGTCGCTCTCCCTGCTGTTACTTGGGTTCTCGTTTTTGCGTGGCAACCGCGTGTTGCCGACCTGGCGCCAAGCGGGTGCGGCGTTGGGTTTGAGTGTGCTGGGCTACACCGGTTACTACCTGCTGCTGTCGCTGGCCATTCAAACGTCGGGTGCCACGCTGCCGGTGTTGGTGGTGGGCACCATTCCGCTGTGGATGATGCTGCTGGGCAAGCCGCAACACCTGCGCTGGGCGGCGCTGTTGCCCGGCCTGGCGCTCACCGCTGCCGGCATGGGTGCCATGGTTTACGCCACCACGCAGGGGCTCGGTGCGGTGGCGGTCGGCCTGGCGTTCTGGCTTGGCGTGTTGTACGCCGCGCTTGCCACCGCGTCCTGGGTGCTGTTTGGCCTGCTGAACACGCGCTGGCTGGCACGCCACCCAGAGGTGAATTCAGCGCAATGGGCCAACTGGCTGGGTGTGGCCGCCGGGCTCGGCTCGCTCCTCATTTGGGCGGTGGCCGGCACCGACCTGACGACCTTGGTAGGGCGGCCCGGCTTCGACAACTTCGTGGTGGTGTGCGTGGTCACCGGCATTGGCGCGGCCTGGATCGCGTCTGTGCTGTGGAACATGGCCAGCCGGCGCCTGAGCGCCAGTCTGGCCGGGCAGCTCATCGTGAGCGAAGCCGTGTTCGGCCTGCTGTATGGCTTTCTCTGGCTGGCCCACTGGCCAGCCGCTTTGCAATGGCTGGCTTGCGCGCTGTTTGTGGCGGGCATGCTGGCGTCCATCCGGGCCCACCGATGAAACTCGAACTCCCCGCCAACAAGCAACAGGTATTCGCCATGACCATCCCCATCCGTTGGGGCGACATGGACGCCATGGGCCATGTGAACAACGCGGTGTATTTCCGCTACCTGGAAACGGTGCGCATCGAATGGATGCGAGCCACTGGCTGCGAGCCCGATCCGCGCGGCGAAGGGCCGGTGATCGTCAATGCGTTTTGCAACTTTCACAAACAGCTCGAATACCCGGGCACGGTGGTCGCCACCATGTATGTCAGCGACCCCGGCCGTAGCAGCTTCGAGAGCTGGTGCACGCTGGCCCGAGAGGACGATCCAGAAACGGTTTACGCCAGCGGCGGCGCCACCACCGTGTGGGTGAACTTCCCGCAAAAAAAGTCGGTGCCCCTGCCGGCACCGATCCGCGCGCTCTTCGCCTGAGCCTGCCGTTGCGGCTTACTTCTGCTTGGGCACCCGGCCCATCAGATAGAACTCGGGATTCGGCAGCATGCCGGTGGCGTTGGCCATGCGGTTGGACAGGCCGAAGAAGGCGGTGATGGCGGCGATGTCCCAGGCGTCTTCGTCGTCAAAGCCATGCGCGTGCAAAGCTGTGAAGTCGGCGTCTTCCATCTCGTGCGAGGCTTTGCAAACCTTCATCGCGAAATCGAGCATGGCGCGCTGGCGCGATGTGATGTCGGCCTTGCGGTGGTTCACCGCCACCTGATCGGCCAGCATCGGTTTTTTCTCGTAAATGCGCAGGATCGCGCCGTGTGCCACCACGCAGTAGAGACATTGGTTGGCCGCGCTGGTGGTGGTCACGATCATCTCGCGGTCGCCCTTGGTGAGACCCGAGCTGCGGCCCTCGGCCTCGGGGGTCATGATCGCGTCGTGGTAGGCGAAGAAGGCCCGCCACTCGGCGGGCCGACGCGCAAACGCCAGAAACACGTTGGGGACGAAGCCCGCCTTTTCCTGTACCGCCATCAGCTTCGCTTTGATGTCTTCGGGCAAGGTGCCGATCTCGGGCATGGGGTAGCGGGGGCTGGTCATGGCGGGTCTCCTGATAGGGAAAACTAAAGTCGAAACGAGTTTATCCTTCATGCCAATTCTTCCCAACGCCTCGGAGACCCGCATGCAAGACGACCAATACCACCAGGGGCTGGCCACGCGCCGCGCTGTGATGGGCGACGATTTTGTGGAGCGCGCGCTGGCTGGCACCAGCGCCTTCACCCAGCCCATTCAAGACCATATCTCGCGCAACGCCTGGGGCGATGTGTGGCAGCGCGACGGGCTCGACCGCAAGACGCGCAGCCTGATCACCGTGGCCATGCTGACCGCACTCGGCAAACAGCATGAGCTGCGCGGCCATGTGCGGGGCGCGCTCAACAACGGCGCCAGCGTGCAGGAAATTCAGGAGGTGCTGCTGCACGCAGCGGTGTACTGTGGCATTCCGACGGCGGTGGACGCGTTTCGCACCGCCGCCGAGGTGGTCGATGCGCCTGGCACCTGATTTTTTCCTGTTTTTTCTCTTGTCCTTTGTGCTTTTTCTGGAAATCAACATGACCACTCCTCGCCGTTCCTTCATGGGCCGCACGCTGCGCGGTGTTGCGCTCGCCGCCACGCTTTGTGCCTCTGGCTGGGCAGCGGCCCAAAGCGGCACCGTCACCAAGCTGATGGTGGGCTTTCCCGCAGGCGGCGGAACCGACGCGATCGCCCGCATCTTGGCCGAGCGTTTGCAGCAGGAGCTGGGTGGGCCGGTGGTGGTGGAGAACAAGCCGGGCGCTGGTGGGCAGATCGCCGCGCAAACACTCAAGGCCGCCGCGCCCGATGGCTACACCCTGTTTCTGAGCCACGACCACAGCATCACCATTCTGCCCATGGTTACCAAAAACCCGGGCTTTGAGTCGGCCAAGGACTTCGTGCCGGTGGCCGGTTTCGCCACCTTTGTCAACGCGTTTGCGCTTTCCAGTGGCACGCCCGCCGCGTCTTTCAAAGACTATGTGGCGGGCGTGAAGCAGGCCGGTGGCAAAGGCTCGGTCGGCATTCCGGCGCCGAACTCGGTGCCGCAGTTCCTGGTGCAGGAAATTGCCAAGAAGAATGGCCTCGATCTGATCTCTGTGCCGTATCGCGGCAGCGCGCCGATGATTACCGACATGCTGGGCAACCAGATCCCCGCCGGTGTGGCCTCGGTGCCCGATTTCATCGAGAACCACAAGGCCGGCAGGTTGCGGGTGGTGGCGGTGATGGGCACCGAGCGCCAGGCCGCTATGCCCGAGGTGCCCACGCTGGCCGAGCTCGGTCTGGCCGGATTTGAGGACGTGCCGTATTACGGCGTGTTTGCGCCTGCTGGTACGCCCAAGGCAACCCTCGACAAGCTGGGCGCCGCGATCCAGAAAGCCATCGCCCTGCCCGATGTGCGCGACCGCTTCACTGCCATGGGCTTGAGTGTGGGCTACATGAGTTCCGAACAACTCGCCAAACGCGAACAGGCCTACAGCAAGGTGTGGGCCCGCATCATCAAGGACAGCGGCTTCCAGCCGCAGTGACGCGGACGACCCGCGAAGCAGCGCCGCAGGCGATGGAGCGCCAGGGGGCAACCGATTTCCCGCTGGGCCGCCCCAAGGGAAATCAGCCCCCTCGGGGAGCAGCGACCCGCTCAACGGGAGAGCGGGGGGGCTTAACCCCGCCAGTTAACCCGCCAGCAGCCGATGCACCAGATCGGGCGTGTTGTGGGCCTGGTACTTGCGCATCAGTTTCGCGCGGTGAATTTCCACTGTTCGGTGGCTGATGGCCAGGATTTTGCCGATTTCTTTGCTGGTCTGGCCGTGCATAAGCAAAGCGGCCACCTCGCGCTCGCGCGGGGTGAGCCCGGCGCGAACCGCACGGCGTGAACCAAGGTCTTCAAAACTCCAGATGCCCGCCTCGTGCGGAGACTCGCGCTGCAAAGCGCGTCCGGTCACGTGGCACCAGAAGGCCTCACCCTGAAAGCGGCCACCTACCCGCTTCATCACCCGGTCATCGGCGTAGGTGCCGTTGCGGCCCAGGATGGGGGCGATACGGGCGCCGGTGCGCTCGTATTCGGCGGCGCTCGGGTACAACAGCTGAAAACTCTGGCCCAGCAGCTGTTCCCGGCTGGCACCGAATATGTCGCACAGTGCCTGGTTGCAATCGACCATCACCCGTTGGCGTGACAGCGCCATACCCAGCGGCGCCAGCTCGAAAGCGAGCTGGTAGTCGACGTCTGAGATGGATGTGTTCGGGTTAGCCATTAGGTCAAACTACGTATGCGGTTACGTAGTATCGTGCTTGCTGGTGTGTTCAATCCCTGGAGCAAACAACGTGAACAAGATATTTCCCAGCGCGGCCGAGGCGCTCAAGGGTGTGGTCGCTGACAGCCAGCTGATCGCTGTGGGCGGCTTTGGCCTGTGTGGCATCCCAGAAGCTTTGATTGATGCCTTGCGCGACTCCGGCGTGAAGAACCTGACGGCGATTTCGAACAACGCGGGCGTGGACGATTTCGGTCTGGGCAAGCTGCTAAGGACACGCCAGATCAAGAAAATGATTTCCAGCTACGTGGGAGAAAACAAAGAGTTCGAGCGCCAGTATCTGGCCGGCGAGCTGGAGCTGGAATTCACGCCGCAAGGCACGCTGGCCGAAAAACTGCGCGCCGGTGGTGCTGGCATTCCCGCCTTCTTCACCAAGACCGGCGTTGGCACCCTGGTGGCCGAGGGCAAGGAACTGCGCGAATTTGACGGTGAGACTTACGTGATGGAGCGCGCGCTGATGCCCGACGTGGCGCTCATCAAGGCCGACGTGGCCGACATGTCGGGCAACCTGCGCTTCAACCTGACCGCGCGCAACTTCAACCCGGCCGCCGCCACCGCCGGCAAGGTCTGCATTGTGGAGGTCGAGCGCATCGTGGCCACGGGCGAAATTGCGCCCGACGATGTGCACCTGCCAGGCATCTACGTGCACCGCATCGTGCTCAACGCCACACCCGAAAAACGCATCGAAAAGCGCACCGTGCGCGATCGAAAATAAACAACTTGCGGGACAGATCTTCAGCTCTGTCCCCAACCGAATAGAGACATGCGGGACAGACTTTCAGCTCTGTCCCCAACCGAATAGGAGATCAAGATGCCTTGGACCCAAGACCAGATGGCTGCTCGCGCAGCACAAGAATTGCAAGACGGCTTTTATGTGAACCTCGGCATCGGCATCCCGACCCTGGTGGCCAACCACGTACCCGACCATGTCGAGGTCTGGCTACAAAGCGAAAATGGCATGCTGGGCATCGGCCCGTTTCCGTTTGAGGACGAGGTTGACGCCGACCTCATCAACGCCGGCAAGCAGACTGTGACCACCATCGAAGGTTCGGCGATTTTTGGCAGCGACCAGTCGTTCGCCATGATCCGCGGCGGCAAGATCAACCTGTCTATTCTGGGTGCGATGCAAGTCACCGGTGAGGGCGATCTCGCCAACTGGATGATCCCCGGCAAGATGATCAAGGGCATGGGCGGCGCTATGGATTTGGTGGCCGGCGTCAAGCGCGTGATCATCTTGATGGAGCATGTGGCCAAGAAAAAAGACGGCACCGAGGACCTGAAAATCCTGCCGCAGTGCACCCTGCCGCTGACCGGCAAA
>Ga0105054_10004695_pt1 | contig 20206 bp, 26 predicted proteins | sample BON02_FD_78091 | JGI IMG/M metagenome (GOLD analysis project Ga0105054, IMG submission 78091) | Freshwater microbial communities from Lake Bonney liftoff mats and glacier meltwater in Antarctica - BON-02 (megahit assembly) | ecosystem: Environmental > Aquatic > Freshwater > Ice > Glacier...
GGGGGAGGAGAAGGAGGGGGAGAAGGAGGGGGAGGGCGCGGGAAAGCAGAAGGAGGGAGAGGGTGGAGGGGAGGGAGGAGGAGGAACGGCGGGGGAGAAGGAGAAGGAGAGGGACGAGGTGGGGGGGGAGACGAATGGTGGGGGGGCGGGGGTGGACCAGCGGGTGGCGGCAGCGGAAGCAGCAGCAGCGGACGAAATTTGAGAGGTGGTGAGAATGAGGGGGGGAGGGAGGGAGGGGAGATCGTGAGAGATCAGAATGGTTTCTTTGTTGTCGAGCGAGTAAATCGAGGAAAGTGTTAGGAGGATGCAACGGACGGAGGGAGGGAGGGAGGGAGGGTTAAGAAGACAGTAGGGGCAGTGAGACAAGAAGTGACTTGAGACATGAGCGGTGGACATGGACACTGAAATAGAGAATAAAAAGGAGAAGGAAGGAATGCACACTCACATGACAGATTTGATTGGCTTTGTTTTTAAAGAGGTAGTCCAACCCAAAGCACACACAAATATTGCTTTACTTTTCACTTCCTTCGATCTTCCACTCTTTTTCTTTCCCTTAACGTTTCATGTGCCACCTCGGGCCCGTGCCGCTCCCACACGGCGGCCTCGTCATAGGCAACAAATGCTTAGCCAGGCGCTGGTTCAGCCTTCGCCTCCTCTCCTCCTCCTCCCCCCCTTCTCCATTCCCCCTTCCACCCTCCCTCCGCTGCCACTGCCGTTGCATCGCCTCTCTTTCCCTCTCCCTCTCCCGCTCACGCTGAAGCTGCTGCACCTGCACTTGCGCCTCGTCCACCCTCATCTTCATCACCTGCCACTGCTGTCGTACCCCTTTCACCTCCCTCTCCTTCTCCCGCAGCAACTCCACCACATACCGGCCCGGCTGGGAGGAATGATGCAAAAGCTGCTGCAGCTCACCAACCTGCCTCCGCAACCCCTCCGCCTCCTCCTGGACACGCTGCTGCTCCCTTCGCACGACGGCCAGTTCATCATCTCGATCCCGCAGACGCGTCGCCAACAGAATGGCGTGCTGCATCCGCCGGGGAACCGAACCAATCCACGGCTTGTCCTCCCTCCCTCTAACCACTCCTCCTCTCCTTCCTCGTGTTCTGAGCGAGGTCACCGCTGCATCTAGCTGCGTCTCGAGCACCTCGTACGATTGGACCTTCTCCAAAGCTAAAGCCAGCTCGTGCTCCTTTTGATTCGCGCGCGCTTCTAACCGCACGCAGGCATCGCGCTGGTCTTGATATTGTGTCTGTACCGTGGCCACCGCCTCTTGCGAGGAGCTCAACGCCTGCCCCTTCTCCTCCAGCAGGGCCTCGATTCGTGCTAACTCATATGCTTTGCATTTTGCCTCGGCTCGCAATGCGGCCATGGTGGCCTGGGCGATCGTGTCCTGCTTGGCCAGATGTAGCACCAGGTCCTCGTGTGCCTGCTGGAGCGTGTGGAGCTCTTGCCTGCTACGGTCTGCCTGCAGCAAGGCTTCTTGTCTTGCTTCGCGCAGCATTGTCGTCTCCCGCTCCCACACTTCTTGTGATGTCGTTCGATTGCCCGCTTGCTCTGCCGTAAGCCGACATCGCTCCTCGTCCAAGCGCAGTTGGTAGGCCCGTTGCGCTTCCTCCTTAACTTTCTGCAGCTGCTGACTCCACTCCTCGCTAGCGAAGCTCAGTTTCTGCGTCTTCTCCTGCGAGATTTGAAGGGCGCGCTGCGTGGCGCTGTGCTCTGCCTTCATCTTCTCGATCTCTTTGGACAAAAATGCTTTGTCGAGCACTAGCATGTCTTGGCAATGGGCAGCCTCGGCAACACGCCGCTGCATCGAGTCGTGAGCGGCCGTGGCCTGGGCGAGAGCAGCGGCGTGCTGGGTGCTTTGTGCTTGTAGCTCCGAATTTGCCTTCTCGGCAGCATCGAGCCGGGCAGCAGTATCGTCGTAAATTCCTTCCTTCTGGGCTTGGCGCTGGAGCTTGGTTTGGGCTGCCTTCAGCTCCTTGGCTGTGGCTTGTGTCTCAGCCCGCAGCGTCCCCGTCTCCTTTGCGAGGCGCTCGTTCTCCTGTATGTGAAAGTCGAGCAGGTCAGACAAACCAACGACGCACCGTTGGGATTCTTTCAGTTGCTTCCGGATCTCAGCCAGATCTTGGGCGCTGGACTGCTCCTTCTGCTGCTCTTGCTGGTGCTCCTGCTGGTGCTGCTGAAAACGAAGCACTTGTTCCTCCAGCCGAGCCCGATCACTTTCCCCCGCGTGCTGTTGCGCTTGTAAGACTGCGATTTGAGCTCCGAGATCATGGTCTTGAGTATCATCATCAATCTCGTCGTGGTGATCGTCGTGGCGCTCGTTGTCGGTGGCGTCGGGAGGGCGCAGCGGGAAGTGATGGTCGTCATCAATGCTGGTGGGCAAGGAAAGGGGAGACGAAATGCGACTGCTGCTGCTGCTGCTGTGGCTGTTTTGCTCCTCGCCACTCTCATCGCCCTCCAGCTCTTCGTCCAGGGTACGCATACCTCCAATTTTCACCTATAGTGGGCATATGGGGAGTGAGTGGTGGGGTCAATTCTCACTGTTGCGCGGTCCCCTTTTTGGGGCTTGAAGTGCCCATGCGCCGGAACGTATTTTCGGCAACGGCGCATTCGTGTGTGGGTTAGACCAGCACAAACCCACACTTGCAGTGACAATTGAAGCAGCCGGACGTTCACAACAACTATGCTGTTCAATATCCCTTTCATTTCATTTCCTTTCTCGTCCGCGAATTCGCAACATAGCAGCACCATCAAACTACCCCTCCCCCATCCCGCACCCCCGACCCCCTCTGCAGCACCCACAACCCTCCTCCATAGATCCTTGGCTTCGGCAGGCGAGACCAAAGTTATAATCACGTGGGTGGCAATCCTCCTCTCCCTTATCGATTTCAGTTGACCTGGGAATAGCCTTCGGTCCTAGGTAGTATTATATATGGCCCCAGCGTCGACATCTCAAACAGCAATTGAGACTGATGTGAGTAAGCAAAAGCAAGGCGCAAGACGTTTGGTATAAGACACGAATAAGTTTCCCTTTTCTTCTTTGATTCTGTCTCCGCCCTGATGGATAGCCTTGACAAGAAGAAAACGAAAAATTTAAGTACAGACATACAAAATGGAGGCTATTGCCTTCTAGCCATCCATGAAAACATTTTCCGAAAAAGTGTTCGACATCATGGAAGTCTGTACAAAGAGAAGTGCCCAACCCACTCATACCATGCACACATGACATAAGCTTGCAAACATCCATTTTTCTAAACCACATCTTTGCAGCCTTTTACCATCAAAGCTTTTTTCAGGCGATTCGGTCCATTCAGGAGACGCCTGCAAAAATGAGACACTCAACCAAAAGTGTGCACCGAAAGGTCGAGGCAGCTTCATAAAAGCGGGGGCTATTTCTATATATATATATATGGCTCGCCTAATTGCACGCGCCGTAAAAAGGGAGAAGTGACTCATGCTTCTGAGAGTCGCGCACCAACGAGATAAATAAATCTTGTTAGAATTCACACACAAACACGGACGCAGTCTCTTTAGATTAAACCTGGTAATAATCTTCACACACGCGCGCCCCAATACAACACAAGTCGCAAACACGCAAACAAAAGATAAGGACCAATGTTCCTCTATGGCCTAGGAGTAGTTGTCGAGGAAAATGTAACTCCACGGCTTGGAAGCAAGCTTGGCGCCCTCGCCATAGATGTGCTGATAGGCAGCACGCGCCACTTCAATGCCCAGAGGTACGGCCGCAACGTTGCTGAAGCGGAAATGGATTCCTCTCAAAATGCGGGACTCGGCGTTCTCCACATTGGCCTGGACAAACGTGTACTAAGTGCGGGCCTGGTTTCCAAGCGTGTAGTAATGGTGTAGCTGAACTTATTCTGTCCTGTCAGCAAGAATAAAGCCTCAGCGACCGCGGCACCCGTGACCGTGTGCAGCGAGGCGTACTCGGGGTGCGGGGGCGTCGGAATGAAGCTAGCGTAGAGCGGATCCACCGTGAAGTTGACGCTGTTACCCAAAGGAATGGATGTGACGGGGCGCGAGGTGGAGTAGGCGTACTTGCTGTCCCAGACGACAATGCGGGCGTCAGCCACGGCGATGGAAGTAATAGCAAAGTACCGGACGGCGTCCAAAAACTTGCGCTTGGCCACGACCTGCTGCACGATCTGGAAGAAGAAGTATATCTCGATGTTCCCTCGCCAAAACGTGGCCGTGGCTGCTTGATCAGGCGTGCGGGTCGCCGTGGTAGCATTGCTCAAAGACAGAACTTCGTCGTAATCTTATTTACAGGCAGCGCTAAACAAGGTAGGAGGCGGTTTCAGACGAAACTGGCTCGGATACTCGATAGCGAAGGGGCGGAGGGACGCCAACTGCGGGTTCAGACCGCTGGCAAAGGCCGTCGGCGTGGGGCGCCACGCTCCCGTGGCCAGAGACCCATTATACGGCGGGACAGGGTTGGATCCATCGTACGCGCGGGTGTTCAGCACTGCCTGCGCCTGGGCCACTCCGATATCCAAAGCCCATTCATCGTCCTCCGTGACTTGGCTGTCATACAATGCCTGGACGGCGGTCGCGTTGGCGCCCGGGAGGATGCCCAAGAGAGCCGTCTGACCTGCCGCGGCAATGGTATTCACCAGGGCATCTTCGAGAAAGTAATGATTGATCCGCCACGGCGAGGCGGATTTGAAATTCAGGCCTTCCCCCTGCAGCAAGTTGTGCACCGCTTGGTACTGAGCGACATGGACCGTGGCGAGGACCCGCGTGCCAAATTGTTATGAGGAATAGGGAGGGAAAGGGACACGTGAATCAAACCGATGTGTGCAATTTGGCGGCGGTATACGTAAGTAGAGAGAGGTGCATGGTTGCACATTGTTAATGGCGCCTGAATATGCAAGTGTAAGGAGAAAGGAGCGATGAGTGGTGGTGCTCCGAGGCTATGCAAAGTCCTGGGACAGGAACGTACATTGGATTTGGTGCCTGTGGCCAGAATCTGGGCGAGTGAGAGTATGTTCCAGTCAATGATGGCTTGAGGAGTAAGGGCGGAGCTGGCGGCCGCACTCAGCGAGACGGAGGTCACGAGCACGGTGACCAAAGCTCGGAGGACACGACGCATGATAAAGCTTCTGTGTTGCTGTGATGCGCGTGTGAGAAACGCCGGGCGATGGGCAGTGAGCTTGTTGGTTGTTATGCGGACTTTCATACCTGTCAATAGCAGGTTAAGAAAGGACCATGGCAAAGGAAGACACGCACGAGCCCCAGCACGGGAGCACTCACGAGCGCACCCTCGCCGCGCGAGCAAAGGCGCACGACGCGAAACTAAGACGTGCCGCCCCATATCTCTTAAAATGTTCACTGGCGATACTCCTTAAAGTGCTAGCCCTTTTGCTGAAACGGAACAGGAACTTCTCACACATATGCAAACAAAATAGAAAAGGAAGAACACTCAACAACTATGTATAGCCCTCGTATGTCCGTCCTTTTTACCCTGGACAGGAAAAAGAAGGACCACACCAAAATGCGCTCACGTCTGCAAACATTCGACAAGGAAAATCCCCCTCCTTTGCATGTGCTTTGCATCGCTGTCCTTCTCGCTTTGTCAACCTCCTTGTGCTTGCTGACGTACCATATGCGGTTCAAGGAACGTTCCCTCCGGCGACCTCCCACCGTCCTCGTGCTACGGCTTATGCCCTCGCAGCGGCGCCTATAAGACTTCCGACTTCTTGCGGCCTGGGTAGCAGGTCCTCACTTTAGATGTCGGGGGGCCATACTCGTAAGAGGAGAGGGTGGCTTGGGGCCCATGATTTGAAGGCGCTCAACGGTGGGCTGTTGCTGCGTTTCCCCGCCGTTACCGGTGTACCCTCCCAACACAGCCACACACAGCCGCTGTACTTTATGTCTTGCACAAGAGACAAAGCAAGGGTACCAGCACAAGGAAGCGCAAACACCAGCCCGCCGTTTGTCTTGCGCAAAACGAGGACGCTTTCATTGTCCAACAAAAGTTTTTGCTTCTTTAGTAGATCACGCCTTTCCATGCGCTTAGTAGCCAGGTGAGGTGGGGAACAAAAGAGAGTTGCACCTTTCACCAAAAGCAACACCCGTCCCAACAACACTTGATGCCCCAAGTTGCTGTCGTTCTCATACTTCTTTCTCGCTCGATCTCCATTCACAACACCCCTCTCAAACTATTATACCCTTCATTCCACATACCCCACCCCCCACAACTCCCCTCCCCCAACCTCCACCCAACACCCTCCCCTTCTCTCTACTCCCCCGGCGGTATCGTCGGATCAAAACTCGTATCGACCTTGCCCTCCTGCGGATTAGCCGCAGCGCTCTCAGGCTCCACACCCGCCGCCGCGCCTTGCAACATAATCACCAAAGCGGTCATATCATCGTGCTTAGACCGCCGAGCCTTCCCGGGGGGCAAGGCCCGCAGCTCCTCCACCGTCATCCCCAAGTCCTTCGCCCGTGTCTCCAAGGCATGCGCAATCAAATGCTGACTCACGTGCATCGTATCCCCCTCTGCAATCGCCTGCCCGACAAAGCGCACAGCCTCCTCGTTGGTCAACAAGTCCCACACGCCATCCGTGGCGACAATCACAAATTCTGCCGTTGGGTCATCCAGGACCCCTTCAAACACTTGCACTTCAGGGGTGGCTGTAATATAAGGAGGGGTGTAAGGAGGGGGGATATATCGCCCGGCGCTGGAATCGGAACGGTTGGGACGACCATTGAATTCGGAGTATTTAAGGTAGGCGTCACCGAGGGCACGGGTGGGTTGAAGGCGACCCTTGACGTAGCAGGCGTTGGCGTGCTTGCACTTGACGATGTCCGCCTCGCCTGGGTGGGCTTGTTGGAGGGCCAGGGCTTCTTTGGGGAGCTTGGCGTTGTGGTCTTCGCTTAAGGCCACTGCTTCGTATTGTCCTGCTGTTGCTGCTACTGCTTTTGCGGCTGCTGCTCCTTTGGTCGTTGCTCTCCTCCCTCCATTACCACCATTCGCGGGCGCTGGTCGCTTACCCAAGACCGCCCTACAGTCCCCCGCGTTGGCGACAAATAAATGATGACCCTTAATGAGGACTGTGAGAGCACAAGCCCCCACCTTGGCAACATTCCCTAAGCCAATCTCGAAAGCATGGTGCACCTTCTGAATCACCCCTCGATCCGTCCGTTCAAACGCACGAATCAAGGCCTTGATCACCTGCGCCGGCTCGGTACGATGCCCCATATTACTTAATTCCATCTCCAGGTTCTTACTCAGATGCACCGAGGCGTATTCAGCCACTTGCCACCCACCATGCCCGTCAAACACACCACAAAAAACGTCCCCTCCGACAATCTCCCTAATCTCATGCCGATCTTCAATGTTTTCATTCCCAGGATAAGTCGACAACGAGTACATTACACGATGCGGGCGCGTGGGGGGGCGGGAGTAGAAGGTCCCGGCGTCTTGTTGAGAGGGAGCGACGGCAGCAAGGGCGAGGAGGGCAGCGGCGGCCGCGGCAAGGGCAAGGGCGTTGGGGAAGGGGCTGGTGTTGTGATGATGGTGGTGGTCTCTCGATGACAAAATGGAGGAGGTGGCGGCTGGGATGGACGAGGAAGAGGAAGTGGAGAAGAGGGACAAGGCGCGTTGCTGTGTGTGGGGGGGTGGGTGGGTGGGTGGGAGGAGGAGGGGAGGGGGGTGAGATGATGGTTGACAATGATGTGGGGCATATTTCTCAAGAAGATGAGGAAGCCCAGCGCTGGCTACAAAGGAAATCAGGACAATAACGAGCCGTTAGGCTGTGAGCCGCGCACATGCATAGGGAGAGAGAGGAAGGGCTTGAGGGAGACTCACCTGTGAGGAGGATGATGATGCTTGCAAGGCGGGCAAAAGACCAGTCACACTGGCCGGGCGGATCAGGGAAGAAGACGGACGCATGCCCAGGCCTGTCACGCGGCCGTGCCGGAGCAAGGTTGTCGAGACCGTCCGCAGCATGGTCGTGGTGTGCTGGTGTTTGGAGCGGTAGAAACGACGGGCGAAGGGAGGGGGAAGCTTCGCTGGAGTGTGGGGAGGCTAGCGGCTTGGGAGGCAGGGACGACAGGAAGGCACGGGCTGGCTGGGAAGCGATGAGGCAAGTGCCTTGGCCTGTGTGTAGGTGTGCAGGAGGGATGTGAGGATAAAATGTTCCAGTGGTAGGGATGGTGTGTGCGGCAAGCGCAGCATATGCAGCCATGACGAACGAACGTCGCTGTCGTTGCCCTCGCTCACCCCCCTCGGCCCATTCCAAAAAGCAACCGACAAGCAAAATAGAAGCAAATTCGTTCTTGAACGTTACTCTTCACATATTATTGTCTTTATTCTTTCCTTTGCTACATTTTCTTCCTCCCTCCTTCCCCTCCTATTACCTACAACCCACCCCTCACCCCCTCACCGCCTTCCTCACGACGGAGCCCCCGGCAAAACCAACCGCGAATGCACCACCACAGCAGGCGTCCCCGCTTGCTCCAGCATCGCCGCCACCTTATTCACATCCCTATATTCCGACGTCTCCGTCGGTAAGCCCGCCTCTCCCAACTGTGCAAACGTCAACTCTCTTCGACTCCTCTCCTTGCCCACCCATTCTTGCCCGAATCGATGAAAGTACCTCGTGTCCTCCACGCGGAGCAACACCCCATCCACCCTCAAGAAATACCGCAACAAGACAAACCAACACGTGGGCATCACCCGTACCTTAGCATTAAGCGACACCACCCCATGGTCGTGCAACTCATCCTCATACAGGGTAATGTCATCATAAAACAAAATCGGCGCCGCCCGATCACTCAACAACCTCCTGTCGATCACACTCGAATCCGCCGCCTCCCACCCCACTCCCCCATCCCCAACACTCCCCCTCTCCAAGTCCAAGAAAGTATCACACGGATCCCCCTCTACCTTCCCTCCTCCTCCTTCTGAACTCAACAACAACTCCCCCTCATAGTCCGTACCAAAAACCCAATCATACCTCACCTGCTTCAAGCCCACCGCCAAATTCCCCGCCGCCCATCGACTCGCCTCCGGCACGGTAATCACTACCAACGGCGACCCTCCTGCCCCATCCACATGTCGTCGAGCCCAAGAAATGAGCGCGCCAGTGGTGTTGAACCGCAAGCAAAAGTCTATCGTCGAGTTCGTAGGTTGTCCTGCTCCTCCTCCTCCTCCTCCCCCTCCCTCCTCTCCGCCCAAGGTAGCAGCATGCTTGATTTCTAGGTAGCTCTGACCAAACAGAATTTCTGGCAAAGGGGTAAAATTGTGCCCGCTTCCGCTCGAGCTCTTGAGGCTCGCCATGGTAGCTGAGTCTGCAGCAGCAGAAACGTCGTCCGCGCTCGTCATCGTCGTGGGCGTCATGGAGGAGGAGGCGCGCTCTTTACTGCTGCTCGTTGCGCTCGTTGCACCCCCTCCTCCTCCTTCCCCCTCTTCCCTGCTGCTGATGCTGCTGGTGCCGTGGCCTTCCACAATCATGGACGCCGCCGTCTTGCCGTGTGCGCTCCAGTAGGCGGCAATGCGTTGCGACAAAGCCTCCTTCTCTTGGTCACTCAGGATGGGGCGTCGGCGCGAGGCAATTCGCCAGTCGTCCAGCTCGAGCGTGGTGCTGTCGTCGTGCTTGGCCACCCTGGCTTGGTAGCGCTGTGTGATGATGGTGGAGAAGGGGTTCAGGTCCAGGCAATGAAGGAAGAATGATGATGATGCGCTGGGGTGGGGAGAAGGGGGAGAAGGGAACTCACCTCTAAGACCGCGGCCTCCGCAACCGTGGCACCCGGCATGACTTAAAGAAGAGCTACGGCAAGCAGGCCTGTGTGCTGTGTAAGTGGGTGTGTAGCTTGTGAGTGGGATGCTTGGTTACGACGAAGCTCCAACCGCTTGCTTCAACAACCCAACCTCGAACTCAACTGTTCCGCTATCCAAGCACTCATTTAGACGACGCTAATACACCCACAACTCAACCCTATCACAGGGCACGTCGCTCTCCTTCCAAGCCGCGCCATGGGGCAGCCGCCGGGGCCAGCTTTCAGGCCAAGCACACTGACTTTAAAGCAGTCGGACATGCCTACTGCTACCACTGCTGCTGCTCCTCCTCCTCCTCCTCTTGGCCACCACCAGCCACGCCTTTGTCCTCCATCCCTCCTCTAGCATGCGGACGATGCACACCAGCCATGCCCTTGTCCTCCATCCCTCCTCCAGCACGCGCACTGTACGCATAGTTGCCCGGACGGTGCACACCAGCCATGCCCTTGTCCTCCATCCCTCCTCCAGCACGCGCACCGTACGCATGATGGCCACCACCACCGCCGCCACTTCCACCCGTCTCCTAAAAGCCGTCCGCCCCACCACTCCCTCGACCTCTTTGTTCCCTCTCTCAATCCCCTCGCATCCCGTGCCCCAAGTCCTCGCACCCGCCGGCGGCCGAGAGCAGTTTCTGGCCGCGCTGAACGCAGGCGCGGACCAGGTTTTCTTGGGAATGAAGTCTTTCAATGCCAGAGCGAGAGCCGAGAACTTCGGCGTGGAGGATCTGCGGGAGCTGGTGCCGCTTGCCCATCAATATGGGATGCAGGTTTTGGTGACAGTGAAAGTGTTGATTAAGGAGAAGGAAATGAGTTCGTTGATAGACATGCTGGCAGCGTTGGAGGAACTGGAGGTGGACGCGATCATTGTGCAAGACCAAGGGGTGGGTGCTATCGTTCAGAACTATTCTCCCACATTAAAAATGCATGCATACCAGGTACCCGACTCACACACTCCCAAAGCCTCTTACCCGAACACAAATCCTCTCCTCTGCCCGCACAAGCACAGGTCTTAGCATGGAAAGCAGCATACACCAGGTCGAGACCGACACACTAAGCAACGCGCAGTTTGCCCCGGCCACGTATCTGGTTAACCTGGTCAAGGCTGGCGTGCGCGAAGGCGGCCGGAGTCTGAAGGGCTTGCGGCCGCTCACGCTGCTACAAGGCATCTTGCAGCAGACCACGGCGGGCTCCGCTTTGGTCAAGATTGGCGGCACCAAGGTTGTGGCAGGCGTCACCTTGCAAGTGGGTCAGCCAGCCGAAGACACGCCGTCTAAAATCGGTGCGTAGGTTTGATGGCGGGTACGAGGCGAGGTGTAGGGGGAGTGCGCGTGAGGCGGAGGGGACACCGTGACAAACCGCAGGGAAGCGAGCAGCTACGCGGCTATGACCAAATTGAATCACTACATGTACTCAATTATTGTGCTTTCCTCCTCTTCCTCCCTCGCGTCCTCGTCCTCCTCCTTGCCTAAGGTGGATATCACAACGGATTTTACTCTGTATGCTCTCAACTCACAAGCGTCGGCCGTGTGGGCTCACACGTTGGGGGCCTCGCGCATTGCCTTGTCGGTGGAAGATGATAAGGAGAACCTTAAAGCACATATGCAGGAGTGGCCTCGAGCGGTGGGTGCTCCTGCTGGTGCTGGTGCTACTGCTGGTGCTGGTGCTGCTGGTGTTGTTGACGACAACAACAAGGTGGCTCCGCAGTATATTCTATACAAAGACGTTCCTCTCTTCATGGCGGAAGCCTGCAGTCTAAGAGCGCTGCACGGGAATACCTGCCCTGGCTCAAAAGTATGTGGGTATCGTACTCTATCGATCGAAAACGAGCAGGGAGAGAAATATGAAGCTGCACATGAACAATGCAAGAGTATCGTTTACAGCACTAATGCCCAGTCGCTCGTGCATCGGCAGAAGGATTTGTTAGAGATGGGGATAAGGGATTTTAGGCTTGATTTTTTGACGAGGAAATATAGGAAGGAGCAGCTGTTTGAGGTGCTTGATGGGGCGTTGAGGAGGGAGGAGGGGGAAGGGGAGGGGTTGCCTAATACGCATGTTGCCAATTTTGATAGGACGCTTTTGTAATTTGAAAAGGGCAGGAGAAATGTAATAAATGGAAATGAATTGAAGTATGGAAAGAAGGGAGATGGCTGCGTGTCGCTCAATCGAGTTGCTTTTTCTTTCTATTTTGTATTACATGTGGTTGTGGTGGTGGTGGGTGTGCGGCAAGCCACGTTGAGGCCTGCCTGCCTACCCCCGCGTGTCGTCCGGCGTCTTCTTAACTATAAAAACCTCGTCCTTGGCCACAGTCATGACGTACTGAAACGATTTAAATTGGACGGCAATGCGCCGCAAGGGGTCACCCTGGTGCTGCGGGGCTTGGAGGATCAAGCCGGCGTCGAGCAGTATTTGGTAGAGCGTCTGGGCAGCCTCCACCCCAGCAGGCGTGTCCATTTGTCCTGTCTTGGACAACAACACACCTGTGTCGAGGCGCAGGGAGGCTGTGCCTAGCTGGTTGGGCACTGTCTCCAGGTCAGGTTTCATATTTCAAGCTTGGGAGTTGGGGTTGTGGGTCGGCTCGAGGAGGGAGGGGTAGGAGGTTGACGGAGAGCTTTGTGGATGCGGCGCTGGGACAAGAAGGCCACAACTAACGCAAGGGCGAGGAGGAGGAGGACGAGGCGCTTGTCTTGAATGTCCCTGTGTTGTAGGGGTGTGAGTGGTGTGAGTGGTGGGCTTGGATGAGGAAGGAGAAATGCGGGGGATAGAGCAGCTTCTCATCGAACAAACGCCCAACTTCTTGCTCGCTCTTTTGTGCGTACTCATTCATGCCACGCCCACCACACCCACCTACACACAGGCACACAGCCTTCGTACATAGTAGGGCAGGCGAGGCCGCCGGGGGCGCTTGGAAGGCCATGGAGGAGGGCACAGACGCAGCAGCACTATCATCAGCATCACAGCAGGAGCAGCAGGAGTCTTCTGGAGACCAGCACACCACAAGCACGCCCGGACCAACAGCACCAGCCCCATCACCAGCACAAGCAGAGGACGAGGCCTCGGATGCTGCCTCGGTGCTGGCGGGCTTGGCCCTGACGTCCTCATTCCAAGGCGCAGAGGGGGAGGAGGGGGGCGGCGAGGGCAGCAGCATTGCAGCAACCTTGGACACGTCGCAAGACGGCACGCCACCAGGCACCACGGACGACAACAACAACAGCAGCACCGCTGCGTCTTTCCATTCACCACCACCACCACCATCCTCTCCTGCCGCGACCGCCCCAAACACAGGCAAGGTCAAAGTCCAGCTCATGGCCGTCGGCCGCGCCCCTCGCCTAGCCCAAAGCAAGTTTATCGTGCAAGCCAAAGACTCTTTTCGGGCCTTATTCCCCGTGTTGCGTCGCTTGCTCCAATTGCGGGAGGACCAGGCGTTGTTTGTGTTTGTGAATTCGGCGTTTGCCCCCGCACCGGAGGATAAGTTTGGGGACTTGTTTCAGTGCTTTGGGAAGACTGGCACGTTGATTGTTAACTATAGCTTGGACGAGGCGTGGGGTTGAGATGAGGGGACGAGCACATGCAGATTTGCAGATTTGTGTGCAGGATTATTGTCATATATTGGGGAGATCAAGGGGCAGGGTGATGGTACTCTTTGCGCGCTGTTGATTGAGAAGCATAACGACTGGTTTTTGCGGGTCTGCGAAGCATTCTTCCGAGTCATGGGGGCGTTTTATACACGACACTTTATAACCTCTGCAAAACCAACCAGCCTGCTATACAAGGTGGTCTGTGTTGTAGTCGGTAATATTTCTCAGCATGAAAGGCTCTCAATGACTCGGATGATGCCCGCGGGCCCGTCTTGCTTGGTAGAAAGGAGGAGAGCTGTGTGGTGTGTATCTCATCCTGTTTTTGCGCTGATGAAAGCTGGGCTTGGATGGATCATCCGAGTCATTCAGGGAGTCTTGCCATTGACGATTTACCCCTGCAAGACCAACCAGCCTTTTATACAAGGTTATTTGTTTTGTGATGGTAATTCGGACTCTCGTTAGTGATGCGTTCTCAATGACTCGGATGATGCCCTCCAGGCCCGTCTGGCTTGTGGGAGGGGAGGAGGGCAGCGGTGTCTGTGTAACTGTTCTAGCGCTGACGAATCTTTTGGGTCCGAGAAGCATTCATCCGAGTCGTTGGGGACGTTTTGACATTTATTCTACCCCTGCAGAATCAACCAGCCTGACACTCAAGGTGGTTTGTTTTGCAGTCGGTGAAGACAATGCAAGCCAGCAATGCTCTCAATGACTCGAATGATCCTCCCCTTCCCCGCCATGCTAGCTATGTCCAAGAAAAAGAGATGGGAACTTTGTAGGAGAGGGTAGCAAGGTCTGCGGCGGGCAACACATGCTCCTAGTTTCCCTCTCCGCCAAGCAGAAGCAGAAGCTCTTGCCTACCTCAAATGCCCCAGCCCGGCTCTCGCAGGAGAGAAGAAACAAATTGTACACTTGTACCAACGTGATGGACATTCTTTAGAGCGCTACTCTTGTTTCTTTTGCTTTTGTTTGTTCACCCCAATGGGCCGGCTCGACCTCAACACCCTCCCCTCTCCGACACTCCACACCCACCCGTTGGTTGCGGCTCGCGAGAGAAGTTTCGGTGATGCCCGATGATGTTGCGATCATGCCGTCCACCAACGACGCGGCACTCCGTCAAATCATAGCACCAAACACACACAAACCAAGCAAGGTCTCGCGTGCTAATCCAAAGCGGCAGGGCGTTTGTTCCCTGGCACACAAAGTCCTCCAGCGGGCCGCACCTTTGACGTGTCATCGAGCCAAACGCGGGAAGGCCGCGCGGCCGCGCATTGACGTCGCCCTCTCGCTCGCCTCGCCACATAGGCGCGTTTTGTTCCTGCCTGTTAGTGCAGTCGTCTTTGTTTCCTCCTTGTCTTTCCCTTTGTCGAGCGCATGTCTGTGGGTTTTCCTTGGTCTTGGCCGTGGCTTTGCAACACCACACAGTCCCCTCTGCCCTACCCTGCCATAGCGGCCACAGAACACTGGCCGCCGTCGCTCCTTTTGGCTGGTGGCGGCGCATGTTCATTCTTCGCTCCCCACTTGGCCCTTGGCCAGTGTTGGTTGCGTGGCCTCTACACACCCACCCTACACACACATACACACACAGGACACGCCACTCCTGGGCCTGCCCCGCCTCCACACGGCGCCCTGGGTGCGTCCCGCCTCCGCCACGTCGTGTGGATGGTGATGCCTCGCTGGCGGAGGGGATCTGCACCATTTGCTTGGGTTGGTGGCTCTGGCTCTCCTTTTGTGTTGCTTGCCTTTGCACCGAGACGCCTGGGGCCACACACGTGCAACCACAACAAACTCACACCCTTGGCGCTTGCGGCTTTGGCTCGGGGGTGGGCGCAAGCGGCTCTTGTTTTGAGTGGCCAGCAGCCCGCGCGCCCTTATGTCTTCGTGGGCCACGAGCCATTCGTCGTTCTGCTTGCTTGGTGGTGACGTGCCCCCCCTTGTTTTTCATCCACACGCAACGCAACGCACCCTCCACCCCACATAACCACAGCACTGCCCCAACACTCACCAGCAACGCCACTTCCAGCCACCGCAGCCGGGCCTGGGGCGGCGCGTCTGGGTGGCTTGGAAACGCCGCCCTTTTGAGGGGCTTCGGTGGTGCTGGAGGGTCTTTGCCTTGCCCGGCCTCCCTCCCCTCCTCTGCGCTGCGCACCACCACCATCCCCCCTACACACACCAACACTCACACACACCTCCCCCCTCCCCCTACACACACACACTCAACACAGACTACACCACTCCTACTTGCACCACCCCTTCCTAAAGCAACCATGGTGAAGCCTGTCGACCTGACCGTCCCCGCCAGCGCCGACTCCTTCGATGTGGAGGCCGCCTTCCAGGGCCTCTGCGACCGGTCCACCGACGCCTCCGAGGAGACCTTCATGGCCACCGTCAAGTCCCTCGAGCCCTGGCTGGTCCCTGACATCATCGACTTCCTCGTCGCCAAGATCTCGGGCTTCGGCAAGGAGCGCGAGCCGGCCATCTCCCTCCTGACCAAGTTGGACGCGGATTTCATCCGTCGCAAGCTCCCGGACATGCTCCAGCCCGTCATCAACATGTGCACCGACACCTCCAAGAAAGTCCGCGACCTCTCCCTCAAGTGCCTCGAGCACCTGGTGCAGACCAACGGCAACTCCGATCTGGACAAGGTCATCCCCGGCCTGGTGCAAGCCCTCAAGGACCCCAATCACACCGTGCAAGCCATCGACGACCTCGCCTCCTGCGTGTTCGTCCAAGACGTCGAAGCCCCCGCCCTGGCCGTGATCATGCCCATTATCCGCCGTGGCCTCCGCCACAAGCAGACCGAGATCCAGCGCAAGTCCTGCGTCATTCTCGACAACGTCTGCCGTCTCGTCGACAACCCCAAGGAGCTCTCCATCGCCATCCCCGAAATCCTGCCCCTCGTCGAGTACTGCGCCGAGAACATCCCTAAGCCCGAGGCGCGCGAGGTGGCTGGCCGGGCGTTGAAGACGATTTTGGACCACTACGATGAGAAGCTGGTGTTGAGGAAGTGGAGCACGGAGGAGGTGACGGCCATGATTAAGAAGCACGGTGAGCCTACGGAGCACATTGTGAAGTGCACGAGGAGCCTGTGTGATGCGTACCATTTTGATACCAAGGACTGGCAGCGTGTGTATGGGGAGAAGCATGCGGCGTTGTGTGCGAAGGTCTTGAATGATTGTGAGGTGCTTGCGAGCCCGAACACCATCTTTTTCGAGGACACGGAGGAGGGGCAGGATTTGTACAAGGGCGAGTTTTCCCTGGCTTATGGTACCTTGACTCTGCTTCGTAAGACGCGCATGCACTTGAAGAGGAATCGTTTCTATGGGCTGTTGGGGCCGAATAATTGTGGGAAAACCACGCTGATGCGCGCGATTGACCACGAGCAGATTGATGGCTTCCCTAAGAAGACGGAGATGAAGACGCTGTTTGTCGAGCACGAGATCGCCGAGCGCGAGGTGGGGGAGGATGAGACGGGGTACCCTATTTTTAACACTGATTTGTCCGGGACTGATTGGGTGGTTGATTACTGTAATACCGTCGTTAAGGTCACCCCTGCTGTTACCATGGAGCAGGCAGCAGCCGCGATGGCGGAGATGGGGTTCGGCAAGGACAGGGCGGCCGATGGAGATATGCCTGTGACGACCTACTCGGGTGGGTGGAAGGTGAAGATGCAGCTGGTGGCGGCTCAGTTGATTAACACGGATTTGCTCATGTTGGACGAGCCGACGGGCCATTTGGACGTGAAGAATATTGCGTGGCTTAAGGAGTGGTTGAAGAGTTTCTTGGCGGGTGGGGGGTCTATCATTACCACGTCGCATGATTCGGAGTTTCTGCAGGAGATGTGCACGCATGTGATTGATTTTCAGAAGAAGAAGCTGGTGACGATGAAGGGGAATTTGAATGATTTTGTGGCGAAATTCCCGGAGAAGAAAAGTTATTTTGTGTTGACGAATGAGAAGGTCCGATTTGTATTCCCGGAGCCGGGGCCATTGGAGGGGGTGAAGTCGTTGTCGAAGCATATTTTGAAGATGACGGGGGTGACGTTTCAGTACCCTTCTCGGGATAAGCCCACGGTGATGGATATTTGTTTGGAAGTGTCTCGTGTGTCGCGTGTGGCGGTGATTGGGCCCAATGGTGCGGGGAAGTCCACGGCTATCAAGCTGTTGATCGGGGAGTTGACCCCTTCGGAAGGCGCGATTGTCAAGCACCCTAACATGCGATTGGCCTACGTGGCGCAGCACGCTTTCTTCCACTTGGAGAAGCACTTGAACGAGACCCCGGCGCAGTATATCATGTGGCGGTTTGCGGGCAATGAGGATAAGGAGTCGTTGGCGTTGTTGAACAAGAAGAAGGAGGTGGAGAAGGAGATTACCAAGTTTTTCATTCGTGAAGGGACGACCTTGTGCCAGTGCTACAGCCCGGCGGAGGAGAAGTTGGCGGTGGAGGTGGAGACGATTATTAGCAGGCACGAGGATAAGAAGGCGAAGACGAAGGAGTATGAGGTCAAGTGGCGTGGGAAGAGCACTGATTGTAACTTGTGGGTCAAGAGAGATGTGTTGTTTGCGATGGGCGCGGAGAAGCTGGTGCAGAAATTTGATGAGAAGATGGCGGCGGAGGCGGGGTTGCAGTTTAAGCCTTTGACGACGTCGGCGATTGAGAAGCACTTGATGGATTTTGGGATTGAGCCCGAGGATGCCTCCCATACTTTGATCAAGTCTTTGAGCGGGGGGCAGAAGATTAAGGTGGTGATGGCGGCGTGCTTCTGGCAGAACCCCCATATTATCGTGTTGGACGAGCCGACGAATTACCTTGATAGGGACTCGCTTGGTGCGCTGGTGCAGGCCATTCATGACTACAAGGGTGGTGTGATTATCATCTCGCACAACAGGGAGTTTGCGGGTGCCGTGTGCCAAGAGAAGTGGATCATGGACAAGGGCTACCTGCGTCGGGAGGGGGAGTCGGTGACCTTGCACGAGGAGGAGGAGGTGAAGGAGGAGCTGGGGGATAAGGTCGTGATTGACGCGCTCGGGAATGAGATCAAGGTACGCTTTCGTTTTTGTTTCCCCCCTACCCGACCCTCCCTCTCTCCCTCCCTCCCTCCATTCCTCCTTTCTTGTTTTATTTGTTTTATTTGTAAAACTTCGCGCCACCACCATGACCACGACACTCACATCCCTCCCTCCCTCCCTCCCTCCCTCCCTCCCTCCCCTTTTTTACAGGTGAACAAGCAAACCACCCTCTCGGACAAGGACAAGAAAAAGGAGGTCAAGCGCATCATGAAGCTCATTTCGGACGGGAAGAAGAAGAAGACCATCAGCGAGGACGAGATATTGGACTTGGAGCTCAAGTTGGAAGAGCTCAAGACGGCCCCTTAAGCAGAAGGAGGGAGGGAAGGAGGGGTGGATTGACTGAAGGTTTTAGTGTGATTTTAGCTCTAATAATACGCAGCAGCCTATTTTAGTGTGCGCTTTGTCAGCAGCAGCAGCAGCAGCAGCAGCAGCAGCAGTTGCAGCAGCAGCAGCAGTCGCAGCAGCAGCAGCAGTCGGAGTACTTGAGCGCGACATATGTGGAGAAGGGGAAGGACCTTGGCCGAGCATGTGTGTGCGAAAAGAACTCTCTCATTTTTGTCATTTCATATATCAGCACGCGTGGCAGGCTTTGAAGAAAAACGCGCGCGTGTCTGTCTGCCCCCACCCCTTATAACATAGCGAGAGAGAAAAAGAGAAGAAGAAAGAGCATCTTCTAAATGTGTGAGTGTGTGAGTGAGTGAGTGAGAGATGATGAGAGGAAGAGAGGAGGAGAGGAGAGGAGAAGAGACGAGTGATATAGTTACATGGATGAGACACACTCTTTTCCTCCATCCTTCCTTCTTTCGGTGGTTTTGTGGAAAAGGAGAGAGAGAGAGAGAGAGAGAGAGAGAGAGAGAGAGAAAGAGAAAGAGAGAAATAAAAATGGCTTGGGTAATAGAGGAGGGAGGGAGGGAGGGAGGGAGGAAGGGCCCGCCAGTCTCCTTCCTTTCTTTTTCTTATCTGTCGGCCTTGCGTGAGTGGTCACAGAGAGAGTGAGAAGGAAGCATTCTTAGAAAAATGAGAAAAGAGAAGAGAAAGAAGCGGCAGAAGAAAGCCAGCATCCAAGAGTGAACCGAGAACGAGAACAGGTAGAGGGAGAAATCACGCAGAAGAAGAGGAGCAACGAGAAAGACATAAAGAAAGAACTACATGCTAACAGAATGACACACACACACACACACGAAGCAAGCAAGCAAGGCTTAAGCTCTATTCATTTCTCATCACAAAAGAAATTACTTCGTAACTCACCTCATGCAATTATGAATGCTCGAGTGTATGTGTCACTGTCTTGATTTTCTTCTTCTTTGGCCTCTTGTGGCTTCTGCCTCTTTGGTTTTCGTCTCTCGATCCCCTCCTTGCTCCTGTAAGTCATATTATCTCTTTCTCTTCTTCCAATCAAAATTGTTCTTCCCTCCTCTGTATCGTCGCGCGCCGTCTTTCTCCTTCCCTCCCCCCCCCTTCCCCCCTCCCTTCCCCACTTTCTAAACCCCCCTCTCTCACCCTCACCCCCCCTCCCTCCCTCCCTCCCTCCCTCCCTACCTCCCTCCTCACATCGCCGACTTAATCTTCTTATCTCCCTGCCAGACGTAAAAACCTTCCCCGCTCTTCCTCCCCAATTTCCCCTCTTTTACCAAGGCACGCAAAGAGGAAGGAACGATGAATGCGGGTTCGTTCGGGTATTTCTTGACCCATCCTTCTAAGATATACAAGCAGGTGTCCAGGCCAATGTAGTCCGCCTGGAGGGAGGGAGGGAGGGAGAGA
>Ga0105054_10004699_pt1 | contig 20194 bp, 16 predicted proteins | sample BON02_FD_78091 | JGI IMG/M metagenome (GOLD analysis project Ga0105054, IMG submission 78091) | Freshwater microbial communities from Lake Bonney liftoff mats and glacier meltwater in Antarctica - BON-02 (megahit assembly) | ecosystem: Environmental > Aquatic > Freshwater > Ice > Glacier...
TTTCGAATCCTTTCGAATCTTGGTATCCGAAACCGAAACTAGTGCAAACTCCTCAATCTTCTGAGTTAGCACCTTCATCTCGTCCAACTTAGCCGATAGTCGATGCCTCATGTAGGTTTATTAAGAAATTAACATTTGATGGCTTTTATCCACTACTAGTAGTTTTAAAAATCGATTTTTGTTGTTGTTTAAAAAAAAATTAAGATTGGTTTAAGAGGCAGTGTGCTACTAGCCACTCTGTTTATTGCCATGGTTTTTTTCTCCTTTGCAGCCAATTCTGCTACCTTTGGCCGCTTTGATGAAACTCTTGATTTGATGAAGCTGACAGCAGAACGTTCTTATCTGATAATCGAGACTGCTGTGACGATGCTTCACCAGCTGATGGTAATCGTTCCTCAGACAGACGAAGCGATTGAGTTGGTTGATTTGCTCCCAGTGAACATCGCAAAAAACGCCGATGCGCTGGAACAGTTGCAAGATGCGATTATTAATAGTGCTGTATTTCAATTCCAAGATCAACTGGATTTGATGTACTCGCCTAGCGTGGTGGAAGAATTTTCAGGCGATCAAAAGTTTAGTAGGACCAGTTTTTTCAAACTGCTTCAGAGATTTATTGCCAACGCGAGAGCAGAGCTTTCAAGAAAGAAGACCAGACAAAATGCGAAACAAGTTGCCGGTATATAGTCAACAATGGGGCCTGGGGGCAGGTTGACAAGAGTTTACTTAGTGTCCAACTCTTTAAGGACCGTGCAATGTCTCTGCTTGACTGGTGCTTTCCCCTCGATCTCGCTTTGCTAATTGCATCTGCGTTATTGGTTCTTGCAATTATGTACTTTCTTATCATACCGCCTTTGCTGGATGTGAAACGAGTCAAAGAAGAAATGTCAGAGGCGTTGGCACAAATCCCAATCAACGCATTGAAAAAACTCGCAAAGTCCAGTAATAGCAGATTAGAGAACATCAAGCAGGAAATCGTGAGTATCAATTCCTCTTCAAATCCTTTTTCTTCGGGTAGTAAAACTGGGAAGGAAATCAACTTTTTTCAGCTGTCAGGGGCCAATTCTAAAGCACGCGAAACATCCAAAACAAATGCTGAAAAAGATTTCTTTGCAAAGATGGTCAATAAGATTTGTCGATACGGCGGGTCTAAAATATCTCCAGCAAATGACATCACGACACGAATTCGTCAAAAACTAAGGACTTCATTTATTGTCTCTCTTTTGAAATTGCTATTTCCACTTCTTTTAATCGTGGTCTATTTTGCGGTTGTTCTTGTTACATTTATGCAGGAGCAAGAGCGAGCTGTTAAGCACGTTACAGCGGTACATGCTACCCCTAAACGATGGACGGCTATACAACGTATTCATTTTTCTGTTGAATCCCCAAAAGGAGACGAAATTGAATATTGGGGTAGATGGGCTGCAGATTCCACTGAAGAGCTTGTGTACGAGTCCAATGAAACCAGACGAGCGAGAATGTTCCTTGATGAGATGATAGACCAGGAGCAGTTGATTCTGTATGGGAGCAACGACACTTCAGAAAAGCCCTTGATTGACAAATCAGCCCCAGAATTGTACCTCCTGTTCTTTGTTGATTCGTGTACCGATGTTCCAGTTTGTATGGAGATGAAAGTGACCGGCACAAGCGATGTGTTGCTTTATGATATGGACTATGGGCTGGATGTTACGATGTCGAGACTTATTCAACGAACTGAAGCTACTTTGAGAGGAGACAATGTCGGGATTTTTTCTTATGTTTCTATGTTTGCGCTCTCCGCTGCGTTAAAAGCAACAGTCATCTATTTTATCGACGATGTAAAAAGTATGGAACAAATTGCGATCGAGAATATGCTAACTGGTGCTATGTTGTGTCTTGTTCTCGTTATATTGGTTTTCTCATTTATGATCAAGCTTTTCAAACGCATTAACGACGAAGTTGTCGACGCTCAATCGTTACTTCTCATATTGCCTTCAGAGCTTGTAGAAGGCGTGCCTTCATTGAATGCACTAGCGTCAAATGGAGAACAACAACATTATTACTTTAAAACCTCCAATATATATGCTGTTTGGTAGTAAGTAATTGATCACAGTCTATGTGTACTAGACTTTAATTGAGGGTGCTTTAATATTTTATTGCTCGTGGATAGTGAACTAAAACTATCAGTTTGGTTTCACCTCTTCGCTGGCCAATCTTGATGGTACCATTTAGAATAAGCTCAGATCATTCAAGCTACCGGATGGTCTCAATAGTATCGATATGATTCGGTTGCTTGAAATTCAGATTCTGGTGTTCAACTAGAAGCTGCAACATATTTGTTTTTCAAGTTCCCTTTCTGTTTTATGATTAGATACATAAAATGCGTAAAGGCCAAATACATGGTAACCTGTCCACAACGCCACACGATGTGCAGGTATAATAATCAGTTTTGAAAATACATTCACTTTTTAGGAATTCTTCTCTTTACTTCGCTCTTGGTATCCTCCTCTTCTTCTTCTTCCTCCTCGTCTTCTTCCTCATCTAATTCCGCATTGAGTTTTTCAATCACATCATCATCTTTCTTGTGCGCTACATCAGAGGCAATGGCAGCACCACTTCCTCCGAAAAGACACCTTCCAACCATGAAAAACAACCCCAATAATCCGATTAATGCAGCTCCTGCAGTCATGATTGGCTCATTATCATATTGCTGTATCAGTGTATCATATACTTCTTCCAACACGTAATTCATTTTGCCTATCGGTCCTCCGATTTCATATTCCCTTAAACGATCCTGTCTTCGTTCTCGCATTTTCGAATCTCTTGCTTCTTTCTTCGCAGCTTCTCGCCCTGGAATGAAATCATGGTCAGCAAAGTGCAAAGCACTTGCAACGTCATTGCCGATGAGAAAATTGTCGAATCGAATGCCTTTATCATTAGCCAGGATTTCGATTGCAATGGCGCCAATAGACTTGATGGTACTGACAGGATTAGCTTCTTCAAAATACCCAGGATTAGCAATGATCCTAGCAGCCCATTCGCCTTTGTATGCTGGGTTATCAAAAAGGGGGGAAGACCATTTCCCTTTGAAGGACGGGTTAGGGATAAGAGCTGCATTCCATTCTCCGCAACCGACGGAACAAAGGGGGTTGTTTACCAGAGGCGCTTCCCATTCGCCATCATCTTCCTCATCCCAATCATCGGGTTGAGAAGCCGCCGGATCGCCTATCTCCAATGGCTCATCATCCATCCACCCTGATGGCTTCACTGCGGCAGGATCTGGAATCGTCTTCGGTGCATTCTCATCCCAGTCCTCAGGTTTAGTAGCTTCTGGATCAGGGATCTTACTTTCATCAACCCAATCTGATGGCTTAGTGTCGGCCGGATCCGATATGTCCTTTGGGGTTTGAAATGACGGCTCAAAACTTGAATCGTCCAACAAACTTCCGGAAGCTTTTGATTCATTATCAACAAGAACTTGGAAAGTATTGTCCTTCTTCACAATCAAAGTAAAAAGATGACTTTCTGAGTCTCCTGGTGAAGCCACTGCAGTTTTCATGTGCTTTTCCTCCCATATTCCAGTAACAGGATTTTCCTGACGGAATATCAAATGAACCTTCTTTGTACTTCCACAGTTGTCTGGACCAAACATGATGGAGTACGGCGAAGACTCCACCAAACCGTCGGCCTTGAATGCTGGATCATGAACAAGCAACTTGACATAGCTACCAGAACACGTCACCCCTTTGCTAAACATGACTTCATACTGCATCACAAAGTCCTCCTCTCCAATAGCCACTGGCTCGTCTAAAACATGAGTCATACCGTAAAATTTATGCGGTACCACTGTTTCAATCCCTCCTCCCTCTTCCTTCCATTGTTGACCACTGTATCGAGAGTCTTTTGACTGGACCCATTTACTTGTGTCAAGAAATTCAAAGGATTCAACAAAATTCGATTCACTAGCTTTGAAAGCTGCAACCACCACTACCAAACTAATGCCTCTCATTCCTTCCAGAAAAGATATTCTAAAAAGTCGTGTTAATCCGTGTACTATAACTGTAGTACAATTCAACCAAGTCCGTCCATTGATGGGTCGAAAGAATTGCCTAGTGATTGGAGGTGGAGGACGAGAGCACGCTATTGCATGGAAGCTAAGCCAAAGGTTGGTTGTTTGAATATCCATTTTGAAATGTATTTCTTACCGTGAATGACAGTGAAGCTATAGAGACAGTCTTTGTTGCTCCAGGAAATGGTGGAACTTGCAATGAAGAGAAAATAGGGAATGTGGATATCCAAGTGGATAACCATGAAGCCGTTGTTCAATTCTGTCTGCGAAACAATGTTGAAATGGTCTGTGTAGGCCCTGAGGTTCCTTTGGTTAATGGCTTGGCTGACGATTTGAGAGATTCTGGCATTGCTTGCTTTGGGCCAAGCAGAGATGCTGCAAGATTGGAAGGATCCAAGGCATTTTCCAAGGATTTTATGGCTCGCAATGATATTCCCACTGCGGCTTACCGTTGCTTCACCAAACACTCGGAAGCCGAAGAGTACATCAAAGAGGTGACCAAGACATGCAAGATAGTGGTGAAGGCATCTGGTCTAGCCGCTGGTAAAGGTGTGATACTGCCTGAGACATGTCAGGAAGCCTTAGATGCAATTAAGATGATAATGGTGGACAAGGAATTTGGGATCGAGGCCGGAAAACAAGTTGTTATTGAAGAACTAATGGAAGGTCCGGAAGTTTCGATATTCGCATTTTGCGATGGGAATTCTTTCAAGCTTCTTCCGGCAGCACAAGACCATAAACGCATTTTTGATGGAGGTACGTTAAAAACGATTTGCATTTTGAAAAACTAATTGGACCCAGATAAGGGCAAGAATACCGGTGGCATGGGAGCGTATTGCCCTGCGCCTATTTTCACCAAGGAACTGCAAGATTATGTTGAAAAAACCATTATTGCCAAATCGGTTGCAGCTGCGGAAAAGGAAGGATTTCCTTTTATTGGATTGCTGTACACTGGGCTTATGCTCACCCCAACAGGTCCCAAGGTCCTGGAATACAATTGCAGATTTGGAGACCCAGAAACCCAGGCTGTCTTGATGCTGTTAGAGTCTGACCTGTACGAGATCATGCTCGCATGTGCCAACGGAAATCTATCTGCTGAAGATATTTCCATCAGAAAAGGATTTGCAGCAACTGTAGTGGCTGCGTCTGAAGGTTATCCGGACAATTATCCCAAGGGTAAGATCATCCAGGGGTTGGAGTCAGCCAATGCCGTTGTCAATGTGAAAGTATTTCATGCTGGCACTGTCAAGACATCAGGAGGGGCAACTGCGTCCTCAGGTGGAAGGGTCTTGGCTGTGAGTGCCGTTGGACCCTCATTGAAGGAGACATTGAACTCAGCTTATAGCGCTCTCAAGTTGATCTCGTTTGATGGAATGCAATATAGAACGGATATTGGGCATAGAGCTCTCGTGAATGACCAATCCGAGCACTTTTTGCAATCCAGAAATGCGCACTTTGTAGCTGGGTTTGGAATACTTGCTGTGTTGGCTATGGCTGTTCTTCGTAAAAAGTAGTGTTTTCTTTTTCTTTTTTCCTTCTAATAATTACCATGTGGAAGCAAGCTCCGTCTCTAGATTTCAAATTGAGTTTCCAAAACAGGCGAGCCCCCCATTCCAATTCTTTTGGTTGTCTGGACTCGATGTGGCATACGTAGGTTGTCAACTGACTCTTGGCTCTTATTTACTGACGTATACACAGTGCGCTCCAGCAAGCAAGCCAATGCAGTTGCATAGAGAAGGGATATAACATGCTAGTTTCACTTGTGTACGTACGAAATGATTTCACCAAAGTTTTATACTCATGTTTTGCAGAATCGGGCGAAGTGAGATGGAGCAACGCAGAATTGATTTTGAAAACAAGATTCTTCCTGTTTTGAGTGAAGGCGCAGTTTGTACGCTGCTGTACTTTCACGATAGCGATCACAAAGATGTTCTGCATCAAGTTTCTCGAGTAGTTACTTCGTTGTGGAACAATAGCTCCAAAGAAGAAGGACTATCGCATGAAGCAGCTGGAAGCTCGGTGATGATAGTTTTCGAAGCTCTTGAATTTAAATGGGCTACTCTGGAACAAGTTCAAAATCAACCTAAATTTGTTGGTTCAGCATCTCTCAGTAAAATTCATGTTTGTGAGAAAAACGATGTAACTGTGGATGGAATGAAAAGGTGTAATTTGGCTTTTATAAACCGAAATAAAGACAAGTTACTCTCTCTGCAGTTCCTGGAGGGTCGCGTTAGGGATACTTGGTACGAAGGGGTTCACGAGGCCCTTGCTGTTCTTGCTCATGATATCGAGGAAGTTAGCTCTGAAGAAAACAGTTTACTGTACAATCAACAGCGATATTTGGATTTGGAACGAAGAAAAAAAGAGCGAGAAGAAAAAAAGAAGAAGATGGGAAATGTTGGAATGAAATACACGGCACAGGCAATGATAGACAAATAAAGAAATGTTTGATAATACTTTATGCTGATTTAATTGATACAAGGGGTTGCTATCATTAACAATAGGAATCTTTTCTGAGTTCTCTTTCGAAGCAACCTTCAAGTCGTGTTCAAGGATACACTCTTGATTTATTGTAAACGTCATAAACTTGGAGCTCTGTAACCAAGAATTATTTTGTAATCTTTCCAAATGCAAGCCATAGATGCGAACCATCTTCTATAATCTCTGACTAGTGAGCCACACGTGTGCAAAATCAATATGTCGGTTCTACAATAAATGCGACAACAGTATTAGGATAGGTCCCCTCTCTGTTCCCATTCTTTCTTGGTATGGTAAGTGGGGTCATTGATATATCGTGTGTTGATTTTGAAATGAGTTTCATAGGGAGGAGATGGAGGAACCCTCGCGGTACAGCGTCGATACATGCCGGGTAATAAGACCCATGGCAAGTCTGAAAAAGCCAATGAGACTGAATCCAAGTTTGAGCAAGCCACCTGTTGCTCTCTCTCCGGTATGCCGCTTTGTGAACCAATAGTCTGTTGTGAACTAGGATACTTATACAATAAGGAAGAAGTTTTAAAGGTGCTTTTGGAATTCGGAGCATTGGAAGAACCCTTCTCTCACATTCGCTTGAAGGAATTAGTACCATGTGTTTTGACGAAAGCCACAGTCGATAAAACTGCTGCACCATCTAAGAGCGCTTCGAAATCAGACACGTCTAATTATTGGGACGAATCCACGTCGAAAAATCAAGTGCAGTGGGTTTGTCCGCTGAGTATGGTGGCCATGACAGGTCATCATCCATTTTGCGTGCTGCATCCTTCGGGGAAAGTTCTTAGCGAGAAGGCCGTTAAAGAAGTTCCTGATATAGTACAAGGTCAGCGATTAATACCCTTGTATCCATCAGAGGCTGTTCGTGCTGAAAAGTTACAAGAGTTACAGACAATTAGAAGAAAGGGCAAAAGCGAAAAGAAACGAGCAAGGTGCAAAGATGGTATTCTACATAGTAGCAAGCGAACGAAGCCCCAAACGAAGAATCCAACAGTAGCACCGTACATAGGATCGATGGTGAAGCAAGTTGCTGCTTCTGCGAGTGATATTGTCGCCAAAGCGAAATCAAAAGGCTGTGAATCATACACCGAGATATTTGCTGATGATACACTTGACAACGCTGAAAAAATGTTTATTGGTGGCAATACGCGAGGATATGAACGATGTTAAACAAAATTGTTTTAATAAATTGAATACAAATACAGAATTAATTAATTAATTCGGCTGAAGTTTTGAACGTATTGATTGCAAGAGTGATTTTTCATCCTTTGGTTTAGCAGCATTTCCAACAAGAATGGAGCTCTTGGAATTATCTTCAAGATCCTTTTGAAATACGATCGTATATTGACGAAACAAAGGACGCCCCATGAGAAATAAAGGTCCATCGCCAAAAATATCTAACTTGCCAAGGTGACTACAGCCGTCACGGGAGTCCGCATCTGAAAATACCTGCTCGAAGAACTCTCCTTGATTAATTTCAAATCTTAATTTGGTTCCATGAAGGCATTTGAATTGTTTGTATATGTCCGAAGGTAGTGTTGATTGAGAACTACCCGAATCAAACGTTAGCTTGCAACCTATACCATTTTGCTTGGCATGTTCCGCACAAGTCTCCTCATTCACAAGAGTTGTTTCTGTCCCATCTGGATATATCATTTTTAAACCCTTGAATTCGGTGCTCCACCAAGAAGTTTCTACTACAGGCATCGAGATGGCTTTACTGAAATCCTCGAAATAGGATTCAAAGTTAGCAGGTTTGCCCAATATGAGGCTCTCTTGTCCAGAGCTATCAGTCGCGAAAAAGAAAAGTGGTTCCGAAATTAATCCTTGATTCACCATAGTGTCAAACCATTGTGGCGTACTTTCAAAATCGATGTCTTGAAATCCAAGGCCCGCAATTCCAGAAAATCCAGAAAACACTTCAGGAGAGTTCGTTCCTTCGACAGATATAAAATCTTGCATAATACAAAATCCACCCGCAATTTTAATGGTATCTCTTGAAAGTACTCCGTGCATATCGCCAGTAGCATATTGAATCGTTGTTGTATCAGCTTCTTCAGCACGTTCAACCTTAAAAAAACCGGGCTGATTTCCCTCAAGCAAAGAAATTCCTTGCTTGAGGTAAGAATGACATTTAGACTTGGATGCGTTATAAAACGAGTCTTTATCACCAACACAATTAGTGCACTCAGAGGCCATCATCCACAAATTACCGGAACCGGTGTCTAGCGCAACTAACCTACAGCTATCCATAGAAGTGGTAGCGCTACATTTGAAAGCATCCAAACACATGTCACCTCCACTACCAGCACATACTTGTATCAAGGGGAGATTAGAAGGCGTGCTTTGAACTGATGCCTTGGCGACCCCGTCGGCACGAATCCTCTGGTGGAGCCCCGAGTGGACAGTGTCAACACGACTGAGCACCTTGAGCTGCAAGTGGGCGCCATCCACGCACAGAGATAGTAGGAGGATCGACGCTAGAAAACTTGCCATTTCGAAGTTGAGGTATTGCAACGAATTTATCGAGGCCTCAGGTGTGATGTGGTATGGCACAACCGGCACAACCGAGTGAAACGTTTTCCTTAATGAACTCTTATTGCGGATAGTCCCCTCGTAAATGAGGGGTTTCGATTTCCCCCTGGCTTTATTTTAAAAAGTGTTGTGAGATGCAAGTAATTAATTAAAATACATCAGGTGTGGTACAATGTCAAGTCAGTGATATCTCCTAATTTATGGATTCTGAATACCTCACGGATAGCCATCAGGCTCTTTTCTTTCAACAAGATACTCTTATTCTTTAATATTGGAGTAGCGCTTCTTTCCGCGAAGTATTTTGATAAAGTTGATTTTTGTTGTGTTTAAATTATTCTTATTAGTTTTCTGCATTGATAAAAACATTCTTGGCCGCCTCTCGTTTTTTTCTCTCTCCACTTCTTGCCTTGGCGGCTTGCTTTTGAGCCGTAGCCCCAAATGCTTTCCTTTCAAGGTCCACCATCCGACCTCCGATCAAATGATCCCCAATGTCTTTAGACTTCAGATCAAACAACTCATGAAGAGAAGCATTATACTTGAGATGTTCTACGAGACCTTCTCCAAGCACGCTTCGGAAAAACGACATGAGAATGATTTCGGTCCAATCATCAAGAACGAGAAGCACCCCCACGGACACCTTTTCATTAGGCAAGGTCCCATCAGTTAAATAATCTAAAGCAACACGAAGACGCTTACGAGAATCCTTTGTTCCTTTGTGCGAATCATGCGCCAGCTCTTCGAGTAACGAAATCGCATTCAGTATCCAATCGGGGCCACTCTTGGAGGTTGTTGATGCTACGATGATACCTTGGGTATCCTCAAGAACCTCCGTAGTCTCATCAGGACTATTTTCTTCGTCAATGAAGGATGACAACATGCAAATCAGTTCTGCAGCGAGGACTACTGTCTCTGGATCGTCATGAGAAAGTAAGCGGTTCAAAAATAATTCAGGGGCCGTCATCACCAAGTCTCGGTCTGGATGAAATGGTGCAAAGACTCCCCAGCACATCAGAGCAGCATGTCTAGCTCCATCGGCTACATGTCCACTTGCAGCACCCTGCACGGAGGAGAACACGTTGGATATTTCCACTCCATTCATCAGACACAGTACAGTAGCGGCCTTAACTGCATGCTCAAATGATTCTGGTTTGAAATTATCACTGTCCACTAAAAGATATCTTTGCAGAGAGTTGAGATATTCAATTACGGGAGCATCCCTATCTTCGTTCGACTCCAAAGGAGTGTCAAACGTGACAGACACGACGGCCAAGAGTTCACAGACAAGCTGGAATTCCTCACCTTTAGACTTTTTGATCATATGTCCAATATGGCTCGCGACGGTTTCAGACATGTTCTTCATGACCTCGCATTCAGGAACCCGTTGGATGTGCTGGCCATCACGGTGAGACATGAAGTCGAATAAAGAGTTTTTAACTTACTTTGATGAGATTACGGAGTCCAGAAACACGGGTGCTGCCTCGCTTCTCGGTGAGGTCTTCGACCCATTTCTCCACTCCTGATATTTCATTGTCACTCATTCAAGATCTCAACTTGACAGTATTGGTGCCAGGAAAACATTCTACTAGGAACTCCTACTTCACATAGTAGACGAATAACTCTATTTTCGTGTTTCTAGAATGGTATATTTAAAATTAAACAACAATTCGATTATTTTTAAGAAACCTACTAACTAGTGGATAGAAAACATCAAACTCTAAATTCTTAAAAAACGAGGGTAACGGTATCTTATTGAAAGAAAAAGCCTCCGTGAGATAGCAGAAGCAGCTTTATGTTCTTTTTGAATCATTTGATATTAGTACCATGGTACCACGTGGTAATACATATTTGAATGGATGATGCCGATTTCAGACAATTGGTCCGTGAGCATATTGCTACTCAGTCAGTCCTTGATCTAACGGATAAAAAGGTTCATGTTTCTAGTTTTATTGAACTTAAGCACCGAGAATGTCTGCGTATTAAAGGAGGCGAAATTACTGGGTCGGGCCACTCAATTTTCAAATTGACATCTGCAAAAAATATGACAGACTGCTCTCTTGTTTTGGATGGTACTAGACTTGTCCACCTGACTGAGAGTGAAGATATCCGCCAAATTGGTGCTTGTATTTTCTTGATGGGTCGAGTGAAGGCAATGCTTTGCAATTGCACTTTGATCAGTATTTCGGGCTTCGGGGTATGGGCTAAACATGATTGCAATGTCCATTTGACGAACTGTGATATTATAGGCAATCATGCTTCTTATTGTATTTCTGGACGTACTGGAATCGCATGTTTTAACTATTCAAAAGTTACTTTAAAACGATGTAAAGTGAGTGGATTTTCTAAACACGGTATATGTGTACGTGGTAGTTGCAACGTGAAGCTGGTCGAGGTGTTGATTTGCGATTGTTTAAAACGAGGAATATATGTATATCAAAATGCCAGAATGTCGATGGAAGGATGCACAGTTAAATGTATTGGAGGTGTCGAAGCCATTGCAGCGGTAGAAGTGAATGGGATAGATACATGCGTGTATTTTAGGGCTGAAGATTGTTTATGTGTAGATAATAGTTGTCCAGATATTCTTGTGATAGGGAATGTTTTAGGGGGAATGTTTACGAATTCATTTAATCCTAATTAGTTTGTTTATTTCACTGTCATCGTTTTTTGGAGGCAGACATTTTACCTGTGCCACGAACCAATCTACTTGGTTTGGCTTTGGTATCTTTGCACTTTTCAATGTGTCGTTCTGCAGCTTTTTCATTGAAGGTTCTGCCGCAGTGGGGACAAGGAACAAAGTCATTGTGAACCTCTTCAGGTGGCGGAGGTAGTGACGCAATGTCCTTACCTTGAGATTTTGCCTCTGTCATCAGCTTTGTATACTTCATAGCTTCTCGAAGGGAGTTTGATTGTTGCTTCCATTTTCCTGCCTTTTTCTTTGCAGGGTTTTCGCTCTTTTTCTTGTTTTGAAGGGCCTGCTTCACCATTTTTGCGTCGTCTGCACTTTGTGCTACACCAGTGAGTCTCGCTTTGGCAGTGTCAAAAGTTTTCCGTTTGCTTTGAAATACTTTTTTGCAAACCTTTGCATGTTTGGGTAGTGCTGTTTCGTTGAATTTACGCCCACATCCTGTGCATTCAATAAGATGTGCAGGAGGAGCAAATTCAGGAACATCGTTAGAACCACCTGACGACGCATTGACCGGCAACTCATCAAGTGGAACATTAGAGGGAAAATTCTCTTGTGGTCGCTGATAATCATTTTGTTGATAATGGTTTGCAATAGGATGTTGCTGATAATTACTTTGCTGATAATTGTTTGCAATAGTCTGCTTGGGTTGCTGATGCTCATCCTGCTGATAGATCTTTTGGATATTCTGTTGTGGTTGCTGATAACTGCTTTGTTGATAATCGTTTGTAATAGGGTGTTGCTGATAACCACTTTGCTGATGATCTTGTTGTTGACAACCATATTGAGGCTGGTTCGTTTCTGGCACGTACATCCCACGGTAAGGCGCAGCTTTCTGATTAGAACTTGGATTCGTTTTCGGTGGAGACTTTTTGTTCTCCACTTGGTCTATGAAATCAGCCTGGCCTCCATTTAGCTCCCGCCTCATTTTATCACTATCATCTTCTTGATTCATGTCGACATCGTCGTTCCATTGGGGTCTCCTGGAAGAAGAAACTCGTTTTGGTTTTGATTTTCTAGGTGGTGGAACATATTCAGGTTCAACTGTGGTATTTGCATTTTCAAAATCCGAATCCCACGGTGGTCGTTCGACTTGAGATTGCCGTGAACGCGGCGGGGCTACTCTTGGTTCAAATGAAGCATGAGAGTCACACTGGGAGCAACAGCAACCACTTTGTCGAGTACATGCCATACTATTGTGGTTACTCGGTACCTGGTTAATAGATACATGATGCTGTTTTTGAGGGATCATTTGTACGGGACTCATGTTTTTACGTGAATTGACTCTCACAAGTCTGCTCTTCAGCAACGACAAATTCGGGCCGTTATCAGAATTGCGTTCCAGATCATCGCTCTCGGGGTCGTGGTATGGTTGATGGTTGGGCTGAAATCCTGTTCCGCGATTATATGCTTTTGGGGTGGATGCCGCGAACTCATATGATAAATCGCTAAAATCCTCTGGAACTGGGCTTCCAAACTTGTGCATTTCTCTTGCTAATGAATCACCTCGCCCTTTTTGTTCGTTTTCATACTGCATAGTATGGTTGTTATGGTGACTGCTTGTATCATTATATTGGTGGTTCATTGACTGATTACCAGAATGGTTGTGTTGAACATTCTGTTGAGATTGCCCATACTGCTGCCCATATTGGTTTTGTTGAAGATACTGATTTTGTTGCAGATATTGTTGTGGCTGTATAAATTGACTTTGCTGATTGTACTGGCCATACTGTTGGTGTACATCAGGTCTTTTACCAACAATCATTTGTGCAGCGTTGTTAACCGCCCTAGAGGATCTTCCGTTCCTTTCATTGTCGAAGCCACTGTTCTGTCTAGTGAGCTGCGTTGGAGTACCTGGATATTGAAAATCGCGAAGATATTCCTGCGAGTATTCTTGTTTAGGCTGAACGTTGTTGAAGCGCTGAGGTTGGAAGGTGCAGTCGTCATCAACCCTTCCCTTGTTTCTCTCCTCTCTCAGTTGGTGTGCTCGGGCGATCTTTGCTTGCCGCTGCGCAGCCCAATCATTCGCGGCATTCGTATTCCTGGCGGCATATTGAGATGCATATCCGCTCATTCCAATTCAGAAAATTCAACAAGAGGTATGAGAGACTGTCGGTTTCAACGGCAATTTTAATGGTCTACAAAAATTGATCCGTTTTTTCCAATTCTGTCAAGTGAGGATGGCTACTCCATTGACTCGTAAATGCGGAGAAACGCACGCTGCTGTTCACAGCAAATTTCGACAGAGTAATATAGGTGCTCAAATCCAGCATCATACTTGGGATACAACGGCAGGGGTGAGCTTTTCGCAAACAAATCGTGATGACTATTCGAACCCCACCAACATGTAAGTGGAATTCGTTTGCCCCTCTTTCTTTGATTTCTAAACTTCTATTTAGAGGAGCGGGTAAAAACAAGACGAAAGCGGCACTAGAATCAAAGCGGTTCGTTGCAAAGACCTCTCACCATATAGATTTTCTGGTTGACAGTGAGGCTACAAGAACGTACCATATGAAGCCACAAAGGAGACCGGCATGTGAGATAGCAATGGAAGGAGGCTCGAAATTTAAAACAGCAAAGAAAAAATCCATTCAAATTTCTCGCGAGTTGCTGATAGAGGAGAAGCGACGACTCTCTGCATTGGCGCCGTTGGAAAGTGTTGACTGTAGTACTGTGAAGCGCAACCTCCCTGGATATACAGGCCATGAACCTCAATCGCCGAAGAATGCTAGGGGTCCATATCTACCGCACACAATGTCAACTGCTGGATACGCCAATGCTGTTGGACTCGGCTTGAGCTAAAAATATGTTTAAAAATCGAAACAAAGAAACATTCACTTTATAGTAGTAGTTAGTATGTAGGAGGCATGCTGGCACGCAATATATAATCCTGCCTCATTTGAATAAATTGCTGTGCTGCATTTTCTCTTTTCAAAATGTGATTTTGCTGTATTTCTCCTTCGTGAAGAAACGCCAATTCGTCATGGACTCTGGCAATGAGATATAAAACTTGACATATAAAATCGAACGAACACGCCTCTGAATAGCATTTCAGTGCTTTCTCTAAACTATAACTTGCCTTGGAAAGAGATGGAATATCGATGGTCGTCAATCTGCACTGGGCTTGCAACAGATGCAATTGTCCCTTTAATTCCAACGAGCCATGAACTAGTATATGAGGAAGTGACTTGTTCAACAAATGCGTGGTTCTTTCAACATACCCCATTCGTAATTGAACCTGCGCCAGTTTAATTGCAGCTGTTGCATACACCGTTTCCTGTGAGTTCTTTTTGGACCCTGACAAACACCGCAGAATATAAGGCAGACTGGTCACTCCTGATGTACCTGTATGAAGATACAAATCCGACAATAACAGGTCTACTTGCTGCGTCATTACTTGCACTCGCATGTCGGAACCACTGGCAGCAATGGTCCGAGCTAGTGCATGTGCCTCAGTTAGTCTACCCATTCGTGCCAGTGCTTTCGCCCAATGCATCTGGCATCGCGACGGAAGATCTTCACCATCCATACTCCCTCCGATTCCAGATACCGAGTGTCGCACAGGAGTCAGACTGCGGAGAACAGATCCCAACAATAGCACCTGCAATGCGTTACCCTCGGCTGCAGCTTGCGTATGTAGAAGTTCTACCATTGTCAAGAGAATCATATTGTTAGCACGGTACTTGTAGGTGTCTTTGGCGTATTGAAGAAGTGCGAGAGCTCCCCCATAGGCAGTGGCCTTTTCCACTGGACATATACTTGCTAATTCAGCTGTCGTTGCTTGTGTGGTAGCAAGCTTGCATACTGCCAAACAGGTGTCACTAGTGCCAGACTGGCCACTGTAGGTGTTAAGATGACTAAGTGCTGACAACCACGATAAAGACGAATGCCCAAAATAGTCCCAAGCAACACTTTGGATTAATAGCGACCTTCCAGTAATAGCAGAGGATGTGGATCTATGAGTAGTTGGTTGTGCCACACAAGCGTTCATTTGACGAATGGATTCTGCAATAGCTGCCCGACTAGCGATGTCAGGCATCCCAGCTGAATTACCGGATTCAGATATCTGTCGCTGACGTGAAGGAGCACTTGTGAGAGTAGAGGAAGTGACAGCTTCTACGTATGCACCAATACTATTTAAGGATATGTCGTTTCCTCGTTCTAATGCCTGCCAAACAGTCTTCGCCGGAGCTCGCCTATCATAATTTTAGAAATCACTTTCAACTTCATCAAATCCTACTTACGGTACTCCAGTATATGCATGAAACCCTAGTACTACTGGTGGCAATGCAGTTGGTATAGATGACTGACCTAGCAGTGAAAATTGCGCGGTAACCAATTGCGACAAGCCTTGTACGTTATGCAGTCCAAGTTCCTTCGCCCTCGCCAGCGACCTCCTCAGTAATTGGGAAGTTTCCTGACCACCACTACTACTAGCCAATCGAAACAGCCAAGTGAGTGCCAGAACGACACAAACGTGATCCCCATTTTGTTGAGCAACTCGAACCGTCTCTTGAATTGCCAGCATGGATTCACGACGATGACCGAATTCAAAATGAAGAGCTGCAAGATTCAGAACTGCATATTGCATCATTGGTCTACGACGACCTAAAGTTGCAGAAGCATGGACAGCAGCGGCGCCTCGTGTATCAGTAGCAGGGGTTGCACTAGTTGGACCGCCCGGTCGTGTACAGTAATCGAAATAAGTATGAAGACTATCAACTGCGCCTTGGTATTCTCGATGCATCAGGCAATTTAGGTATCGCACAAAATGAGCTCGAGGAAGATCAGGGGATATGTTAAGCATCGAACTCACTTCTTCCTCAATCTGCTCAGACGACACAACCCCAATACGAGATTCCAATTCCTCAGCCATGCAATGCAGATGGTATTGCAACTGCCGCCGAGATATGAAACTTCGAAACACCCCTCTTGGCACTCTGCTAGTTCGTTTCATGAATATCTCCTCGTTCTCCGCTGCTGGGTCACAGTTAGAATCCGGGATAGGTGCAGGATCTAATATAGGTATGGGAACCCCCACATCCACTACCGTTGGTGCCTTACGTTTCAAACTATAGTTCTTGGAACGAGGTGTTATACCAGGTGTCCCGTTTCCACAAGAACTGGCTTGTCTATACAACCCCACTTCGTGGAACAGACGCGACAAGGACTCGAAAGATATTTTGCATGAAAGAAGAACTCTGCGCAAGAATACCCCAAAAACACAGCTCTTTTCAATATGCGATGGTCTACCCGATCTATCTGCCTGAACAATTTCGTCCAAAGATGATTTTGGGACGTGGAGCACGCGTTCAACATGTTGCAACAGATCAAACAAGTCATCAGGGCTGTGGATTCGAAAAACAACATTGCGAAGATAATCTGCGACGATAGATCCGTTATCTATTTGCTGCTCGATTTCTGAGCACGTCTGCAGCAGGACGGGTTCCACTATACTGTCGACACGTTTGATGGCCTGAGTAAGCAGCATCTGCAGTTGTCTTACCTGTATCGCGTCCAATTCACATGGGCTGCTTCCCTCCATAGATGGTCGTGGTGATGCGTACAAGTGAAGAAGTACACACAGCGCAAGTTTGTGTGGTGTGGTTCTCTCAACTCCTGGAACCATGGCAGGATAATACTTCAAAAAAATAAAAAAGCCGTTCGAATTTTTCAAAATTATGAATTGTTTGTTACGAAAGAACTAAATGTCATCTGAGTGACTTCAGTCTCAACTATTTGTACGTGTTGTTTTGCAGATGACTTGGTAGAACTCTTTTTAAAACTTTTCTTGTAAGATTTTTTCTTTTTCTTCCATCTTGAAGGTTCCTCCTCCTCTTCGGTGGGTGCTAACCCTGATAGGTCAAACGAACCACTAGCTTTCACGCTAACAAAGTCAGAAGAGAGCACATACATTTTAAAGTCTTCACGCTCATCAGGGGAAAGATCCCCGCGATAGTACAATAGTCGTGAAAGTGCAGTTAAAGTATACGGACCAAATTGCGTGGCGAGCTCACCGAAGAAGCGTTGGGGAGACTCACTGCTTAGAATATCGGCAAGTAAATTGATGATTTGAAATTTCGCGATCAGATCTGATTCGGTTCTTATCTTGGCGAAACGCAAATCTTCGCAATAGTTTTGGAAGCAATCGACGAATAATTTCCGATCGTTGCGAAGCCTTTGGATTACAAGAACGGCATTACTGAAAGGTCGTGTACGTTTGAAAAAACGGCAAACATAAACATCAATCAGCCGCTCCAACGAAGCTCCCACGGTTTTCCCAAAGAACATATTCCTTTGCAGCCATATCCGGATGCCGCTATCGGGGTCGTCAAAGTAATCTTCGAATGTTGCTTTGAAAGTTGCAGCACTGAGACTCGTATCCAATTCCCAGGCTTCAGTAAAAAGATTCTCCACGACTTGATTCTTCTCGAGCTCATGAAAAATACAGTCGACTATCTTGGTTGTACCTACTTCACCGCATTTAATGAAACCAATGGCAACTCGGTCGATACTCTCGGCTACTTCTGCTCTTATATCTTCATCTTGGAAGCTAGCTTGAGATTCCTGGAGTAAAGTTGAATCGCAAAGATCGTACATGCGTTCGAAATCATTGATAAACGCGCAAATCCATTCTATACTCAGTTCCTCCACATTCGTATTATCACTCAGAGTGGAAGCATGTCGGTCCTGGTAACACTTGATCACTTCAAGAACTGCTTTTCTAATATACAGGGATATATACTTGCCTGTGATTCCATGAGACGCAACCACATTGATTTCTTGTATTACAACATGAAATAAATCCTCAGGCACTGCAGTACACAATGACCCATCCATTGCAAATTCAGGAGCATCACATCGACTCAAAATAGTTTCTACATACTTGTTCATTCTCGGCACCGATTCTCCAATATACTCAATCATCATCTCCATTGATGAGTGCGAGAACTCTTTCAGCCTCTCGTTTGCTGCGGTCTTGTGATCATTCACATTCGAACTTGCACTTCTGTTTAATCTTTTGATGCTCGAAACACCACCTCCTGAATAGGTGGATGTCTTGCTAATCCTTTCCACAGTTTGCAAGTATCTATCTAACCAACCGATAACCAGTAATTTATCAATGGAGGCAGTCTGCGTGCTGTCCAACCATATAGGTCGCAATACTTTCAATAATCGTCGTTCCACGACCCATCTATAAAGTCCATATATATCGTAAGACGCAGGGAAACACTTTGAAACATCTTCAGAAATGGCTTCCAAGTCTGCCATTAAGTTATTCGCCGATTTCAAAAACAGGCCTACTCGCGAATGTCTTACGAGTTCGTCGGTTTCATCATCCACAATTTCCTCGTATAAAGTCGGAGGTAACAGAGCATCCAGGCGTTTATCAATAGCTTGTTCTATTACTGTAAGCGCCCGTTGTCTTTTTATATTCGGTGGTAATAACATTTCGGCGACTTCGAGGCTTTGTCCCCGTTCTAACATCGCCAATCGTTCCTTATCATCATGCTTATCAATACGTTCTGATATCTCAAGAGCTACTACTAAATTACTAGTACCTTCTAATTGGCCATAAAAACGAGACAATCGATCCTCCACAACAGACCAAATACGCTGTCCAAGCAAATTAACTTTGTTGAAATGGTCGCCTAGCACCACAAGAATCTTACTTTGCGCGGCAGTGCTTTCAGAATATTCAAGGGAAGCCTCTTCTTCCCATTGGGCTAAGAGTTCATTGCGACTTTCCTCGCGACGATGAGCTTGTGCGATGGAATCTTTCGTGTCATTTAAAATACGTTCTTTCCAACCGTTAAGTTGCAACCATTCAAGAAAAACCGGTTTTAGGTTTTCCTCGCTACTGTCAAGGTCTTCGTTTAGTGTAAGTACTCTCTGAGGTACTGCTTCGTATATTTCTAATTGCCTCAAGATATTCGTAAGGTTAATCCTGGCATTCTTCATTTTCACAATGCGTTCGAAATCGCCAATAGCTTGCATGCAATCAAAACAAGTTTGGTGAATAGTCTGGAAATTGTTCTTTACAAGTTTCATTTCTGCTTTAGCCAATCTCAACAGTACCACCGCATTCTGCATCTCATCGAGTTGGGCTTGGACCCCCGTCTCCAACTGGTTTTCCACTGTAACCCGCTTACGTTCATACTCCTCCTTAAACTTGGTGATGCTGTCAAGGTGAGAGGGCTCCGTGAAAAAACTTTGAACCTCTTCCACCGCCAGGCGTTGAGCCAAAGACTCCAACGAGTGGGGAACATCCATCTCAGGATCGTAATTAGTACTCATTTATTAGGATGTACTAATTTGACATAGTACAATTGAGGATTTGCGTTTTTGAACTCCATTTAATTTTTTTTTTTTTTTTTTTAAACAAAAACAAAAATCATTTTTTTTTTTTTTTTATTTTTTTTTTTTTTTTAAAAAAAAAA
>Ga0105054_10004705_pt1 | contig 20181 bp, 18 predicted proteins | sample BON02_FD_78091 | JGI IMG/M metagenome (GOLD analysis project Ga0105054, IMG submission 78091) | Freshwater microbial communities from Lake Bonney liftoff mats and glacier meltwater in Antarctica - BON-02 (megahit assembly) | ecosystem: Environmental > Aquatic > Freshwater > Ice > Glacier...
AAAATTAGTACGACCGTATAAATCTATTTTGAAATATAATTTTAAATCCCCATAATCTGAGGCCTCAGATTATGGGGATTTAAAATTATATTTCAAAATAGATTTATACGGTCGTACTAATTTTCAACTCTTTCAATTGTTCATCTGCAATCGTTGAAGGTGAATCAATCATCACATCTCTGCCCGAGTTGTTTTTAGGAAAAGCGATCACATCCCTGATTGAATCAAGTCCGGCAAAGATCGAAACCAGCCTGTCAAACCCAAATGCAATTCCACCATGTGGCGGTGCACCATATTCAAAGGCATCCAGAAGGAATCCAAATTGCTTTTGAGCATCTTCAACACTAAATCCAAGATGTTTGAACATCAACGATTGGAGCTCTCTGTCGTGTATCCGAATTGAGCCTCCTCCTATCTCTGTACCATTTACGACCATATCGTAGGCATTTGCACGTACCTCACCCGGTTTGGTATCCAGCATAGCAATATCTTCGGGCTTTGGCGAAGTGAAAGGATGGTGCATCGCATGATATCTGCCACTCTCTTCATCCCATTCAAGAAGTGGGAAATCAAGCACCCAGAGTGGTGCAAAAACATTTTTATCACGTAGCCCTAAACGGTTTCCCATTTCGAGGCGAAGTTCACTTAATTGCTTGCGAACTTTCTCAGTATTTCCAGCCATTACCAGAATCAAATCACCCGGCACTGAATTAAATGCAACCGACCATTTCTTCAAATCATCTTCACTGTAGAATTTATCTACCGATGATTTTAAGCTACCATCCGCGCCATGACGTAAATAAATTAAGCCTGTAGCACCTATCTGCGGACGTTTAATAAAATCTGTCAGTTCGTCAATTTGCTTTCTGGTGTACTCGGCACAGCCTTTAGCATTAATACCAATAACGAGCTCAGCCTGATCAAAAACAGGAAAACTAGCCTCAGCACCGCCCCGCCAAAGGATAGGAGCATCAGTAGGAGGTAAATTATTATTCTTTAGCTCCACAAATTTCATGTCGAAACGTGTATCAGGCTTATCAGAGCCGTATAAACGCATCGCATCAACATACTGCATCCTTGGAACTTCTGCAAGATCAACACCTTTTACATTTTTGAATAAAGTTCTGATAAGTCCCTCGAAAACATTTAGAATATCCTCCTGCTCAATAAATGCCATTTCGCAGTCAATCTGAGTAAATTCAGGCTGTCTGTCTGCACGAAGATCCTCATCGCGGAAACATTTTACAATCTGAAAGTACCTGTCGAAACCAGAAACCATTAGCAATTGCTTAAAGGTTTGAGGCGATTGAGGTAAAGCATAAAATTCTCCCGGATTCATACGGCTAGGAACTACGAAATCACGTGCACCTTCAGGAGTTGACTTAATTAATACTGGAGTTTCAACTTCAATGAAATCCATGCCATCGAGGTATTTTCTAACCTCTTGAGCCATTTTATGCCTTAATACCAAGTTATTTCTAATCGGGTTACGGCGTAAATCCAGATAACGGTATTTCAATCTGAGTTCATCTCCACCATCAGTTTCATCTTCAATTAGAAAGGGAGGAAGTTTGGCTGCATTAAGTAGTTCAAGTTTCGAAACCTTGATCTCGATTTCACCTGTTGCCAATTTCAAATTCTTATTTGAACGCTCAATAACTTTGCCGCTAACTTTTATCACAAACTCCCGTCCAAGTTCACGTGCCTGCACTCTCATTTCTGCATTATCATCCGAATTGAAAGTAAGCTGCGTAATCCCATAACGATCGCGCATATCAATAAAAGTCATTCCTCCCAGATCGCGCGATTTCTGCACCCATCCTGTAAGAGTTACTTCCTTATTCAAATCAGCTATGGTTAGTTCGCCGCAAGTATGTGTTCTTAGCATAATTTTGTCCTACTCCGCAAAAGTACAGTTTTTATAAAAATGATAAGTAATTAATTGAATTTTTGTAAAATCGATTAAATATCTACCCCAAAATTAAATTTTAGGGTACTTTTTTATGAAATGATTATGAAAAATATAAATATAAGAGCAAACAAAAAAATCGCTGAAACCATACTTTGAAACAGCACGGATTTATATCTCATTAATCCAATGCTAGCTAAGCCAATTTGTATAAACCTTTGGATACCAAAGAGAATAATAACGTAAACACCCAGAAAAACCAGATTGGTAAATTCAAAAATTCCGGCAAAGCTATATTTACCTTCATCTATGTAGCAAAAATAAAGCGATAAAAAAGCTCCAATAAATAGTGGAAATACCAGTTCAGGTCTGAGTTTTAACGTTACGGATTTTATCATTCCTTTTTGATATGTACGAAATTATCAATTTTTCCATATATTTGCCGTATCAACAGGGGTGCCTTGTTTGCGAAATCAAACACAAAAACGGGCTGAGAATATACCCATCTGACAAGTTGAGAGTTGACAGTTGAGAGTCGAGAGTTTCCGTTCGGCACTTTCACCCTTCAACTTTAACCTTTCAACTTACAGAGCACCTGATCCGGATAATGCCGGCGTAGGGAGGTACAAGTTAACGGACTGCATATAACCCCATTATGCAGGATTTTTAACTAAAAAAAACAATTCATTTGAAAAAGTTATTAATTAACGCTTTGGCGATTCTGATGCCTTTTATGGCTTCAGCTCAATTTTCTATTTCAGGAAAAATTACAGAAAAAATTACTGGTTCGCCACTCAGAGCTGCCAGCATCAGTTTAGAAGATCCGGTCATATCAATACGGACAGATGCGAATGGAAATTACCTCCTTAAAAATCTAAAGGCTGGGAGTTACAGGATCAAAGTCAGTTATCTCGGTTATCAGACACTCGAACAATCCATCAATTTGACTGGAAATATCAGTCTAGATCTGGAGCTTTTACCAAACATTATGCTAGCAGATGAGGTACTGGTAAGAGCAACTAGAGCATCCGAAAATTCGGCAAGCACCTATCGGAATATCAGTAAGGAAGAGCTTGAAAAAAATAATCTCGGACAGGATTTGCCATTCCTATTAAATCAAACCCCCTCGGTTGTTGTCAGTTCGGATGCAGGAAACGGGATCGGTTATACCGGTATCCGCATCCGCGGAAGCGACCCAACCCGTTTGAATGTAACAATCAATGGTATTCCATATAATGACCCTGAAAGCCAAGGTACCTTTTGGGTAAATCTTCCGGATTTTGCTTCTTCGGTTGATAATATACAGATCCAAAGGGGTGTAGGAACATCTACAAACGGTGCAGGAGCCTTTGGAGGCAGTTTAAATATCCAAACTACCACTAAACAGGATTCAGCCTATGCAGATCTTAACAATACCTTTGGGTCATACCAGACAGTTAAAAATACAATCAATGCCGGTACCGGACTAATTAATAATAAGTTCAGTTTCGATGGCAGATTATCCAGAATCAAGTCGGATGGTTATATAGACCGCGGTTCATCTATGCTTAAATCCTATTTTTTAAGTGGGGCTTACTATGGAAAAAAAGATCTTATTCGTTTAAATGTTTTTTCAGGTTCTGAAAAAACCTATCAGGCATGGAATGGAGTACCTGAGAACCTTCTTAAAACGAACCGGACATTTAATGGCTTCACTTATGATGATCAAACAGATAATTATACTCAAGATCATTATCAATTTCTATATTCTCATACGTTTTCTGAAAAAATTTCGGCTAATACAGCTCTTCACTACACGTATGGAAGAGGCTATTTTGAAGAGTTTAAGGAGGATCAGAAGCTAGAAAATTATGGTGTAATTCCAATATTAGTTGGAGGGAGTAGCATTTCCAGAAGTGATCTGGTAAGACGCCGCTGGCTGGACAATAATTTTTATGGCTTGACCTATTCTCTAAATTATTCTCCTTCAAAAGAGCTTACTTTCACATTTGGTGGAGCATATAACGAGTATGACGGCGATCATTTCGGTGAAGTGATTCGCGGACAATTTATTCCGCTGGCTGCTACTATCTCACCATACTACAAGGGTAATGGTTTTAAAACTGATTTTAATACCTACGCTAAGGCAGATTTCGAGCTTGGGAAATTGAAGCTATTTGCCGATCTGCAATACAGAAACGTGAATTACCGGGTAAATGGAACGGATAAGAATAGGCTGAGTCTGGATCAGCTTGATCAGATGAATTTCTTCAATCCGAAATTCGGACTTAGTTATACTCTCAATTCCCATAATAATATATATGCCTCAATTGCAGTTGCCAATAAAGAACCAAATCGGGATGATTATATCAATTCCAGCCCTTCAAACAGGCCATCTTCAGAAAACCTAGTAGATTTTGAGGCAGGATACAGACTTGGAGCGAACAACTATACAGTCGGCATCAATGGGTATGCAATGATATATAATAACCAATTGGTTTTAACCGGAAAAGTAAATGATGTAGGTGAATACATCCGTCAAAATGTTGAAAAGAGTTATCGTTATGGAATTGAGGCTGATGCTAGGGTACAGATCAGCAATAAATTATCTTGGGCTATAACAGCATCAATAAGTGATAATAAGATCAAAAATTTTACAGAATATGCTGATGATTACGATAATGGGGGTCAAATTGTGAATCAATATAACAATACAGATCTTGCATTTTCTCCGGGATTTATTGGTTCAGGAGATCTGAGCTTTCAGCCCTTCAAAAGAACAGAAATTGCATTGTTGAGTAAATATGTGAGTAAGCAATTCCTTGATAATACCAGCAATTCACAGCGAATTTTGGATGCATTTTTTGTTAATGACCTTCGTTTAAGGTATAATACTTCAATAAAAGGTTTAAAAAATATTGGGTTAACGCTCCTTGTCAATAATGTGTTCTCTGAACTTTATGAAGCTAACGGATATACATTTAGCTATATGTATGGTGGAGATTTTACAACCGAGAATTATTATTACCCGCAGGCTCCACGCAATTTTTTACTTTCGTTAGGTTTGAAGTTTTAAAACTAAGAACTTTGACAGGGTTTTGAAGAACCTTGACAGGGTTTTGAACCCTGTCAAGGTTAAATATAAATTATGAAAAAATACATCTCCAAATTCCATTACCTCACACAGGATCTTCCGCATAGAAGCCATCTGGAACAAACAGCAATTGCCTGTAAAGCCGGAGCTAACTGGATCCAATATCGCTGTTTGACAAAGACTGATCCTGAACTTATTGAAGAACTACATCAGATAGCATCGATCTGCGACGATTGGGGAGCAACCCTGATTCTGACCGATCATTATCATCTCTTGAATAAGGTTGATGCTCAGGGAGTTCATCTGGAAGATATGCATGCAGATTTTAAACAGATCCGGAAATTTATTAGTGATGAAAAGACACTTGGTGCCTCTGCAAATACATTTGATGATATCCAACGCATTTTTTTATCAGGGGTGGTGGATTACATTGGCTGCGGACCATTTGCATTGACTAAAACAAAGCCAAATGATTTTCCAATTCTTGGTATAAAAGGTTATGCTGAACGGATTAAAAAAATGGAAGATTCAGGCATAGATCTACCTCTGATTGCTGTTGGCGGAATAAAAATTGCAGATACAGAAATACTTTTGAAAACCGGAATACATGGAATTGCCATATCGGCATCCGTGAATCTGGCTGATGATCCTACAGCGGCATTCAAAGATTTTTACAAAAAAATCTATTAAGATCAAACTTTGAAAAGCCTTTGCTATTTTTGAGGTATGTCTTCTCATCATATTGTTCGCGAAAAGCAGGAACCCGCATTGCTGATACTGAGCCTTGAAGGTTTTGAATACGAAAACCTCGGACAAATACTGGAATGGAGTCCGACAGTTATCGTTCAACAGAATATTTACGAATTAGCCGACTCTCTTGCTTTTAAAATTGATGCGGTAATCACCCCGAACACGCATTTCAATGCCCAAGAAAATACGCGGTTGATCATTAGCGATACCGATCCGGTTGAAGATGCTTTTAAATTTCTGATTGCTGAACAATACAATGCCGTCAATGTTATAGCCAGTGAATTTGTTTTAAAGGATTATGCACTATTTGTGGATAATATTGATATTGTGGTCTTTATGGGTGATAAAAAAATATTTCCGGTTAGATCCGGATTTAGTAAGTGGCAGCCTGCAGGAGAACAGATACAGATCCTTCATGAGGTACATAACCTTCAAACCAGTGGATTACGAAAACTTGAAGATCATAAACTTGAAACAGAAAAAGACGGTTTTTATTCCCTCACTTTTGAGCAACCATTTATTTTTATATCAGAATCAATTTAAAGTGATTATAAGAAAAGCGACCAAACAAGACGTTGAAGTGATTTCTGAGCTTGCAGAAAAAATCTGGTGGCCGTCGTACAGAAATATTATTTCTGAAGAACAGATTAGCTTTATGTTGGAAGATATGTATTCTGTAGAAAGTCTAAAAGTACAAATGGAATCGGGTATTGAATTCATTCTGGCAGAAAGGGAAAACATACCTTTGGCGTTTGCCGGATTTTCACTTACCGAGCCTGAGGCCGGGGTTTATAAACTTCATAAGCTCTATGTACTGCCTTCTGAACAAGGTAGTGGAATGGGCAAAAAACTAATTGGATATATTTCTGGCTTGGCAAAAGAGGAGGGTGGAAAGATTCTTGAATTGAATGTTAACCGAGGCAATCCTGCATCCGAATTTTACAAAAAGACAGGATTTGATATCTACTTGACTGTAGATATCAATTACCACCAATTCGTGCTGAATGATTACGTGATGAGGAAAAATCTTTAAGGTCTGCTATTTAATTTCGGTATTCTCTTCGGAGTATCTGTACCAGCCACAATGCTTCTCGCACTCAATGCAATCGCTTGAATTGTTGCATGTATAATTGCAACTTCTAGTGTTTCAAATTCATCATTCACCGTATGATAGAATTTATCTGTATCAATCTGATCTGTTGATATGGTATGTGCAGGAACTCCCAGTGCCGCAAGTATTGCATTATCACTACGGTAAAATAGATTCTGGGTGGGATAAGGATCAGGGTGAAACTTAAAATCGGTTCCAGCCAAATTCTTCTGAAGTATCTCTCCAAAATCAGATCTTTCGTATCCTGTTATAAAGGCAGCATTTTCCCCGAATTTCGATTCCTTACCAATCATCTCGATGTTGAACATAGCAACAACATCATCAGGATTTAAAAGGGAAGAGAAATGACGGGCACCAAAACCACCAATCTCTTCTGCTGTGAAAGCAACAAATATCAGGGTCCGTTCATTATTGTTCAATTTCTTGTAATATTTAGCAAGAGAAATTACGGCGGTTGTTCCTGAAGCATCATCATCCGCACCATTTGCAATGGCATCGCCATCAACATCTTTGACTATACCTAAATGATCGTAATGTGCTGAAATTAAAACCAGTTCCTTTGCTTTAGATCTGCCTGGAAGCATTCCCGCAACGTTAAACAGCGGAAGTTCTTCAATCATATTACTGAAACTAACCTTATAGTTAGCAGCATCTGATTCGCCAAGAATGAACATCGCAGCTGCGGATTGATTCTGCTTTTCAACAATACGCCCACGGCTACTATTATCCTTAAGGCGTTTGAACATTTGAGCATGCTGATTATCAACTAGTACCAGAACAGGTGTTTTCATTGCTGTTATTTCCCTGTACTTCTGAATGAACTGATCTCCGGCAGCAATAAGTATCAATTTATTACCTGAGCTTTGATCAAAACCTGATGAAGGCAGATCTGAAATAATCAGTAAATTTTGCTGATCAATTATTTTTCCATTTACCGTAGCCTGAATTGTTTGAGGCTTAATTCTCTTTACTATAAAATCCTGCCTGAAATCATTATCTCCATTTAATGGTTTAAGCCCAATCTGCTTAAATTCATTTTCTATGAACTTTGCAGCCCTGTCGATACCCGGCGTAAAAGTGCCCCGGCCTTCCATTTCATCAGAAGAAAGTGTCTTTATTAACCTGCCAACATCTTCTACACTAATAATCTGTTCCGGTTTCTGAACTGCACATGCTGTTAGAAATAAAATGGCAATGAAGCCTGATAATTGTTTATTCATATTGATTTATTTACTCATCTGATGAACAAATTCATTAGCTGAGTATTGTTAATTTATTATTTAATTTTTGATGATAGCCAGTTATTTCTAAACTCAATTTGCTGGCGGCTGGTATTTCCCATTTCTACCAGCTCAGAGGTTTCACTTTCCTTAAGGTTCACCATAGCATTTTTTAGCTTTCCTTTACTTTCATAAACCAGAGAAATACTTTGGCCGGGTTTATATTTCTTAAGAATATCATTCAATTGGATAGAATTGGATAATTCTTGATTCCCGATTTTCAAAATATAATCTCCAAAATCGATCCCAGCTTCATAGGCTGCAGTTCCCTTCAAAGTAGCTGCAGAAACTCTATACTTGCTATCTGCAGGATTCAAAGTTAACCGTAGGTTTCCGATACTCGCCTTTCCGGGATCAGATTTTCGAAGTTCTAATCCGGCATTTGCCAATAGCTTTACATAATCATTCTTCTCAGTACCATTGATGTACTTCCGGAAAAAATCTTCCGCAAAAGCCGCATTTGTCAAATTGCCGAGTACTTTTTGCAAATCCGGGATGGTGTAGGGAATTTCAGTTTTACCATGGCTTTTCCAAAGTGCCTGCATATAATCGTCGAGGGTTAAATTGAATTCTGAGCGCAGGCGCAAATCTAATCCCATAGCAATAAATGCCCCGTATGTGTAATATGAAGTGAAAGTATTCGCATAGTTATTCCTGTCTATTGAAACTCCGGCATCCACAAAAACGGCTCGACGGCTCATTTGGGTTGCAGAGAAACTTGCAGCACCCGGTGAATTGAATACTCCATTAAGAATTTCGGATAGTACGCCCTTATACTGCTTTTCACTTAAAAAACCAGCCCTCTTTAATATCAAATTCCCATAATATTGAGTAAACCCTTCTGCAAACCAGAGCTCATTACTCATATTGGCATGAGAAAAATTGAATGGCTCAAGTGTCCTCGGACGAATCCGCTCTACATTCCATGCATGGAAAAACTCATGAGAAAAAGTGCCCAATAGGTCCTCCTCATTTCCGGCGATTCCTGATTGAGGATCTGTAATTATAGTCGAATTTCTATGTTCCATCCCATCTCCTGCATTTCCCGGATTCACATCTTGTAGAAAAGTATAAATCCCATGATCAAATTTTGGTAGTTCCCCAAAGACAGCCTTGGCTTCCTTAACCATGCGCTCAACCATTTTTGCATAATTAGAAACAACTTCCTTATTATCAGTTGTATGTGAACTTATTCTGATAATTTGTTGGGTATTGTCAGGATTTATATCAGTCCAGCTAAACAAATGATGATCTGAGAGTTCAACCGGACTATCCATAAAATAGTTCAAATCAGGTGCTGTAAAAGAGTCCGTATTTTCGGTAGATTTTAACTGAGTAGCTACCTTCCATCCATATCTGTTCAGATCATTGAATTTGATCCGTATCGGCCTGTCTGTCATAGCAGGAATCCACATAAAGGCTGCAGGCATATTCAGGTGGGCATGAGTTTCATCGATTGCCAGGTAAGTACCGTCAACCCAATTGCCGAAAATTGTATAAGTAATTTTAACTGTTCCATCATGGTTATCCACTCTGTAAACATCCCCTTCGGTCTGTCTCAGTTCTAGAACATTTCCTTTTCCATTGAATACTTTTACATTGTATATATTTTTACCGAATTCATGGGTTGCATACCTTCCGGGTGAAGACCGGCTCATTCGAAATGTCAGGGCGCCGGCCGGAACATCCTGAACCAGTAATTCAATCTCCGCCTCATGATGAACAGCATTTGGGAATGAAATTTTATATTCAACTGCTTTCTGGGCAGATAAATTCAGTGCATTTAATAATATCAGGAACAGAAGTATCGTCCTCATGGTACATGTAATTGGTTGCTGTGAAGTTATAAAAAATAGTTTTGCAATAACTAGTCTGAATATAATGGGAAGATCTATTCTACAGCATCGGGTTCAAAACCACTTTCTATAACCTTCTTCTGCCTACTTATTCCGGTGCTGACTCTGGTTTCATGTACCCCGTCGATCAGAGATATATCCAGATCCTTAGTTTTATCTGAATGATGAATAACTGTATCATCGATATTCTGTAAAGCCACATCATAAGGCCCTTTATTGCTCATCAATTTTACAAATACAGGCAAACATTCGAAGAGAATAAACAGGAATGCAATAAATGATATTGCAAGATAATTATCCATATCGCGGCTACCATCTTCCTTATAACTTAACTGTCCCAAAGCCCTGTTCCTATCTGCAAAACCGGCAACATTGGCCAGACTATCGAGCTGATTGCCGCTAAACATTCTTTGTTGAGTGAGCCCGTCAAGTTGCTTCCGATTGGTAAAGAAGGTATCCATCGCCGCAAGTTCCTTCCTAAGAAACTCTAACCTTAATTCTTTCTGAACTACTATCGACTCTTTTTGTTTGGCATATAAACCATAGCCGGTTATTCCTGATGTTTGATTAGTTTTATCCCCAAAAACTTCCTGATTCAGAATGTATCTGGATCGGTTTATATCCTTTTCCAAAGAATCTTTTTCGATTTTAAAATTCGCAGTTTTCTCCAGTTCCTGTGCATATTTAAGGTCAAAGGTGCGGTTCAGGGTATCAATTCTGGCACGCTGCAGGTTCAGGTAGCTTGTTTTTAACTGCTGCCGGATCTCTTTATCGAATATTTTGAGTTCCAGAGGCCTTGAAATAACGATTCCAATCATTATTGCCAAAAGTATTCTGGGAGTAGCCTGTAATATCTGCTGTCCGGTAGTTCCGCTTTTACTGATACTGGAAACTATGTAACGATCCATATTGAAAATAGCAAGTCCCCAAATTATTCCGAAAAGGAAAGCGAAGGGCATTGCAGTCTCTGTTCCTGCAAAAACAAAATACATTGCATATCCGCCCGAGAGTGTTGCAAACAGAGCCGTAAAAAAAATAGTAGCACCTATGCCAACGTATTTATTATGTTCGGTGGGATACTTCAGAAGGGTGTCTCTATGTGCTCCCGAACAGAACCAAAAGAATTCAGTTAGCTTTTTCATTATGTAATAAGACGCCCGGAAAGCCAATATGTTACAAAATTCAGGCTATTTTAGGCCAAATTCTCAAGATTGGCCCTTTCATTAATATTTAAGAAAATCGTACCTTTACACTATATAATAAAGCAATATGAATGAAATCACAGTACATGAGCTAAAGGAAAAAATCGACAAGAAGGAAGATTTTCAACTTATTGATGTTCGCGAGACTTTTGAGTATGACATGTCAAATTTGAACGGCCTAAACATACCACTTGCGGGCGTTATTCTGGAAGCTTCCAAGATCAGTAAAGATAAACCTGTCATCATACAATGCCGTAGTGGTGCAAGAAGTGCTGCAGCTTTGAATCAGCTTGAACAGCAGTTGGGATATACTAATCTGTATAATCTTAAAGGTGGTATTCTTGCTTGGAAAGCTGAATTCGAGCCAGATATGCAGGTATATTAGATCAATATGCTTAAAAAGATCTTATTAAATATTTTTCTGAACGTAGCTATTATTGTTTTGGTGATGTGTATCGCCTGGGCGGTAAAAAACTCGTTCTACCTCTATGTATTTGCCGGGATACCACCCCTTGCCATGCTGATTTATCTTAAATTCAGGCTTGTTAAGAGTGTTAGAAGTTTAACCAAGAAGAATCAGAATTAATCCGGGAAGAAATCAGAACTTAATCAATCCCAATCCCGGGGCATCTGATAAGACCCATTTCCCATCTATAAATTCAGGGTCTTTATAGGGATTGTTGCTAGTTAAGAAAGGCCCGTCGAGATCTGCCCAGTCGCACAAAGGAGCCAGAGCCGCGGCGGCAAGAGTACCGCAACTGGTTTCACTCATACAGCCAATCATGGTTTTCAATCCCAATTCTTTTGCTTTCATAATCATTCGGTAACCTTCGTGCATTCCTGCACTTTTCATCAGCTTCATATTGATGCCATGATAAACTCCTTTAGCTTTTTCAACATCTGCGAAGCGCTGAACAGATTCATCACCTACAATTGCAACAGGACTTCTTTCGGTGATCCAGGCATTGGAATCTGGGTCATCTTTGGCCATCGGCTGTTCAATCAAGACCACACCCTGTTCATGCAGCCAAAACACCATATCAAGCCCTTGCTGCCTGTCTGTCCAGCCCTGATTGGCATCCACATATAAAGGCTTATCTGTAGCCGAACGTATAGTATTGATCAGTTCCTTATCATTATCTCTCCCCAATTTTACTTTAATAATGTGGCAGTTTTCGCCTTCTTTGATCTTGCGAAGCAAAACTTCAGGAGTATCAATTCCAAGCGTATAGGAAGTTGGGGGCATTTTAGAAGGTTCTGAAGCAAAGTACTTATAACAAGCCTTTTGTTCAATCTTACCCCGCAGGTCATGTAAAGCAATATCAATAGCCGCTTTAATATTTGGATTTCCGGGAGCAATTTTATCCAAATAAGCAATTAGCTCATCAAAATTGAAAGGAGTTTTAAGCCATGAAAGATCAACTTTTGACATAAAAGTTGTTGCAGTTTCAATATTCTCACCCATATAAGGCACCATTGATGCTTCACCATAACCGGTAAAACCTTCATGGCTGATTTCCATCAGCATGATTGGAGTAGAGGTTCGTGAAAATTTTGCGATTGTGAAAGGATGCCTCAGATTGAGCTCAAAGGGTTTGTAGCTGATCTTCATGATAATAAATTAAGAAGACGAAATAACAAAAATTTAAACCAGAAAGAGATATTATAAATATAAATTCTTTAAGAATTAAGGAAGGTGTAGCTAGTTTAACTTGACAAAATATTAAATTTAAGGTCTAAAAAAATCAGAATTATAATCGGGCATATGGAAAAAATGAAAATATCAACTGCACAGTTTGAGAATAAAAGCGGCGATAAAGTCTACAATTTATCAGTGATTGAAAAGCTTGCCGGAGAGGCAGCCTCAGCTGGCTCAAAAGTAATTGCCTTTCATGAATGCTCAATTACCGGTTACACTTTTGCGAGAAAACTTACAAGAGAACAGATGCTTGATCTGGCTGAGGTCATCCCCGATGGAATGAGTGTATTGCGTTTGACTGAAATTGCAGAAAAATATGAAATTACAATCCTGGCGGGACTTTTTGAGAAAGATATTGAAGGGAATTTATTCAAGGCCTATGTATGCGTTAACAAAAATGGGCTGGTGGCAAAGCATAGAAAATTACATCCCTTTATCAATCCGAATTTAAGTTCAGGTAACAGCTATACCATATTTGACCTTCATGGATGGAAATGCGGCATTTTAATTTGCTATGACAATAATGTAATCGAAAATGTGAGGGCAACGGTAATGCTCGGTGCCGATGTCATCTTTATGCCGCATGTAACCATGTGCACGCCATCTACCCGGCCCGGTGCAGGTTTTGTAGATCCTCAATTGTGGTATAATCGCGAAAATGATCCTACCTCCCTTCGCCTTGAATTTGATGGTATGAAAGGAAGGGAATGGCTAATGAAATGGTTGCCTTCCAGAGCTTATGATAATGGAATCTATGCTGTTTTTTCCAACCCTATTGGTATGGACGATGACCAGCTTAAAAATGGATGTTCAATGATCATTGACCCATTTGGGGATATTCTGGCTGAGTGCCGGACTTTTGAAGACTCATTTATTAGCACTATACTGATACCCGAAAAACTTAAACAGGCCGGAGGCTTTCGTTATAAAATGGCCAGAAGACCGGAGCTCTACCGAAATATATTAGGTCAGGAGCACCAACCCGAATTAAATGTAGTTTGGCTTAATTCTGATGAAGACAAATGATCGATAATTTCGAATTATTTATGCCCAAGCTGATTGCTGATGCTGCTGAATACAAGGTTTTCAATATAATCAACTACCAGCTGCTCGTTCTTGCTCTCACCAAAATCTGTTAGCGAGGGAAGATTATGCATAAAAAATACCTGCAAATGTGCCATCTCAATAATTGTACTAGCAAGAGATCGTGGATGTTTATATTCACCATTATATTCGAGTATAATTCCGGCAATTATTGAACAAAGATCTTTATAAGGTTTGAATAGCCTGTCTTTGTTATCATCAGATACATGCTTTGTCAGGTATGCCTTTGAGCCTTCAGCAATAATTATCTGGTGCAAAAGACTCTCATTAACATACATTGTGCTGTCATCATCAACAACATTGGATGCCAGAAGCTGAATCAGCTTTTTCAATTTAATGGTGGGATCAGAAATATTATTCAGATGAAAAGCAACCCGGAACTCAAGCCAGCTCCAATACCATGCTGTCAGATAAATCAGTAAACGATGTTTATTTTCAAAATATCTGTAAATACCTGCTTCTGTTGAACCAATCTCCTCTGCAAGTTTCTTAAAAGTAAAGGATTCAAAACCATTTTCCTGTATCAGCTGTATACCGAATTGAATAATTTTTCGTCCAAGTTCTGTTTGCTCGGGATTACGAACAAACAATTTCTCATTCATCTTTATTTGAAGTTGTAATACCATTGATTTGAGTTGTAAATCTTAAATACAAATTGCATCTATTTATTTCTGATTTACAAAAATAGATAAAAGTTTTACAATTAAATGAGATAGTAATACTATCATTTAGAACAATCATGTTATCTTCGTACCATCAAACTAAACAAAAAATTTAAAATGGAATCAAAAAACATGTTTAAAGAACTTAAAAGCGATCTGCCTGCCAGCATAGTCGTATTTTTTGTTGCAGTGCCCCTTTGCCTTGGTATTGCATTGGCATCAGGAGCTCCGCTCTTTTCCGGTATAATTGCAGGTATAGTCGGTGGAATTATTGTTGGAATTGTGAGTGGATCGCCGCTTGGTGTTAGTGGCCCGGCCGCCGGACTTGCTGTAATTGTACTTACCTCGATAGCTGCATTAGGTTCATGGCCTGCCTTTCTACTATCTGTGGTCATTGCAGGGATTATTCAATTAGCCATGGGATTTGCAAAAGCCGGTTTCATTGCTTACTTCTTTCCAACTTCAGTTATAAAGGGGATGCTAACCGGAATTGGATTGCTGATCATTCTCAAGCAGATACCCCATGCTTTAGGATATGACAAAGATGCTGAAGGCGATGATGCTTTTCTTCAGGCTGATGGGGAGAATACATTCTCAGCTATCAGCAAAGCTTTTGATTTGTTGACCCCGGGTGCGGTATTAATAGCAGCAATATCAATTGCTATTCTGATCTTATGGGATAAAGTTCTTACTAAAAAACATAAAATATTTCAGTTAATTCAGGGTCCTATTGTGGTGGTATTACTGGGTATTTTGATGAACTATTTGTTTCAAAATGGAATGCTGAACTTTACATTGGCCAGTGATCAGGTAGTACAACTCCCAGTAGCTCAAAATCTGACAGAATTCTTTGCGCAGTTTACCTTACCTGATTTCACACAGCTAAGCAACCCGGAGGTCTACAAAATCGCGGTGGTTTTGGCAATTGTAGCGAGCCTTGAAACTTTACTTTGCGTTGAAGCTACCGATAAAATGGATCCGCATAAGCGGATAACACCTACAAACAGGGAATTAAAAGCTCAGGGATTGGGGAATATCATATCCGGATTAATTGGCGGATTACCAATTACTCAGGTTATTGTCAGAAGTACTGCAAATATTTCATTTGGTGGAAAAACAAAAATGTCAGCCATATTGCATGGAATATTTCTATTAATTAGTGCGCTGACCATTGCAGGTTTATTGAATATGATTCCCCTTGCCAGTCTTGCAGCTATCTTAATTATGGTAGGATATAAACTGGCTAAACCCGAACTTTTCAAACAAATGTACCGCTTAGGCTGGGAACAATTCGTACCATTCACAGCAACCATAATTGCAATTCTGTTAACTGATCTGCTGATGGGAATCACGATAGGAATGCTGTTTGGCATATTCTACACCTTAAAACACAGTTACCGTAATTCACATCATTTAAAAACCAGCTTAAATGAAGCAGAAGGAATGCAAGTGTATCATATGGAACTGGCAGAAGAGGTTTCATTTTTTAACAAAGCCAGTGTCCTGAAAGCCTTGGATGAAATTCCCGAAAACTCCAAAGTGATTATAGATTGCACCCGGTCTAAATCCATAGCACATGATGTTATCGAGCTGATCATTAACTTTCGCACAAATGCAAAAACCAAAAATATAAGTGTAGAAACAGTCAATTTTATAGAACCAAAGATTATAAGCTAAAACAAAATGAAAACATTAACTAAAGAATTACAGGAGGCCATTTCACCGGCTAAAGCACTAGAATTACTGGTAGAAGGTAATAAGCGGTTTGTAAGTAACCTTAAAGTAAACCGGAATTTACTGCAACAAGCCAATGAGACCTCAGACGGACAACACCCTTTTGCAGTTATTCTGAGCTGCATCGACTCTAGGACATCTGCAGAATTAATTTTTGATCAGGGTCTTGGAGACGTATTCAGTATTCGGATTGCAGGAAATATTCTGAATGAGGACATTCTTGGAAGCATGGAATTTGGATGTAAGCTGGCAGGTTCCAAGATTATCGTTGTATTGGGGCATACTAAATGTGGTGCAGTTAAAGGGGCTTGTGATCATGTTGAAATGGGTAATCTCACCACTCTTTTAACCAAAATAAGGCCTGCTGTAGAAGATGAAAACACCGTAAAATCTGAGAGAAACTCATCCAATTCCGAATTTGTTGAAAAAGTTTCTGCAATAAATGTAAAACGTACGGTAAAAGCCATAATGGAAAGAAGTCCGATTCTTAAAGAAATGATCGAAGCCGGGCAGATCGATATCATTGGCGGCACACACGATATCAGCACTGGTGTTGTTGAGTTTTATAAAGAAACCAGCTCCACCAATTAATCCATTTTTGGAATCAGAATCGGGGTGATTCGGTAAATTTACCGAATCACCCCGATTCCGTTTAAGATCTTATATTACCTACCAGAGAATCACCTTTAAAACTATTTCCTGAAATTCGACGCATGAAAAAACTAATTTTTGTTGCCTTTATATGCCTGTTTACAATCACTTCCTTTGCACAAAATGCCAGAATAACTGACCGGAATACGATCGGCTGGATGGCTTATAATGGAACTATCCGATTAAATGAGAAATGGAGTCTACATACTGAGCTTCAGCTTCGAAGAGATCGTCTAATCAGCGACCCTCAGCAAAATCTATACAGAACCGGAATCAATTATTCTCTGAGCAACAAGCTCGGTTTAAGAGCTGGTTATGCATTAGCGGAAACCTATAATTACGGAGATATACCTTTAAACAATCTGGGGAAACAGTTTACCGAGCACCGAATCTACCAGATGGCCACATTGAACGACAAAGCCGGTATTTTCGAATTCAGCCATCGCTTTATGCTCGAACAAAGATGGATTGGCAGATATACAAGTGCTTCATTAACAAAAGAGGATGATTTTGTATTCTGGAACAGATTGAGGTATATGTTCAGAACCAATATTCCGCTCAAAGGAAGAACTATTGCTGATAAAACCCCTTACTTGGCATTTTATGATGAAATTCTCATTGGATTTGGAAAAAACGTAAATGAAAATATATTTGACCAGAACCGCTTAGCTATCCTGCTTGGCTATCGATTCTCAGCAAAAGCACGTATTGAAGGAGGCTATCTCAGTCAAATAGCACAATTATCTAGAGAAGTTAACAACAGAAACGTATTTCAGGATAATAAAGGAATTCTTTTAAGTACGATTCTGAATTTTTAATATGCTAAATTTTGCCCTTGAAAACATAGTTTTTAAATAATCGTCATACAAGAGGTAGATGTGAATCAAAGAATTTGAACCCTGACCAAAGACCAAAACCGCTTCATTGAGAACAAAGAATCAAAATAATCGGGTTGCCAAGATGAAAGAATCAATTCCATCAAAGTAAAAATTGGCAAGAAAGTTGTAGTTATAACTTAGACGACAGTATGATGTAAAATAAATTACAAAAAACAAAAAGAGCCAAATTTGATGGCTCAAACAATTTAAAATTGAAACAATGAAAAAATCTGGATTGATTTTATTGTTCCTTGTGCTCTGTGGTATCTCCTGCAAAACCCAAAAAGTGCCCAGAGCACCTAAAATAGATGTTCCTATCACAATTAACATAGAAGCCGAAAGTAGCGCAAATACCAATTTTATCAACCTGGGTTATTACCGATTTCAATTACTGAATGCAATTGAACAATTTCAAAGCGTAAATTTTGTACTGGTTGAGTCCGATGAAAATCCGGAGGCAGTACTCAATATTACTATTGAAAATTTCATGCTCTGGCCTAGAGATGAGCGGCTTTCCAGAAGGCGTGTAAGCCGGAATATAATAGCGGGTACCGATTCAAGCGGAAAGCCTATTTACCAAACAGTTACAGCAATCGTGGATATTGTTCAGATTCAGCAAAGGACGAATGCAAGGTTTAAAACATCTTTATCAATTAAGGCAGAAACTCCGGTAAAATTCCAGAAAACATTTACTGCCAACTATAATTATGTGAATACCTTTATAGATAATATTCAAGGCGATATGCGGGCTGTGAATCCTTCCCTCAGTATGTCAAGAGGAATGGGAAATGAACTTACAGAAGATGATTATATTCTGATTTTGTCAAAACAGGAAATGACCCGTCGCATTGCAGATGAAATCCGAAAATTTTACGATTCGAAAACTAAAGTCCCCAAATAAAATAAGCTGGTTTACTACCTTTGCCAGCCATGGCAGTTCACGTGTACAAACCTTTCGAACATTTAAACTTCAGTAAGCAATTCTGCTTCCTGAGCGGCGAGAAACTTCAGTCGGCTGAAGAGCAGATTACTGTATTTCCACTTTGGCTGTTGCAAGAATACGAGCTTCAGGATAAGCCGTTCAAGCTTCTCGACGAAAGTATGTCAACTTACAGCGATATGAAACTGCCATGCTCAGTGAAAATTTACGAGGAGGCTATAGTGCCTTTGGAAGAAGAAATAAGAACCGCCTTTTTAACAGGATACGATTCAGTTAAACATATGCCTGAATTAAGATTATTTCAATGGATTGCCAAAATGGTTTATGGTATCCTTTTCAATGAAATCCGCATCGGGATGATGCAGCAGAAAACTAATAATGAGGAGTTTATTCTCTCACAATCACTGTTACACAAATTCAGCAACCTTCACCTCATGCTTCAGTCACTGAATCAGCCTGTAATTTTTGAAGGTAATAATCCCTGGAGTATCCGCATATTCAGGCTTGAGAGCAGCAAGGATCTGTTCAACTACCGTGATGAGATCAACACCCTCACTTTCTCTTTAGGGATGAAGGATTTTGGAATCATCGCATGCCTGCAGGATAACGGTACAAATGCAATTTATCACAAGGAAATTCTTTCAAAACTATCCGGTAAATCTGTACATCCTGCACAGTTAGAGGAAGTATTCGCGCGGTTTTTCTATTCCAATTACCTGTTTAACCGTTTACCGGAATATAATATCATGCCAACAGAAGAGGCAATCTATATTGAGGCTATGCCCTTGCGGGGAATGAGCAATAAGCCGCTATTCGATTTTTGGCAAAACAAAACTTATGCTCAGGTACTCGAAAATTTCTGGAAGCCATGGGGTATCCTCTTATTTGAGATCCTGAAAGATCCTGAAAATCCCCTGAGCTATCTGTTGAATAAAAATATGGAGATAATTCCTGCCGAATCGGTTGAATTGCCATCATAAGGCTCTGTTTAGCTAATAACCTGAGTTCGATACAAAATCTTGCTAGGTAAGTTTGAATTGAATAGTTTTCTCTTGTTTTAGAAAGCATGGTCTGTGCTTCTTCAGTCGCGGCAGTCCCGTGTTCTGCCGTTTTTTTGCAGCATATTTAAAAGATATCATGAAATTCAATTGCGAAAAGCAACAGCTGCCACCCGGGTTTATTTCAAATGGCTTTCGTCCTTTTGTCGGGCTGCCCTTCCCTATGAAATACCGCTTTGGGTAAAATAAACCTTGCCGCAGGAGGTAGCTTCCGGCTGCTGGTAATTTGAAACGGAACGCTATTTCTTGCCGGAACTAACCGAAGGAAAGGGCT
>Ga0105054_10004713_pt1 | contig 20166 bp, 25 predicted proteins | sample BON02_FD_78091 | JGI IMG/M metagenome (GOLD analysis project Ga0105054, IMG submission 78091) | Freshwater microbial communities from Lake Bonney liftoff mats and glacier meltwater in Antarctica - BON-02 (megahit assembly) | ecosystem: Environmental > Aquatic > Freshwater > Ice > Glacier...
CGAAGCCATCGTCGACGCCTGCTGCGACGCCTGGAACAAACTCACCAGCGAGCCAGGCCGCATCACATCCATCGCCACCCGGGAGTGGGCATCACAGGTCAAGATCTGACGCCGTTGGTATTACCCTGACGCAGGCGGTGCTGGACCGCTACGTCGCCGAGGGCAAGCTGCCGGGTGCCACGGTCGGCCTGCGCCTGCCGGACGGCTCGGACGCCTTCCTGCAGGCCGGAACGCTGGATTACGGCAGTCCGGTGGCCATGGACCGCGACAGCCTGTTTCGCATCTATTCCATGACCAAGCCGATCACAGGCGCAGCGGCGGCCCTGCTGATCGAGGACGGGCGGTTGTCACTGGACCAGCCGGTGACCGATTTCCTGCCGGAGTTCGCCAGGTTGTCGGTGGCGACCGATCCGGAACACGGGCTGGACGCGCGGCCCGCGCAGACCGTCATGACCATGCGGCACCTGCTGACCCACACCAGCGGGCTGACCTACACCATCACGGGCGATGGGCCGGTGCAGAAGGCCTATCGCCGGGCCGGGATATTTCCCTTCACCGGCGATCTGGGTGGTTCGCCCGGGGACGGCCCCAAGGTGGCGGACCTCGACGAGATGGCGCGCCGTCTGGGGGAAATCCCCCTGCTAACCGAGCCCGGCGCGGCGATGAACTACAGCGTGTCGCTGGATGTGATGGGACTGGTGATCCAGCGGGCGTCCGGCATGCCGTTCCCGACCTTCGTGCAGCGACGGCTGCTGGATCCTATCGGGATGGACGACACCGTCTGGCAGCTGCGGGGCGGCGACTCGCGTCGGCTGGCCGAGGTCCACAGCTATTCCGACAGCGGGCGGCGCGTGGAGACGACCGCGTCGGCGGCGGCCTATTCGGCACCGGTCAGCCTGTATGCGGGGGGTGCCGGACTGGTCTCGTCGACCCGGGACTATCTGGATTTCCTGTCCATGCTGCTCGACGGCGGCCGGGCCGGACGGGTGCAGGTCATGAAGCCCGGGACGGCGGCGATGATCCACAGCGACATCCTGCCCCCCGAGGTCGATTTCGAGGGCAGCGGCTATGGCTTTGGCGGCTATGTGGTGCGACCCGGTCGGCCGCGCGCTGGCGAGTACGGCTGGAGCGGCGCAGCGGGCACGGTGGGGTGGATGGACCCGAACCGCCGCTACTCCGGGGTTATCATGGCGCAGTTCTTCCCCTATGGCGCCGTGAGAATCGCCCGGGACGTCCGGGCGGCGATCGGGCAAGACATGGCGGCGCTGACCGCCTAAAGGCTCTTCGCGAACGCTTCCAGATCTTCCGGCGTGTTCAGCGACAGGCTCTCGGCATCGGGCGCAATCCGCCTGGCCATGCCGGCCAGCACCTTGCCCGAGCCGATTTCGGCGAAGCGGGTGACGCCGCCCTCCCCGGCCATCCATTCCATGCTTTCGCGCCAGCGTACGCGGCCGGTGACCTGTTCGACCAGCAGGCGGCGCAGGACCTCGGGGTCTTGCTCGGGCCGGGCGGTGATGTTGGCGATCACGGCAACACACGGCGCGACGATTTTCGCGTCCGCCAGGGCCTCAGCCATCTCGTCGGCGGCGGGCTGCATCAGCGGGCAGTGGAAGGGCGCCGAGACGTTCAGCGGAATGGCGCGCGCGCCCAGCTCCTTGGCCTTTTCGATGGCGCGGTCGACGGCGGCCTTGTCGCCCGAGATGACGATATTGCCGGCGTTGTTGTCATTGGCGACGACGCAGACGCCGACCTCGGAACCGGCGGCGGCGGCGGCCTCGGCGAGGGCCAGGTCGGTCTTCGGCCCGATCAGCGAGGCCATGCCCCCACGACCAACGGGGACGGCGCGCTGCATGGCCTGACCGCGCAGCTTCAGCAGGCGGGCGGTATCGGCGAGGGTAAGCGAACCGGCGGCGCACAGGGCCGAATATTCGCCGAGTGAATGGCCGGCGACGAAGGCGGCGCGGCTGACATCCACGCCGAACTCGACTTTCAGCACGCGGGAGGCGGCGAGGGAGACGGCCATCAGGGCCGACTGGGCGTTCTCGGTCAGGGTCAACTGGTCCTCGGGGCCTTCGCGCATCAGGACGGAGAGCTTCTGGCCCAGGGCCTCGTCGATCTCGGCATAGACCTCACGGGCGCTGGCGAAGGCGTCGGCGAGGGCCGCACCCATGCCGACCGACTGGCTGCCTTGTCCGGGGAACAGCAGGGCAAGGGTCATAAGCGGGCTCCGGCGCGGTGGACTCGAGCCGGAGGGGTAGGACGGAAGCGCGAAGGGGGCAAGGTGGGGCGGAAGGGTGCGAACGCAGGCAGGTATCCAGAGACCCGGACCCGGGGAAGGTTCATCACAACGCGCACAAAGGACTCACAAAGGACACGAGGGGGCCGGTGGGGCCGCGTCTCCCGCCAGGGGGGTACGCAAGAGATTCGGGTTGCGGGCAAGGGCCCGCGGAGAGCCGGGACGGTCTCGCTCCCGTCGTGTCCTTCGTGACTCTTCCTTGTGTTCGTTGTGATGAACCAGCTTCTGTTGGCCACAAACGCGATGCCGCGAATTTACCTCTACCGGCGCGTCAGAACAGCACGCCCGGGTTCATGATCCGGTGGGGATCGATGGCGGCGCGCACGGCCTGCATGGTGCGGATTTCGAGCGGGGACTTGTAGCGGCGGGCCTCATCGGTCTTGAGGCGGCCGAGGCCGTGTTCGGCGCTGATCGACCCTTCGTAGCGGGCGACGATGTCGTGGACGATCTGCGAACCGTCCTCCCAACGGGCCAGGAAGGCCTTCATATCTCCGCCGAGAGGACGGAGCACGTCGTAGTGCATATTGCCGTCGCCGACATGGCCGAAGGCGCTGACCCGGGCCCCGGGGTGGAAGCGTTCGACGGCGGCGGTCGCCTCTTCGAGAAAATCGGCAATGCGCGAGATCGGCACGGAGACATCGTGTTTCCAGCCGCCGCCCTCGGGCTTCTGGGCCGCCGACTGTTCCTCGCGCACCTTCCAGAAGGCGGCGCGCTGGCTGTCGTTCTGGGCGAGGACGGCGTCAGTGATCAGGCCGGTGTCGAAGGCATGGCTCAGCAGCCGTTCCATGGCGGCGGCGGCGGCACCGGGCTCACCCGAGACCAGTTCGATCAGGACGTACCAGGGCGGGGTCGAGTCCAGCGGCTCGCGGGTGTCGGGGATGTTGGCCAGGACGAATTCCAAGCCGAGCCGCTTCATCAGCTCGAAGGCCTCGACCCCGCCGCCGGTCTCGGCCTTGGCCCGGGCCAGCAGGTCGATGGCGGCGGCGGGGGCGTCGAGCCCGACCATGGCGGTGGCGCGGCTACGCATGAACGGGAACAGTTTCAGGGTCGCGGCTGTGACCACACCAAGCGTCCCTTCGGCCCCGATCAGAAGCTGTTTCAGATCATAGCCGGTGTTGTCTTTTCTCAGCCGTTTCAAGCCATTGAACACCTCGCCATCGGGCATCACCGCCTCAATGCCCAGGACCAGGTCGCGCATCATGCCGTAACGTATGACGGCGGTGCCGCCGGCATTGGTCGAGATCACCCCGCCGATGGTGGCGCTGCCCTCGGCGGCGAGGCTGAGCGGAAACAGGCGGTCGGCGGCGGCGGCGGCCTGTTGCGCCTCCAGCAAGGTGACCCCGGCCTCGACCGTCATGGCGTCGTCCAGCGGGGTGACGTCGCGGATGGCGCGCAGTCGGCGGGTCGAGAGCAGAACCTCGCCATAGGGGATCTGGCCGCCGACCAGGCCGGTGTCACCGCCCTGGGGGACGATGGCGATGCGGTGTTCGGCGCAGACCCGGACGGCAGCGGCGACCTGCTCGGTCGAGCGGGGGGTCAGCATCAACGGCGTATGGCCGTGCCAGCGATTGCGCCATTCGGTCAGCCAGGGCGCGATCTCGGCGGGATCCTCGGTCCAGCCGCCGTCGCCGAGAGCGGATTTGAGGGCGGTGAGAGCGGCAGAAGATATCACCATGTCACACGCGCACCCAGCGACGTCATGGCCACGTCGCGCGTCACCAGGATGAGCGATTCGGCCAGAGCCTGTGCCGCTATCAGGCGATCCCATGGGTCCTTGTGCGATCGCTCCAGACGGGCGGCCAGATGGGCATGTTCGGGCGTAATGTCCAACCATCCATAGCCCTGCTGGAGGCCTGCAGACGTCAGATCGGTAGGCAGAATGGCGATTTCCCGGTCGAAAGGACGCTTGTAGTCAAGTTCATAGACGGTCGCCGCGCTCACCCAGACTTCGTTCGCGGGATCGGTGATCTGATCGAGAATGCGAACCGGGAGCTTGTCGGATCGTGCCAAGGCCCAGGCGAACACGTGGGTATCAAGCAGAAGTCTCATTCGTCCGGCGGGAAGATACGGCTATTCTCGGCCGCCTCTTCAAGCTCCAGATCGCGCTTGAAGAACACGTCATCATCCAGATTCAGATTCAGATGATCCCACAAGCCTATAGACCGGCGCTGCTTTGCAGGATGAGACGATTTGGCAACCACAAGGCGCACCACGGCCTTGCCGTTGCGGGCGATGACGACCTCCTCGCCGGCCTCCGCGCGAGCAACGAGTTCGGAAAGCTTGGACTTGGCCTCGGCGATGTTCATGGTCGTCATGGGCGTAGAGTAGCATGGGAGGCTGAGTTGGTCCAAGACAGTTGGACCAACTGATGAGGCTGCTGCACATGATCCCTATTCCCGCGGTCGGTATCGTCTGTCTACGCGGCGACGAGGTGCTGCTGGTCCGGCGGGGGACACCGCCGCGGCAGGGCGAATGGAGCCTGCCAGGCGGGCGGATCGAGCCCGGCGAGCGGGCGGTGGATGCGGCCCTGCGTGAACTGCGCGAGGAGACCGGGGTCGAGGCCGAGATCACCGGCCTGATCGATGTGGTCGACGGCCTGTTTCCCGAGGCGGGACGGCATTATGTGCTGATCGACTATGCCGCGCGGTGGGGGGCGGGCGAGCCGGTCGCCGGGGACGATGCGATGGAGGCGCGGTTCGTGGCGCTGGACGCGGTCGAGGCCCTGATTGACTGGTCCGAGACGCGACGGATCATTCGCAGGGCCGTCGCAATGCGCTGAAGGACGAAGATTACGCGGATGTCATCTTTGCCGCACCCGGTTTCTGTGGCGCGGTGGCCACAGGATGCTAAACTATGCCGGACAGGGAGACATCATGGACACTTCGGTTCTTTTCACACTCGCGCTGGTCGCACTGGCCTTCATCCTGCTTTTCAGCGTCGTCAAGATCGTGCCCCAAGGCCGCGAGATGACGGTCGAGCGATTCGGCAAATACACGCGGACACTGGCCCCCGGCATCAGCATACTGACGCCTTTCGTTGAGCGGATCGGCCGCCGCATGAACATGATGGAGCAGGTCCTGGACGTGCCCCAGCAGGAGGTCATCACCAAGGACAACGCCATGGTGAAGGTCGATGCCATCGTCTTTATCCAGGTGATGGAGGCCTCGGCCGCCGCCTACCGGATCGAGAACCTGCCCTATGCCATCACCCAGCTGTGCTCCACCAATCTGCGCACCGTGGTCGGCTCGATGGAGCTGGACGAGGTGCTGTTCCAGCGCGACTCGATCAATTCGCGCCTGCTGACCGTGATCGATGCGGCCACTGAGCCGTGGGGCGTCAAGGTCAACCGGATCGAGATCAAGGACCTGACCCCGCCGGCTGACATCACCAATGCCATGGCCCGCCAGATGAAGGCTGAGCGCGAACGTCGCGCCGTCATCACCGAGGCCGATGGTGAAAAACAGGCCGCCATCGCCCGCGCCGAGGGGGCCAAACAGGCCGCTATTCTGGAAGCAGAAGGTCGCCGCGAAGCCGCCTTCCGCGACGCTGAGGCCCGCGAGCGCGAAGCCGAGGCCGAGGCCAAGGCCACCGCCATGGTGTCCCAGGCCATTGCGGCGGGCGACGTCAACGCAATCAACTATTTCGTGGCCCAGAAATACGTCGAGGCCTTCGCCGAACTGGCGCGCAATCCGACCGCCAAGACGGTCATCGTCCCGGCCGAGATGTCCGGCCTGGTCGGCACCATCGCCGGCCTGGGCGAACTGGTCGGCCTGGCCAAGGAGCAGCAGCAGAACCGCAGCGACGTGCGCCGCGACGCCCCGCCGCCGCCGCGGGCGGCACAGCCTGCTCCACCCCGTCCGCCGCGCCCTTCTGTTCCGAGGACCTGATCCATGGAATCCCTGGCGGACCTGCACGCCACCCAGCCGTTCTGGATCTGGCTGGCCCTGGGCGTGATCTTGCTGGCCATCGAAGCCGCCACCTCGACCGAGTGGTTGTTGTGGCCGGCGGTCTCAGCTGGCGTGGTGGCGGTGGTCACGGCCCTCGGCCTGCCGCTGGGCTTTCTCGGAGAGGTGGCCGTGTTCGCGGTTCTGACCGTGATCGCGACCCTGCTGTCCCGACGGCTGGTCCAACGGGTCAACCCGTCAGACGCGCCTGATATCAATGCCCGCGACATCCGGCTGATCGGTCAGCGCGCCCAGGTGGTCCAGGCCTTCGTCGATGGTCGCGGTCGTGTGTTCGTCTCGGGGTCCGAATGGGTCGCCGAGATAGAGGGCGCGTCACCGCTGGCCGGCGAGAGCGTCATCGTCGAGGCTATGGACGGGCCGAAGCTGAAGGTGCGGGTAGCCTAACCCGCCCGCATTTCCTCGATCCCGCGGTTGGCCAGACCGTCCGCCCGATCGTTCAGTGCGTGGCCGGCGTGGCCCTTGACCCAGTGCCATTTGACGTCGTGGCGGGCGCGGGCGACGTCGAGGCGTTTCCACAGGTCGTCGTTCTTGACCGGCTTTTTGTCGGCGGTCTTCCAGCCGCGCGCCTTCCAGCCGTGGATCCATTCGGTGATCCCGGTCATGACGTATTTGCTGTCGGTATGCAGATCGACGCGACAGGGCCGTGACAGGGCCTCCAGCGCCCGGATCGCGCCCATCAGCTCCATGCGGTTGTTGGTGGTCAGGGGCTCGCCGCCGCACAGTTCCTTTTCGTGACCGCCGCCGGTCTGCAGGATCGCGCCCCAGCCGCCGGGGCCGGGATTGCCCTTGCAGGCGCCGTCGGTGTGGATGATGACATGGGACACGATGACTCACAGGTTGTTATAACGTATGTTATATAGATGGCTCTCAACCGGAGACCAGCCATGATCGCGCTCAAGCTAACTCAGGTCGGCAATTCGGTCGGCGCTATCTTTCCTCGTGAGGCCTTGATTGAGCTGGGCGTCGAGAAGGGGGGGACCTTGTATCTGACCCGCAGCCCCGACGGATCGATGCGCCTGTCGCCTTACGACGACAAGGTTCAACAGCAGATCGCGTTGGGCGAGGCGCTGATGGACGAGCATCGCGATGTGTTTCGCGCCCTCGCGAAATGACCACGCGCGAGCCTATCTGGATCGAGAAACAGGCCATCGTCGCCCTGCACGATCGCTCGCTGGCCTTGCACGGCGGGCCATCCGGTATCCGCGACGAAGGTCTTCTCGAATCCGCGATTCAGAGACCGCAGAATCGATTCTTTTATGAAGGTGAAACTAGTATCGCCGTTCTTGCCGCGACCTATGACGTGGGAATCGCAACGAACCATCCATTCGTGGACGGCAACAAGCGTGCTGCCTATCAGGCAATGATTCTGTTCCTCGCGCTCAATAGCGCGCCACTGGGCGGAGATCGTGTTGATGCCATCAACACCATGTTCGGAGTCGCCGCAGGCGAAATCGACATCGACACCCTCGCCACTTGGGTCCGCGCCAACAGCGTGGCGACCTGACGCGGCAATCGCTTGGCGTCGCGCCACTGAAGCGCCTATATGCGGGGTTATGACCCTCGGCTGGGGCAATACCGCCCCTGCCTCTGACTGAGATGAACCGCCATGCAACCCGGTATCTGGCAGATCCTGATCATCGCCGCCCTCGCCCTTCTGCTGTTCGGCGGACGCGGCAAGCTGTCCGGCCTGATGGGTGACGCCGCCAAGGGCATCCGCGCCTTCCGCGATGGTCTGAAGGACGGCGATGCCGACAAGCCTCGGGACGAGCGGGCAGGTGCCCTGCCCCGTACCGAAGCCGAAAAAGAAGACTTGAAGTCGTAAACCCCGTTTCGCGTCGGAGAGACTGACGGATGGGCGGACTTGGCCCCGGAATCGGCGGGCTGGAAATCCTTGTGATCGGCCTGCTGGCGCTTATCGTCGTAGGACCGAAAGACCTGCCCCTTCTGTTGCGCAGGGTCGGCAAGGCCGTGGGCAAGGCCCGGGCCATGGCCAGCGAGTTCCGCTCGAGTTTTGACGAAATGGCGCGCGCGTCCGAACTGGATGAACTGCGCAAGGAGGTCGAGGCCTTGCGTACAGGTCAGGCCATGGTGCCGCTCGGTGCCGAGGCCGAAGCGACATTCCGCGACATCAGCAGTGATCTGAACCGTCCGCTGGATACCGAGCCCGTCATGCTGGCGGCCCCGGACGAATGGCCCGACACGCCTCCGGTGATGGTGCCGCTTGAGGCCCAGCCGGCTCTCCCCCCGAAAGCCAAGGCCAGGCATCGCAAGGCTGCGACGAAGACGGACGCGGCACCGGTGTCGTCGGGCAAGCGCGCCAGCAGCTCGTCGCGGTCGCCTCGTGCAAAGAAGAATGACCTGTGACGCGGCTCGACGACAACGAGGAGGAGATCGAGGCGTCGCGCGCGCCTTTGATGGATCATCTGCTTGAGTTACGGACCCGGCTGGTCGTCTGTGTCGCCGCCTTTGTGGTTGGCTTCATCGGCTGTTTCATCGTCGCCGACCCGATCTATGTCTTCCTGGTCCAGCCCCTCGTGGTCGCGACGCAGTTTCACGATGCGGCGGGGCCAGGCGGAAGCGTGTCGCCCTTTGACCTGATTCTCGGGACAGCCGGGTTGAAAGCGATTCCCATCGGGGACGGTCACACTGTGAATCTGATCTTCACAGCACCTCTGGAGTTCCTGATTACCAAGATGAAACTGGCCGCCTTCGGCGCCGTGGTCATCACCTTTCCTGTGCTGGCCTGGCAACTGTACCGGTTCGTCGCCCCGGGCCTGTACCGCAATGAGCGCGGAGCCTTCCTGCCGTTCCTGATAGCCGCGCCCATGCTGTTCCTGCTGGGCGCAGCGCTGGTCTATTACGTCATGCTGCCCTTCGTCATGCTGTTCTCGCTGGGGCAGCAGATAAACAACAGCGGAATCTCGGCCGAGCTTCTGCCTCGGGTTTCGGACTATCTGAGTCTGGTCATGGCCCTGCTTCTGGCCTTCGGTCTGTGCTTCCAGCTGCCGGTGGTGATGACCCTTCTGGGCATGGCCGGACTGGTTTCTTCGCAGGCACTGGCCTCGGGCCGCAAATTCGCGGTGGTTGCCATCGCCGTCGTCGCCGCCTTCGTCACCCCGCCGGACCCGCTCAGCCAGATCATGCTCGGCATTCCGCTGGTGCTGCTTTACGAGGTCTCGATCTGGTGCGTCCGGATTATCGAAATGCGACGCAAGAAGGATGAGGCACTGGAGACCTGACCGGAAGCCCGCGGTCGCGGGACCGTTTGCAGGGTCTCAAGTCATCAGGAGCCTGCTTATGGCACGTCAGACCCGCCTCTTCGCTCTCACCTCTCTTGCTGCCGTCGCCTTGGGCGCTACGGCATGCCAGCCAGCCGCCGAAGCGCCCGCGGCAGAGGCCGGAGGCTCCGACACTACCCACACCATCATCGAAACCCGCGAGGTCGCCGTCCCGCCAGTGGTAATCGAGCGTCCGTCGCCAGATATCGTGATCGAGCGCGCGCCCCCGGCTGGCGACACAACCACGGTTCGCGCGGGTCAGAATGGCATTGAGGTCGAGACGACCAACCGCTGACCCCGCCCTCCAGAATGAAAAAGCGCCGGATGGGTCCCCCCGTCCGGCGCTATCCGATTTAGCTTCAGAAGCTGATCAGCAGCTATAGTACATATCAAATTCGACGGGGTGCGGGTGCAGTTGCAGACGCATCACCTCTTCCATCTTCAGCTCGATATAGCTGTCGATGAAGTCGTCATCCATGACGCCGCCCTTCTTGAGAAAGGCGCGGTCTTGGTCGAGGGCGTCGAGCGCTTCCTTGAGCGAACCGCAGACCTCGGGGATCGAGCCGCGCTCTTCCGGCGGCAGGTCGTAGAGGTTCTTGTCAGCGGGCGCGCCCGGATCAATCCGGTTCTCGATGCCGTCAAGGCCCGCCATCAGCAGGGCCACAAAGGTCAGATAGGGATTGCCCATCGGATCAGGGAAGCGGGCTTCGATCCGCTTGGCCTTAGGCGAATTGACCCACGGAATGCGGATCGAGGCCGAGCGGTTGCGCGACGAATAGGCCAGTTTCACCGGGGCTTCATAGCCGGGCACCAGCCGCTTGTAGGAGTTGGTGGTCGAGTTGGCGAAGGCGTTGATGGCCTTGGCGTGTTTGATGATGCCGCCGATGTACCAAAGGCAGAGGTCTGAGAGGCCAGCGTATTTGTCGCCCGCGAACAGGGGCTTGCCGTCGCGCCAGATCGACTGGTGGACGTGCATGCCCGAGCCGTTGTCGCCGAAGGTCGGCTTGGCCATGAAGGTGGCCGACTTGCCATAGGCGGCGGCGACGTTGTGGACGACATATTTATAAAGCTGCAGACGGTCGGCCATAGTCAACAGATCGCTGAATTTCAGACCCAGTTCGTGTTGGGCCGGGGCGACCTCGTGGTGGTGCTTCTCGGGCTGCATGCCCAGATCGCGCATGACGCCCAGCATTTCGCCGCGCAGGTCCTGGGCGCTGTCGGTCGGATTGACCGGGAAATAACCGCCCTTGTGCGTCGGGCGGTGGCCCATGTTGCCTTCGGAATATTCGGCACCCGTATTGGCCGGCAGTTCGATCGAGTCATAGGCGTAGCCGGTGTCGTGCGGGGCAGTGCTCCAGCGCACGTCGTCGAAGATGAAGAACTCGGCTTCCGGCCCGAAATAGACGGTGTCGCCGACGCCCGAGGACTGGACATAGGCCAGGGCCTTCTTGGCCATCGAGCGGCTGTCGCGGCTGTAGGGTTCGCCGGTGTCGGGGTTCAGCACGTCGCAGAACAGGAACATCGTCGTCTGCTGGTAGAAGGGGTCGATCCAGAAATTGGCCAGGTCCGGCTTGAGCAGCATGTCGGACTCATTGATCGCCTTCCAGCCGGCGATGGACGAGCCGTCGAACATGGTCCCCTCTTCGAGGAATTCCTCATCGACCAGGTCGATATCGAAGGTGACGTGCTGCATCCGACCCTTGGTGTCGGTGAAACGGAGATCGACGTATTTTACGTCCTTGTCCTTGATCTCCTTGAGAATCTTTCCGGCGCTCATGTCTTGTCGATCCTGTCTGGCGGGGGAGGAAAAAAACCGGCCGCGCCTTGCGGAATGGCCGGTCGATGAGATGGCTATACGGCCTGTGCGCCGGTCTCGCCGGTACGGATGCGGATAACGTCGAGGACCTCGGAGATGAAGATCTTGCCGTCGCCGATCTTGCCGGTGCGCGCCGCAGCCTGGATGGCATCGACCACCGAATTGACCATGTCATCGGGAACCACCACCTCGATCTTGATCTTGGGTAGGAAGTCGATGACGTATTCGGCCCCGCGGTAGAGTTCGGAATGACCCTTCTGACGACCATATCCCTTGGCCTCCAACACAGTCATGCCCTGGACGCCCGCGTCCTGCAGCGCTTCCTTCACTTCATCCAGCTTGAAAGGCTTGATGACGGCTTCAATCTTTTTCATCGGCGATCCCAGGCGGGCCATGTCGTGCCGCACGCTTGGAAAGCAAAGGGACATTGCATTGCACAATAAGGCAAGCGTTTTTCGTATCGAGGTGCCGTCCGTGAACGGAGAGAAGGCACGATGACCCCTCCTGCCTTGCCGGACTGGCGCGCGACACTGCCATGGCCGGCCGAGGATGCGCACAAACATGCGCGTGGGCGTCTCGGTGTGGTGTCGGGCAAGGCGACCCAGACGGGTGCTGCGCGGCTGGCAGCGCGAGCGGGTCTACGGATCGGGGCCGGTGTGGTGCACATCCTGTGTCCGCCTGACGCGGCAGCGGTGATCGCCCCGGCCATAGCGGCGATCATGCTGACCCCGTTCGGCTCGGACGACGCCCTGGCTGAGGCTGCGGCCGGGCTGGACGCCCTCGTCATCGGCCCGGCTGCGGGGGTCAATGACGCCACCCAGGCCCATGTCCGCGCCCTCGCAGGGACCGGGGCCGCCCTGGTGGTGGACGCCGACGCCCTGACTGTATTCGCGGACTGGCCTGCGGACCTGTTCGAGGTGCTGGATCGCGATGACGTCCTGACCCCGCATGAGGGCGAGTTCCGGCGTTTGTTCCCAGGGCTGCTGGAACAGGGGCGGGAGGCGGCGGCAGCCGAGGCGGCGAACTGTGCGGGGGCCGTGGTGGTGCTGAAGGGGACCAACACGGTGATCGCGGCCCCGGACGGACGCATATCCATCAACGATAATGGCACGCCCTGGCTGGCGACAGCGGGCAGTGGCGACGTTCTGGCGGGGATGATCGCCGGGCTGATGGCGCAGCGGATGGACAGTTTCGATGCGGCCCGGGCAGCCGTGTGGATGCATGCCGAGGCGGCGCGCGGGTTCGGGCCGGGCTTGATCGCGGAGGACCTGCCGGAGCGGCTTCCGGCGGTGCTGGCCACGCTTTTTGCACAGGCTGGCTGATCGCGACCACACGCCCGGTTCAATTCGTCACCGAACCGGCCTATTTCCGTGGCGACACTGCCGGAGCCCTGTCTTGTTGATCGTCCTGTCTCCGGCCAAACGGCTGGACTTTACCGAAGCCGACCCCGCCCTGCCCGCCTCGGCGCGGCGCCTGCATGAGGATACGGCCTCGCTGGCCCGGACGGCGCGCGGTCGTACGGTCTCCGAACTGCGTCAGTTGATGAGCATCTCCGAGGACCTGGCCCGACTGAACCACGAGCGGTTCCAGGCCTTCGACGCCGGATCGATGGGCGGGGTGCAGGCAGCCCTTGCCTTTGCCGGGGATGTCTATGAGGGGTTGAAGGCACGCGAGATCGACGCGGCAGGCCTGACCTGGGCCCAGGACCATGTACGCATCGTGTCGGGCCTGTACGGCCTGCTGCGACCGCTGGATCGGATTCAGCCCTATCGGCTGGAGATGGGGACCCGGCTGAAGACCCGCCGCGGGGACAGCCTTTATGACTTCTGGGGCGACCGGATCTCGAAACAGCTCAACGCTGACACCGAGGGGCTGGCGGATCCGGTACTGGTGAATCTGGCCAGCCAGGAATATTTCGGGGCGGTCGACGCCAAGGCGCTGAAACTGCCGGTGGTGACTCCGCAGTTCCGCGAATCGAAGGACGGCGAGAGCCGGATCATCTCCTTCTTCGCCAAGAAGGCGCGCGGCGGCATGACGCGATTCGCCATCGACGAGCGGATCGAGCGGGCCAAAGATCTGAAGGCCTTTGACCGGGACGGCTATCGTTTTGACAAGGCAGCCTCCAGCGACACAGACTGGATATTCATCAGATCGGGAAATTAAGCCCCGATATCGCCTTCGCAAGCGCGAGCGGCTAGGCTTGTCGCACAAGACTTACGAACGGACCGACACCATGTTCCAATGGCCCAAACGTGGCGACAGCTCAGACACGGTAACCGAGCCCTTCCGCGACATCGGCGACCTGAAAGGTCAGGTAGCGGTGATCTCGGGCTCGACCTCCGGCATCGGCCTGGCCTTCGCCCGCGCGATTGCCTCCCGCGGCGGCCATGTGGTGCTGAACGGTCTGGGCGACCCGTCCGAGATCGAACGCACCCGCGCCGAGCTGGAAGCCAGTTGCGGGGTGCAGGTGCGCCATCACGCCGCCAATATGCTACGCGGAGACGAAGTCGCCGACATGGTCGCCTATGGCAAACACCAGCTCGGCCGGGTCGATATCCTGATCAACAACGCCGGCATCCAGCACGTCGAGGCGGTCGAGAAATTCCCGTCCGACAAATGGGAACAGATCCTCGCCGTCAACCTGTCCGCGACCTTCTATGCGACCCGCGCAGCCATCCCGATCATGAAGGCCCAGGGACGGGGACGGATCCTCAATGTCGCCTCGGCCCACGGCCTGGTCGCCAGCCCATTCAAATCGGCCTATGTCGCGGCCAAACACGGCGTCATCGGCTTCACCAAGACGGTGGCGCTGGAAGTCGCTCAGGACAACATCACCTGCAACGCCCTCTGCCCCGGTTTCGTCAAGACGCCGATCGTCGAGAAACAGATCGCCGATCAGGCCCGCACGCGCGGAATTTCCAGGGAGACGGTGCTGAAAGATATCATCCTCGGTTCGCAGCCGACCAAACGGTTCGTCACCACCGACGAACTGACCGGGATGATGCTGTATCTGGTCAGCGATCTGGGCGCCTCGGCCAACGGGGCCAGCTTCTCGATCGACGGCGGCTGGACGGCGCAGTAGGCGCTACCCGCATGTTGTGGCGGCGACACTACCCCACAAACCCCGCCGCACGGCGCAGCCGGTCATTGATCGCCTCGCCAAGCCTGTGCTGAGGAATCGGTGACACGGCGATGCCGGACGGGTGTTCGCGGTCGGCCTCGCGCAGAAGCCGGAACAGATTAGCCGCCGCCTCGCGCAGGTCGCCCGACGAGCTCAGGCTCCAACGCGGATCGCCGATGCCGGGGCCGAAGCCGAGCAGGATTTCGCCAGGCCGCGCGCTGACGGCCTCGATCCGCACCGGGGCGTCGGGGGCATAGTGAAGGGTTAGACGGCCGGGCGAGCGATGCCCCTGCGCCTCTGCGTCCCGGTCGAGCGGGCCGACGACGGCCTCGATCTCCTCGCGGGTGACGGCACCGGGACGCAGGAGGTCGACGCGACCGTCCAGCACCGAGACGACGGTGCTCTCGACACCCACGGCACAGGGGCCACCGTCGAGGGCGGCGCTGGCGGCGAAGCCCGTTTCCTCGACCGCATCGGCGAAGGTGGTCGGGCTGGGGCGGCCCGAGCGATTGGCCGAGGGGGCGACAACGGGGCGGCCGAGGGCAGCGATAACGGCGCGGGCGCGGGCATGGCCTGGCACGCGGACGGCAACGCTGTCCAGCCCGGCGCGGGCCAGGTCGCAGACCCGGTCACGGTCGCGGACGGGGGCCACAATCGTCAGGGGGCCGGGCCAGAAGGCCTCGGCCATGGCCCGCGCGCGCGTATCAAAGATGGCGATGATCTCGGCCTGCACCGCGTCGGCGACATGGGCGATCAGGGGATTGAAGCGGGGCCGGCCCTTGGCCTCGAAAAGGGCGGCGACGGCGGCAGCGTTGCCCGCGTCGGCGGCCAGGCCATAGACCGTCTCGGTCGGCAGGAGCACCAGTTGACCTGCAGCCAGGGCCCGGACGGCGTCGGCATCGGACGCGCAAAGGTGGGACATACTCAGGTGGGGCGCGCCTGAAGCGCCACCCGGACCGTCACCTGTCGTCCGACCAGCCTGTTCCACGGCCCCGATGTCCCTATGCCGAAATCCGCGCGGTCGAGGGTGAACGCGCCCGTCAGTTGCGCCCGGTCGCGACCGAGGCGCAAGTCCACCGGGAAGTCGATGGCCCGGGTACGCCCCTTCATGGTGACATCCGCCCGCGCCGTGTAGCGGTCGCCTCCCAACGGTACGAGCGATCTCAGTTCAAAGCGGATGGTCGGATAGCGCGCGGCATCAAGAAAGGCAGGACCAATAGCCCGGCTGGTCGCCGCCGACGGGGACATCTTCAACGACCCGGACTGAACCGTCATCGACGCCCGGGTGTCCTGGGGTCGGGCGGGGTCCAGAATCGCCGTCCCGCGCCAGTCGTCGAACTGTCCGGCGTGCGATACTCCAAAGGCCCGGACCGACATCTCGATACGCGACCCTTCACGGTCAAAGGTCCAGGGTGCGGGTGTCCAGGTCGCCGGGGTGGAGGGCGCGAGCGCTGCCCCCAGCAGAAGTGGCACCAGCAGCACCAGCAACACGGCCCTGAATGCTGTCATGGCCGGCGGGGTATCCAAGGGATCATCCGGTGCAGCACATTGTCCCGATCGATAAACTGATGCTTCAGCGCCCCGATGACGTGCAGGGCAATCAGGACATAGAGGGCCTTGGCCCCCAGTTCGTGCATATCCATCAGGGTGCGCGCCATCTCCCGGCCACCGCCGACGGGCAGCAGCGGCCATTGGAACAGGCCGAACCAGAGGATCTCCCGCCCGGCTGCCGAAGAGGCCGCCCAGCCGCCCAGCGGCATGGCGATCAACACGGCGTAAAACAGGACATGGGTGGCCCGCGCCAGCAGCTTTTCCCAGCGCCGCATGGCGTCAGGCAGGGGGATGGCCGGATTGGCGATACGCCAGCCGAGGCGGGCGAGCGTCAGAACAAGGATACCAAGGCCGATCGATTTGTGGAGGCCGATCCACTGTCCCGCCGCCGGGCCTTCAACGGCGTCTGCAGCCATGATCAACAGGATCTGGGCCACAACCAGCACCGCAATCAGCCAGTGCAGGATGATCGAGACCGTCGAATAGCGATTGCGCGGTTCTGCCATTGTCCCTCACCCTCCCGGAAAGCGACAGACTGGACCAGAGCGCCGCTATCGCCAAGCGCCGCTTGCATACCGTCACGGCAAGGCGGCATGAATGCGGGATCAATTCGACCGAAGGCCAGACCCCCATGACCTACCGCGCCCCCGTCCGCGACATCGCCTTTGCTCTGCAGGCCGTAGCCAACATCGACCAGGTCGCCGCCACCGGGGCCTTTCCCGACTATGATTCCGATGTGCTTGGCGCGGTGCTCGAGGCGGCGGCGCAGTTCTCGGAAGGTGTGCTGGCTCCGCTGAACCGTATCGGGGACCAGAAGGGCTCGACCCTGGCCAACGACAGCGTCACCGCCGCGCCGGGTTTCGCGGACGCCTATCGCCGGTTCGCAGAGGGCGGCTGGACCGGACTGTCTGCCCCCGCGCACGCCGGCGGCCAGCAACTGCCCAAGGCGCTGGAACTCGCCGCCTACGAGACCGTCCACGCGGCCAACATGGCCTTCGGCCTCTGCCCGATGCTGTCGCTGGCGGCAAGCGAGGCGCTCGAAGCCCACGGCACGCCGTCGCAGAAGGACATCTATCTGACGAAACTGGTGTCCGGCGAATGGACCGGGGCCATGGTCTTGACCGAGCCACAGGCGGGGTCGGACCTCGGGGCCCTGACGGCAACGGCAACGCCGAACGGCGACGGGACCTATGCCCTGAACGGACAGAAAATTTACATCACCTGGGGCGATCACGACGCCACCGACAATATCGTCCATCTGGTGCTGGCCCGACTGCCCGACGCCCCGGCGGGTCCCAAGGGGATCAGCCTGTTCCTGGCGTCCAAATTCCTGCTCAATGCCGACGGTGCCCTGGGCGCGCGCAACGGCTTCCGGCCCGTGGGTCTGGAACACAAGCTGGGCATCCACGCCTCGCCGACCTGTGTCATGGCCTTTGAGGGGGCGACAGCCGAACTGGTCGGCCAGCCCAATCAGGGCCTGGCCCATATGTTTATCATGATGAACGCCGCCCGCCTCGCCGTCGGGGTCCAGGGCGTGGGTATCGCCGAGCGGGCCTATCAGCATGCCCTGGCCTATGCGATTGACCGACGACAGGGCCGCTCAGTCTGGACCGGCGAGGCCAACGCCCCGATCGTCGACCACCCTGATGTGCGCCGGACCCTTGCGGTGATGAAGGCCAAGATCGCGGCGGCCCGCGCCCTCTGCCTGTGCACCGGCGTCGCCGCCGATCTGGCCAAACACGCCGCGACGGAAGAAGACCGCCGCCGCTGGAAGGGGCGCGAGGACCTGTTCACCCCGATCGCCAAGGCCTGGTCGACCGACATCGGCTGCGAGGTCGCCTCACAGGGCATCCAGATTCACGGCGGAATGGGTTTCATCGAGGAGACCGGTGCGGCCCAGCACTATCGAGACGCCCGCATCGCGCCGATCTATGAGGGCACCAACGGCATCCAGGCCATCGATCTGGTCGGGCGCAAACTGTCGCAGGACGGCGGCCAGTCGGCGCATGACCTGATCGCCGAGATGAAGGCGACGCTCACCGTCTTGCCACGGCTGTATTCCGGCAAGCCGGTCGAGGCCTTTGCCGACGGCATCTCGGCCGTCGAGAATGCCACGGCCTGGCTGCTGGAGCGCAAGACCGCCGCCGACGGCGCGGCCGATGTCCTAGCCGCCGCCGATGCCTATCTGAAGCTGGTCGGGGACGTAGCCGGTGGCTGGATGCTGGCGCTGGGCGCGCTCTATGCCCGCGATCAACTCGACGGCGGTCAGGGCGACCCGGCCTGGCTGGAGGGCAAGATCACCCTGTACGAAATCTATGCCGCCAATGTGCTGGCGGGTTCCGGCAGCCGGATGGCGGCGGTGCTTCAGGGCGGCGCCCTGCTGGAGCGGATGAGCGCGGACGTGCTGGCGGGGTGACCAATCCAATCGTTCCGCTCATCCCCGCAAAAGCGGGGAGCCAGTGCTTTAGGTGATTCAGCCCTTCCGATGATCCTCAACCCGACGTCCTGAAACGCCGGCGTCAAGCTGGACAGGACTGGGTCCCCGCTTTCGCGGGGATGAGCGGAGTTGTTGTGACCCTCAGATATGAATCACCCGCCCATAGGCGTCCAGCGCGGCCTCGTGCATGGCCTCTGACATGGTGGGGTGGGGGTAGACGATGCCGTGGATGTCTTCTTCGGTCGCCTCCATGGCGATGGCGGTGACATAACCCTGGATCATTTCGGTGACTTCCGCGCCGATCATGTGAGCGCCGATCAGGGCACCGGTCTTGGCGTCGAAGATCACCTTGACGAAACCGTCGGTGTAGCCCGAGGCGATGGCCTTGCCGTTCACCTTGAAGGGGAAGCGGCCGATTTTCACCTCCAGCTTCGCCTCGCGCGCGACCTGTTCGGTGATGCCGACCGAGGCGACCTGGGGCTGGGCATAGGTGCAGCCGGCGATGGGCGAATGGACGTTCGGGCTCTTGAAGCCAGCGATATGTTCGGCGGCATGGATGCCCTCGTGCGAGGCCTTGTGTGCCAGCCAGGGCGCGCCGGTGCAGTCGCCGATCGCGTAGAGCCCCTTCACATTCGTCTGGCAGTGCCCGTCGATGGTGATATGGCCGCGGTCCATATTGACGCCCAGCGCCTCCAGACCGATGCCGTCGGTGTTGGCGGTGATGCCCACGGCCGAGATGCAGACTTCAGCCTCCAGCGTCTCAGCCTTGCCGCCCGCCTCGATGGCCACCTGCACGCCCTTGCCGCCCTTGGATACTTTCGTGACCTTGCAGCCGGTGCGGAATTTCAGACCGCGCTTTTCGAACGACTTTTGAGCCGCCCTGGACACCTCTTCGTCCTCGACAGGCATGATGCGGTCGACGGCCTCGACCACCGTCACCTCGGCTCCGAGGGCGCGGTAGAAGCTGCCGAACTCGATGCCGATGGCGCCCGAGCCGATGACGATGATGGAGGCGGGCATGGACGTCGGGGCCATGGCCTCGCGATAGGCCCAGATGCGGTCGCCGTCGGCTTCCAGGCCGATCTGCGGGATGGCCTTGGCGCGGGCGCCGACGGCCAGCATGACCGCCTTGGCCTCGACCGTGCGCGAGCCGCCAGCCTTCAGAGCGATGACGACCTTCGGAGCACCCTGCCCCTTCTCGAGTTTTGCCGAGCCCTCAATGACCTCGACCTTGTTCTTCTTCATCAGATAGCCGACGCCGGAATTCAGCTGTTTGGCCACGCCGCGCGAGCGGGCGATGATGGCGTCGAAGTCGAAACCGACCTTGTCGGCGGACAGGCCATAGTCCTTGAGGTGCGACAGGCTTTCGTACTTTTCGCCCGATTTGAGCAGGGCCTTGGTCGGGATACAGCCCCAGTTGAGACAGACGCCGCCCAGGTTTTCGCGCTCGACGATGGCGACCTTCAGGCCCAGCTGGCTGGCCCGGATGGCGGCAACATAGCCGCCGGGGCCGGAACCGATGACGATGAGGTCGAATTCAGCGGCCATTATCTCACTCCGTCACCCTCGGGCTTGTCCCGAGGGTCCATGGCGCGCCTGCACAGGCCGCGCCGAAAAGTCTCTGCCGCCCCATCTGATCGCGCAGCGGACTGATGGGTCCTCGGGACGGGCCCGAGGATGACGGCGGGAAGGGTTACGCCAG
>Ga0105054_10004715_pt1 | contig 20159 bp, 17 predicted proteins | sample BON02_FD_78091 | JGI IMG/M metagenome (GOLD analysis project Ga0105054, IMG submission 78091) | Freshwater microbial communities from Lake Bonney liftoff mats and glacier meltwater in Antarctica - BON-02 (megahit assembly) | ecosystem: Environmental > Aquatic > Freshwater > Ice > Glacier...
CCAGTGCAAGCTAGACCAGTGCAAGCTAGACCAGTGCAAGCTAGACCAGTGCAAGCTAGACCACAACCACCTCAAATGCAAGCTATACCAGTGCAAGCTAGACCAGTGCAAGCTAGACCAGTGCAAGCTAGACCAGTGCAAGCTAGACCAGCGCAAGCTAGACCAGCACAAGCTAGACCTCAACCACCGCCAGGTACACGTATAGTACCTGGTCCGAAACCGGGTACAGTTACAATATATGAACCTGGTAAGCCTCCTGTAGTAGTCAAAGCTCCTATTGCTCCACAAGGGGTTAGAACTCCACAAGGCCTTCCTCCTCAAGTTAATCAAACTAAACCTAAGAAAAAGAAAAGCTGGTCAAAACGTATTATTATTATTATAATAATAGTAGCAATTATAGTAGGAATATTTCTATTATTATACTTTTTTGTATTTACTGGTAGCGACAATGGAGGCGACAATGGAGGAGGCGACAATGGAGGAGGTGGTACTATTCCTAAACCGCCGGCTAATGCGCCTTACCAAGGTTATCCAGGATCAGCTGGTAATTGTTCTGTAGATACTGACTGTAATATTATCACAACTAAAGGTGTTTTATATACACAGTATTGTGTTAATCCTAATGGTGGCGACACTGGAACATCTTCTGATAAAAAAGGTATTTGTGTAACTAATAAAGTATGCGAGAAATCGTCGGACTGTCTATCTATACCAGGATTAGATGAACTGCCTACATGCGATTTAGCTAACGGTCAGCCATGCAATTTCACTGCTGGATGTGTGAGCGGATTCTGTCAAAGGTTAAGATGTCAAAATAGTACAGAGTGTGGATATTTTGAAGCGTGTACTATAAATACTCCTGGTTCTAATGAATTCGGATATTGTGTACCTCTAGGTAACGAATGTATCTCTACAAGTACCACTAATAGCGCCACCGCTGGATCTTTCGATTGTTGGGCTGGCGCGTTTGGATGTACTGCTCCTATCATACAGACACAAGCCTCCAGTACAGGTTATTGTACTGAATGTATAATAGGAAAAACTAATAGCTGTAATATGTCCAATAATCCAAAATCTGGACCAGGTTCTGCATGTAAAAAGATGGATATCGATACGATATCTGGAGCTATAGCTCCAGGTACATGTATATTAATAGACGATTTCAAATATACCACGTGTCCCGACCCAATATCCCATGTTAGTGGTGGAGATATTAACGGTTTAACAGCATGTTGTGATTCTGGCCAAACTAATAATATGTGCGGTAAAAGATGTTATGATGATTATATGTGCGACGATTCTTGTCCTTTCTGCGTAGAGAAAATAGGTGTAGGTGCAGTATGTTCTTGTCTGAGAGCAACACCGTATCAGAGATCTTTCGATTCAGTTCAATCTACATATGCTTGTATTAATTCTAACGGAGTTACAATGATAGATTTGTCAGCAGTTACTAGTGCCGACGCGTATGTTGTTCCTAACTCACACGCATGTACCGTGTCACCTGGAGGTAATGCTAAGTGTATATATAATTACTTCGCAACTTTTACTAATGGGGATATGAACTGTCAGGCATCATCACCATATTGTAATGTAACTACAAACACTTGCAGTACTATACCTATCGATTCGAGATGTAATTTAGATAAAGACAACGGATACAAATGTCAGACATTTAGTAATGGTATATGGACGGATAATGGCGACTATGTATGTGGTGTAGGTCATTTGTGTCGTGAAGGTAGATTGCAGGCAGGTGAAAATTGCTGGGGTCAGGAAACTCAATGTGATACAGGATTGGTATGTAGTAAGTGGTTAACTAACCCTGACGCGCCATCTTCTGATGGTACTTATATTAACAAAATATGTGTACCTAATGGACAAGGTAGTTAAGACATAGTTAATGTATTAATTAATACATTATTATAATAGAATTATAATTAGCACCACAATAGTAATAATTATAGCAACCACCAACAATATAGCCCACCAGTAGTTGCTCCATATACTACTGTCATCATCGCCTCCTCCACCACCACCACCATTATCACCGCCTCCTCCATTGTCTATAGTACCACTACAATCTGTATAACTACTAGGATTAAAAGATAAACCTTGCGAGTTGCCACCTATTACTAAATTGATGGAAGGACAATATACTGTATTATCAACGTTGCAAGCTTCCAATCCTTCTGTAGGAACTAAGTATATATTTTGTGTAGTATCTTTACAAGGTGTCCACCAACATGTGTCTGGATATATCGATCCTGTAGCCATAACCTGATATACAGGATTTTGCTGTCTGTTTAAGCAATCACAATCTGGTGTATTGTATGTAGCACAATAATTATTTAGAATATTATTGGCATTATTCACTTGACTAGATGAAGCGCCTTCAGCAATTTGATCTCTAATCCAATTTTTACATCTATCATTAGATACTATTTGGCTACAAAATGTCATGGGTAAGTTAGTAAAAGGATCTAAAGGACATTTCTGAGATGTGGTATGCTTAACTTGCGAACTACAAAAATATGGAAGTATAACATTATTATAATCTGAATTTTCTCCAAAGGTAGAGACGTATTGGGCTACATTCTTCTCATCTTGAAATGTGGCTAGAGGATATAAACATGCCAGTACTACATTTTTGCCTAGCATAGTATTACATTGAAAATTGGAAGAATCCAATTGTACTTGAGGCGATATTCCACCAATAACTGGGCATAGTTTGTAATTTGGACAAGTTGACGTATATGTTATTTTATCAGTACCAGCATTAGCATGAATGTCTATAACTTGTTCTAACACAGAATATGGCTGATTTGTACCGTTGTTCACAAAATAGCTTACCATACAAGGTGGTACCTCTGCGGCATCTCCACACTTTTGATAACAATGATTTTTATAAACATAACCAGATGAACTGGACTGAGCTACTGTACCCTTAACCCATGTGGTAGGTATCTTATTAGGAGGTAAGAGTGACATTTTATTTACACCATATTTAATTATAATTAATATTTACTATGTAACCAAATAAATTCTGTCTATACAATTCAGCTTTAGCTTCACCGTTTGATATTAAAGTATCTATAAATTGACCAGATAATAAAATATTATCAACTGTATTCACGATGAAGTTACTACCCAGTTGTGTAGGAGGTTCATTATTGGCTGAACCTAAACTTGTAGGTTTTATCAAAGTTATACCTTGATATTTAGTATTATATAAATCGCCAGGTTGATCTCCATCCGGTATAGGTAAACAATGTTGATTATTGTTGAAACACGTATAGTAATACTGTCCACCACAAGGCGAAATACTGCCACTACATCCATTAGCCTTTCCATCAGGGACTGAACCCTTGTAATCTTTAGTACACGATACACCTGTATAACCGACACAGCCGCCTGTAGGAGATGTATAGCCAGGCGGAAATAATCTCATTATTCGGCAAGTTATTCTACTACATTGAATACTATCTCGAGTTGTTGTACAGTCACTACCACACGAACAACCCCTAGCTAACATAGGTACTGGTGTTCCCGAACCTATAACGTGATAGCCTCTAAATTCTAAATCTTGTGTAAACCTTAAAAATATATAATGATTGCCGCCATATAATTCTCTCTTAACGTCTAGAAAATCGGCTAGAACAAAATCATTTTCTAGGGTAGCGAATACAATATGGTTATCTTTCACCATATGAAAGAACTGCACAGAGGAATTTCTTATTCCTCTTGAACCGATCGGAACACTTACATGGGCAATGCTATTATTCGCTACAGATATCTTAACAAAGAGTAAAGTATTATTACTTTCTAGTTCAATGGTTTTAATTAAATCTCTCTCATGGTAGATATTAATACCTTTAGCGCTGGTATACACGGACATAAAATAGTCTTCAATGACTAATATAGAAGAGAATACAACAAATAGATCACAGTTTTGAGTAACAGGATCACAGTCTTCGATAGACTTTTTGGTAACATCTGCTCGAAACCATGTTTTAATTTCCCAATCTGTAGTATCGATGACTAATAAGAATGCTGACAGATTTGGTATATTAATAGTTCTTCCGCGATAAGTCAAAGGGCCATTTGTTAATCCTACTATAAACAATTCATCATTTCTCCAAAACACATTAGACAATTGTATATAATCCTGCGTAAATATATTAGATATAAAAGAATTCTTGGTTAAATTTCTAATCTGAATAGTAACACTACATTTACCTATATCGTCAGCTACCATCCACACGTCATTGAAGATTTTGACCAACTTGTATGAAGATAGATTTGGATGTTTGTTGATTCTCTTCACCTTACCATTACTAAACAATGTCATGATGATAGTATTATCTTCTGTCTGTATATCATTCTTTAAATCGTCAAAATGAGGTAGAAATACTTGATTGTAAGGCATAACTATATGAATGAAAGCCTGTTCATCTTCCATTAAAGAATATGTCCCTAGTGGTACATTATTCTCGAAATTACCAAGCAGTCTATGCCATATAACAGATCTATCACTAGTATATTTTGTAAGCCATAATTCTCCTTCTTCTAATATTAAAGCAAAAAAAGAAGCGACTCCTTTTGCTATAGTAAGGACTTTATTAGCAGGTATGATGTTCTGAAATTCTATAGCTGGTATATCCATTTTATTAATATTAATAAAATACCATGAATAATCAAAATGATTACGTATCGAGCGAAGGAATATTTTTATCACACCATGGCGTATCAGGTGCATTTCTGTTAAAACATAGAGGTAGAATGAAGTACATTGAAGATTTTATCAATAGTAGCATATTAGGTACATATTATAAGGCCATACCATCGAATACATATAGTATAACGATATTCAATATATGGAAAGAAAAATATCCTTTAACCAAACTTCAAATATATCGATTGAAAGAAATATCTGGAAATATACCTGATAGATACGATTACCTATTAGCTCAAATATCAAAAAATGCAGAATTGGCTGTTAATATTTTAGTTAAAGATTTAGCCATGGCTGACCATTTTTTACAGAGTAAAATGTCTTTAGAAACTACAGTTATATGTAGAGAATTATATTACCACAATAACATATTTTTAAACATTACATGGTTAGATCCCAAGATAAACGATTATATAAAATATATTACATCCAGTCTAGGTAATATATTTCAAACTGTTGACGGCGTTTATACTCTAGGTATATTATTAGGTTACAAATATAAAGTTATAGATGTAGAACATATAGAATTAGTTAGTCAAGCCATAGATAGATTAGGTAAAATGATAAACATATTTGATTCTACTATTATAGTAGAACAGCCTAGGATAATACGTTTTAGTAAGTTATCAGATTGTAATATTTTCAAGTAGTCTTAACTTTGCCTGAAAATGGTTTAAGGATAAAATCTGGATATAGATCTCTCACTCTAATCTGATCTTTACTTAAATTCGTCTTATAATAATATTCTATGTCGTCGACATCAAATATTTGATTTTCATAACTTAGATTGTAAGATTTGAATATTATATCTCCAGGTGTTTCTTCTAATTTATCCGTATCGCACACCGCCTCTATACATATAGATTTATCATACGTATGTAGAAAAGGACAATGTAATATCCATTGTCCATCATAATTAGTAAATACTGATATCTGGATTATAAAATGTCTATTGGCATATTTATAACGAGATAAATAGTCTTCCACTTTATACTTCAATATATTAAAACAATATAATATATTAAAACAATATGGTCAATGATCGCGAAAAGATAGCGTCATTCCACATAAAAGGAAATGACAAAAAGTCATGTAAACGTGGTTGTAGGGGGCCTGAGGGTCCTCCAGGTAGGGATAGCTTTGTTACTGGTCCTACAGGTAAGGATAGCTTTGTTACTGGTCCTACCGGACATATAGGTGTTACAGGTTATACAGGAAGTACAGGTTATACTGGCGTTACAGGAAGTACAGGTTATACTGGCGTTACAGGAAGTACAGGACCGACAGGTGTAACTGGAAGTACAGGTTATACTGGCGTTACAGGAAGTACAGGTGTAACTGGAAGTACTGGCTATACTGGTGTAACTGGAAGTACTGGCTATACTGGTGTAACTGGAAGTACAGGACCGACAGGTGTTACAGGGAGTACCGGTGTTACAGGAAGTACAGGTTATACTGGCCCACTAGGAACTGGACCTACAGGAAGTACAGGCGTGACTGGACCGATAGGACCCTTAGGAACTGGACCTACAGGACCAACTGGGGCTATAAATGATGCTCGCAATGTAGGAATGACTGGGAGTTCGACAAATATAGCAGAATCTTTCGATACTTTAACATCTGGATCTATAGATATTAGGAGATTAGTCGCTGTAGGAACTAGCAACGGCCCAGTATCTACTACACTCCCACAATATAATGTTTTACAAAATACAGATACTGTAAACGATGTGATACCTTTTCGTAATTTTAATAATTTGACAGGAGCAGATTCTACAGCTATAGCCGGGATATCTACAGACAATACTATATTACTTCGAGGTTTTAATTCAGGGTCTGGAGTAATATTTAGTAGTGACGGGTTTGGGAATACTATTATATCTATAAATCCTTTTAATAGTGCTCCTCTTAACTTTAGATTTAACGATCCTAGTGGATCTCCTTTAACTACCAATAGTACTACATTATCAAATGGATCCTCTGTGGGTAGTTTTTTAGTTAGAGGTACTTCTTCAGGAGACGCTTTTACCGATTTTAGATCTATAGTGTCAGGGACTGGACCAGGTGTAGGTACTCAACTTCAGCTATGGAATTATACATTAGGTGTGGAAGTTACACGAACAGGGTTTCAAGTAGCACCTGATTCTTTTTACAAAGGATCTGTAGAATATTATGTTTTTCAAGCCTCAAATGTAGGTACTATTATTACGGTTTCAAACGGTGCATCTGGTATAAGACCTAACGCCTCCACAACAGGATTTACAGCACCTTTCGCCATTGCTGTTACTACAGCCGGAACGAATGGTAGTGGTATACCCGCACCTCCAACACCTCCAACGGTAGCTATTAAAGAGATCTTAACTATAAACACGTCTGGCGCTTCGGCTGGAGGTGGAGGTCCTTCAGATGTAAACGGTAAATGGTTCGCTCTATATTACGGAAACAATAGTAGCGATTACTATTTTTTCTGGTATGATGTAGATAATTCTGGTACACCTATGCCGGCAAATCCTTTACCTACAAGTTTAACAACTGAGATCATAGAAATAAATACTATAGTTACTGGAGATACGGATGCAGATATAGCTACCAAGACACAAGATTACTTAGATTTTGAAATGAATATTCCAATATCCGAATCTATTATAGACGTCAGAATTAGAAAAAATGGTGGAGGAGGAGGAGCACAATTACATACTGTACAACTTTACGTCTAAAAATCTATTAATTAATAAATTTTTTAAAAAGGACATTTACTTGTGGGCAGAACCTTCACCGTACACGAAATGGATCACATTCTGCTTAGGCTTCTCGGCTTGGGGTGTATTCTCAAGCATAATCTTGTGAAGACGGTAGAGACTAAATACTAACTCTCTACCTACCATATACTTGATATTGGTCTTGATCTTCTCATGCATGTCCCGAGATTGTGCACCTCCATTCCTAGCATATTTTCTAGCCTGAGAGATGATAATGTTAACTCTCTTATGATAAGAGCTGAGACTACCACTTGGAATCTTGGAAGAACTCAGATCTACCAACCATTTAGTAACTTCATTTCGAACATCGAAGAACTCTTTCAACGAATTCTTATATTCAGACTGCACTGAAGGAGGAATAGAAGCGATAAAAGATCTGGATACCAATTTTATGGCCATATCTCTGGTGAGAGGCCATTTGATGCCGTTGAATATTTCGGGTACTATCACTGGCGAATCGTAATACTTGAGAGGGATGTAATGTTTGAGGAAGGTCTCCTCTTCCAACATTGAAGCATCTTTGACCACTTCGTTGATATGTTCGAGGATCCGATCCTTGATAAAAGCCTTGTTATTTCTTAACATGACTCTGTAATTATATCCTGAAGACATTACCTTGATAGACTTCCCCAATTCGGGACAAGTGATGATTACAAACTCTCCACACCTGAGTCTTACATCAGAGCTAAGGGGCTCATCTGGGTGAAGTCCATATTTCAGATAATCGTTCGCCTCAGCTAGGGCGAGTGTAGGAGCATTGCAAACGAATGGATCGTCGAGTTTGGCCTTTGGCAGCATATCAGATGCTACAAATTTCAACTCTGATTCTGGATAACCAGTATTAGTTGTTTCCAACAATACTGTAAACCCAGGATTCATCGTCAAAAACCGAGACCCAACATGGAGGTATTTGTGAGAAAGTAAGAAGTGATAGCAGCGGCTGCTACTCTCTTCATCACCAAAAAGTTCTTCATCAGTGGGGCACTTCAGTTCTTTCCACATATCACCAAAGCACATATCAATACCCCATTTCTTATCATAGAAATAAAGTGTCTTGTAAGTGGCATGGTATATCTTACCCTTGGCCTTGAATACTCTGATGGTAGTTCCTTCATAGCCTGGATTGATGGTGTAATTGTCCAGAGTATGACACTTGCTGTTAATGTCAACCACCGCAAGTGTACCATCTTCCTCGACGAGGGTATCAGCGATCACTTCGACAACATCGGGACTGCCGTCAGCAATGATAGCTTCCTTTTCAATATCAATGATTGTTCCTCTCAACCTACTGTAGGTAGGATATTCCTTCTTGAAGTGAATAAGGAATATATCTTCGTCTCGACTCATGACGTCGAAAGCGTAAGACGGAGCGTCGACAATCTTGGATATCTTATCCAGATACTCGTTCTGAACTCCCACCACCACGGAGATGTCTCCAATAACTTGGCCTTCCATATTGACAGAAGAAAAATATAGTATAAGATTAAATTATAGTATAAAAGCGTTATTGTGCAGAAGTGCGATCGCTAAGAGTTATATTTAATGTTAAATTTAAATCTTTTTAAGATCAATTTAAAAGTACAGATTTTATCTATAAAATGGACGTCAAAAACACTGGTAAGATAAATTCTGCACTCGCGTTAACTAAAACGCAGGTCATTCAGAATTATCATGTATTCGCTTATATAACAGCGAGCGACATCAGCACTTCTACAGAAGAAAATCCTGTATTTGGTTCTATAATTATATTAGCATCTTTTTCAGATACTACTAATAGTAATGGAGAACTCATTTCTGGTAAAAAGCAAGCTATCCAATACGCTAAAGATATGGTCTCAGTATCAGGTTATAATCTCATATTTTGGACTCAAACACATAAGTGGTTCAATTTACAAAGGAGAGCTCGTATTAGTGAGGTTTACTATATCGATGATAAATCAGGATTAGATGATGCTACCAATTATATGAATTTAAATATGCTTAAGACAGCCAAAGAAGAAAAGACCAATTTTGAAGAATCTATCGAAGAAGAACGGAGGTTGTACAGAGCTCAATGTAATCCTGACCATGTCGAGCATTTTATCTCTAATATTATTAAACTATCGGAGGCTTTAGCTGCTATGTCTGAAGCGGAAAAACAATTACACACTGCGCAGCAGCTTAAGAGGGAATGTTTGGACAATCTTAAATTGCATTATGTTAAACATCCCAACCATGAAGAAGACGCTATGATAATATTGAAAAATAGATTATCTACTGAAAATTTCTTACCTATAGCATTCAACTATTCTAAGGTCAAAAATGAAGTAGCTAACGATGAGGATAGGAAAAATATTATCAGTAAGATATATGAAAAGAAATCTTCTTCGTTAGCGTCTAGCTCTAATTCTAGAACTTCAGAGAAAGGGAGTGTAAGCGATAAAAGTTATAAAGAAGAACAAGAGAGTGGAACTGATAGGAGTTATAGCGACGTTGCTAACCCAGTACCAGATAACTGGACACAAGTAAAGGGTAATAGAAGAAAGAAAGGACGTAAGGTCTAAAATATAAATATTAATTAATATTTATACACATATGGTGTAGTGTAGGTGCATGATGTCCATTTATTGATATAAGAACTTATATAAAAGATCAATTTCGTTACATGTAATCATGTGTTTGAACAGCTATGTTGCCATTATCGAGATTGTTGATTACGGGGCGTATAACTGACTGTATGCCTAAATTTGTCATTTCAGAAATACTATTCTTTCACAAAAGCGAAACGATCGGGGACGTTTTAAGTAAAAATGTAGCAGTAGTGTCTGAAACTCCTATATATGGAGAATTGGATGATATTGCATCCTTTATTAATCCATATGAAGAATGGGATGTAAAAAATTTACTTAAAGCGTGGAATTTTATCAGATCTTTCATGTGTAAGAGAATAAGTGTAAAGTGGCAACTTAAGAATGTAGGTCTTCAAACTAATGAAGCTCCATATTCTTTGAATGCTTCGATGTTGTATAGAATATGTCTAGAATGGTCCATACCTACCACATATAAAACTACAGTAGAAGATATTATAACTATGATCAAAATATCTACATTGGCGCCTAAAAGTATAAGAACGATAGTATGTCAAAATATTAGAAATAACTTCGACGATTCACAAAACAGAGAAAAGCTTATAATTAAGTTAACTAAGTTCAAACAGAAATATAACGATATAAATGTTAAAACACCAGGTACTAACGCTGAGGCTATAGCTATATCTGCCATACTCTACAATAAGGACTTAACATACTCGTCATGTCCGATTGTAGATTTTTATTCTAAGAAAATATCTAAAATATATCATGATGAAAGTCTAATTACTATACACAGAAAAAATAAAGATTTATTGGATTTAAGAAACACATTTAATCCTATTTTTCCAGTAACATATTACTCTAGAAATACTCTTGATAAATTATATAGAAATTTTGGTTTTGCAGGTTCAGTTCCTAATATAGATATGTACTTAAATCTTCAATTGAATTATACTATGGATAATTTTTATAGAGGATGGCAAGTAAAAATGAAGAGAGATACTTCAGCTATTATGATGGAAGATCTCGACAATAGAAAAGATATTATATGTTTTGGAAATCATATTAGCGGATTTATACCTTATGTGATAGATGAATTAATACAGTTATATTCGTATAAGGATAGTTTTTCACATCCTGATATATTAGATGAAGAATTGGAAGCTCGTATAGTAACAACATTACAAAACATATCAGCGTCGCTATCTCCTGAATTATCCAATATATTGAGAAGGATAAAAATACTAGACGCACAACTAGACGATAATATGAGAAAAATAGTAAACTGGTATACGTCTCTCTCCAACGAAAATAAATTATATGTAGATAAATTATTGAAAAGACTACTTGACCTCGGGATGTATATGAGAGGATGGAAAGGAGGTGAAGACGATTATCCTATAAAAAGAAGACCTTATACTGACGATACGGACGGTCTAGTAACGATAGCTCTTTGGCCGGTGTTAGAAGAATATAAAAATGAGTTAGGACAGAAAGTACTAGATCTTCCATTATATCGTTATACATACGGGTCATGGAAGAGATCTAGAGATAAAAAGGATGGAATTACGATATACGAACGTTTAGCTAAAGTAAAAAATAATAAGGATATTTTTGCTTGTATAAGAATGTCGTCTAACTGGTTAATATGTACAGCATATAAATATATGGTTTTATTTGGTATGCCAGAACCTTTCGATTTACAGGAAACTGACCATATATCGTAACGAACTGTATGTTGTCAAACTTCTACACATAATGATGTATTATTGCAAGCGTAAGTTAATTTATATTTTAATTAAAATATGGAGACTGCTAACTTGACTATAGAACTCGATTATCAATTGGGTTCAAAAAGCATTTATAATTTGAGAGAGATATTCTGTAGGATCATCTCTTTCTATTTTTACAAGAAAGTAGTCTATTGTAAAACGTCCAGAACGTATGATGAAATTGCAGAGAAATGGTTATATAGTTTCTCTTCTTATAATCAGGATGGTATTATAAGATTAACAGAATCTGCAAAATCTAAGTTATTACATTTATCAATTGAAAAGTATGTTGGTATGAAATTAGTAACTCATAGTATGTTAGCGTTTATGTCAGACTTGTCAGAAAAGATCAAGTTTTACTATAAACCTTGGGGTGTAATAACTGAAGCTTCCGACATTACATACGAACAGATACAAGATATTAACAATAATATCTTGTATTATGAAGACCTATATTATTACTTTAACAAATCTCCGTCAGTATTAGAAATGGCTGATACATTAAACATATTCCATACAGAGTTTGATAACTATGTCGTTGTTAAACGTAGTTGTCCGATCAGTAAAATGATGAAGGTATTGGGAGATATACTACTTAATAAATAAATATTATATAAATTTATATAATAATTTACTAGGAAGGTTGACTTGACGAACTTTGTGATGAACTTTGTGATGAACTGTTATAATTAGGAATAGCCGAAAACCATAACTCATAGACAGTGCCAGGTATAAATGGATCTTCAAAATGTATCTCTTCACTGAAACTCTCAAATTGTATGGGTGCAACGCCTGGACGATTAGTTATACTAGTTATTAAACACATTGTAATTTTATAATCTGGAACTGTTATATGTATAGTATTAATTTTGTCATTTTTCTTATGCTTCATTATAGCGCTTCTGTTTAACGTTCTCATACATTCTATACACCAAGCTACATCTGTTATAGGCACATATTCTAAACTGATAGACTTTGTATTTTTAACTTTTATTTTATACATAGACCATATTATTCCATCGCCTTGTGGTCCAGTAGGACCTAATGGACCATGTGGACCTTTTTCACCTCTTCTTCCCTGACCGCCGTGAGGTCCTTCTAAACCGGCAGGTCCTTGTGGTCCTGGAGGACCCTGCGGACCACATTTACCCTGAGCTCCTTCTGGACCCATAGGACCATCGTCTCCTCTAGTACCCTGCGGCCCTTGTGGTCCTTGTGGACCGGTAGGACCAGATGGACCTCCAGGATCTCCTCTATCACCTTTAAATCCCTGCAATCCAGGAGGACCTTGTGGTCCTTGTGGTCCAGGTTCTCCGATTTCTCCTTGAGGTCCTAGCGGTCCTGGTGGACCTTGTGGTCCTGGTGGGCCAGGTTCTCCAATTTCTCCTTGAGGTCCTAGCGGTCCCGGTGGACCTGGCGGACCATCCCTACCTACAGGTCCTTTATCTCCAGGTTTTCCTGGAGGTCCTGGAGGACCTTCTTTACCACGATCACCTTTTTCTCCTCTCAGGCCTGGTCGTCCAGAAAAAATATCTTCATCGTCACTCATTTATTTAAATGGATACAAATGTTTATATATTGAACATACCAGTGAACCATGTTAATAATACTGCTCCTATCAATGAATATACCCATATGCTAGCAAATAGATCTGGACTGAAAATATACCAGACTATTAGAGCTGAAGATATAACATATATCAATATAATATATATTCCTAGATCCATCCATTCATAATAGTTTAGCAATAAAACAATTGGAACAATTATACCTATAAGGTATATTAATTCTAACCCGTCCAATATAGTGTTATTTTCTCTGGTCCAACTCAGGTAGGGGTCTAATCTTATCACATTAAAATTATCAGGATCAGTTGTAAATGTATATGTTATAATGAATAAAAATATAGTGGATATAATGATCAGCCATATCAAGGACATTACATTTTTAGTATAAATAAAAGTTGATATAGCCAGTATGAGTAATAATAGCCACAATACTGAAAAAATTAATTTGCCCCCTTGATGAGGGTTCATATTATTAAATATTCCATATTCTATGAGCTGGAATAATCCTAAAATCACAGCTAAAGCTGATACTATTCTATCGTAATCATGATTACGATACCATAAAAATACTGACACTATAATTGCAAGCCACCAAGCTAATAGTGAAGATTTTATACTATATGCCATTCTAAAATGAAATCGATCCTTTAATGACTACTTTTATATATTAAAGGACATATATAGATTAGTTCAAAAAATAATAAAATGGCCTCGCTTGACGAACCGTATATCGTATATAAAGATAAATATACAGAATATTATCCAATTAATGACGAAAATTCTATTTTTATAACAAATCTAGGGATAACTACTAGAAAACAATTGAGTAATTTTCTAGTAGACTACCTAGAAAATTACTCAAAAATAGTCCATACTTATATTCCTGGTGAATGGAGAATAAATCTTATCACCAATAGAACAGATGAATCGCTAGGGATTGCTTATGTATATTTTTCCAATAAAGAAATGTATCATATATTTCTAGGAAATAATCCTAATGGTACTAAGAATTTGGCACATATCCCTAATCCTCTTTACAAGAATAATATGGTTAAACAAGAGAATATCTTAAAAGATATAGATCTAGTAACACCGCCTTACATACAAGTACCCTATGAAAATGTGGTTAACAATTTATACATAACCATTAAAGATTACAAGACGGGTAAGAATAAATACATTTTACCTAAGATAGATCCATGTATTCTACGTAAAAAGAAGGACGTAGACTATAACAAATTAGTATGTAGCAGAGCCCCCCTCAATATAACAAAGAATGACATAAAGCAGATATTTTCTTTTTATGTCAAAGATCCTAACGACATAAATGCTGGCTATCCGATGATTAAAATAGAATCTAAAGGTAATTATTCTACAGTGGAAGTTAGCTACAATCATAATACTAACGATGGAATGTTCGCATTAATTATGTCTAAGAAGATAAAAATTGTTTTTAAGGATAAAAATTATACCCTAATGTTTAATCACAGTAAGTGTTCACTCTAATATACCGTTATATCTTAAATATAATGGTTTATCTAAACTTGAAAAATCAATCTTGTCATTATTATTAGTTTCATAGTAATCTGTCTCAGGAATCATGGTATATATACCGTTTTTGTCTATAATTAAATTAAAATATATCACTCCCATAGTAATATTGTTAAGAGTTATTATCTCGAAAGGATAAGCCCAATATTGATATTCTCTGTTTAATACTTGCATAGCAAATGGATATAATACTATATCTTTTGAATCTCCAAGTAACATGATTTTTATATCGACATTGTTACCTGTTAATACGGTATAGTTATCTTCACATGCATAGTTTTCTTTGTTGTAAAAAGGGACAAAAGACGTAATATCTGGTTCCACTACAGGCTCAACATTTTTTTCCTCTATAATGGAACTATTAGATTCAATTCTCTTATTATCAATAAGAGTATCATCCTCTTTAGCATTCTCTTTAGCATCCTCTTTAGCTTCCTCTTTAGTATCCTCTTCTTTCATATCTCCTGATAATTCGCTACTATTTTCTTTCACATCTTCCGGTACTGACTCTCTTTCTACTATTTCGACCTCATTGGTATCTTCATCTATTATTTCGAAGACATTTGTATTTTCCTCTTCAGACACTTTAGTATCTTCAACTATTATTTCGCTCTCTTCGGACACTTTAGTATCTTCCTCTACTATTTCACTCTCTTCTGCTACTTTAGTATCTTCCTCTTTAGTATCTTCCTCTTTAGCCACTTTAGTATCTTCCTCTTTAGCCACTTCAGCCACTTTAGTATCTTCCTCTTTAGCCACTTTAGTATCTTCCACTTCAGCCACTTTAGTATCTTCCTCTACTATTTCACTCTCTTCAGACACTTTAGTATCTGTACTATCAGATACTGGATTCGCAATATTAGGATTGTTCAATACGTTGGATGTATTATTCGGAGTTATAGTCAATCCACGATTTATAATGTTAGAATAACTAGTCATCTCTGATGAAATCAGATCAGTCTTTTCTTCAATCATAGAAATCCTTCTAAGCACTAAATCTAACTTAGAATTTAAAGTTTCCAAATTGATTTTTGGTCGATTATCTGGCGCTGCAAAAATACGTTTCTTTACAGGCTTCTTAACACTGACATTTAGAGGTTCTATTTCTTCATCTGAAGAAGATATTTTCGAGGTAAAGTTACCACTATCGAAAATATCGTGCCAATTTTGAATAGCTTTCGCGTCATCATCATAATTATCGTCACCCATTTTCTTTTATTGCTTCTCCGAGTTCTTATAATGGGGATTAAAGATTTATATAGTATTATCAGCAAACATGCGCCTGAAGGGATAGGTCGTGTGCCTATAACGCATTATAGAGGTAAGAAAATAGCCATAGATGGTCATAATTGGATGTATGCTAATATGTTCGGTGCTAGGAAAATATCGGCTAGAAAAACTAATTTTGCAGTAGATAAAGTTGATAATGCATTAACTAGAAAAGAATGGGTTGAGCTATGTTTAAAATTCATAATCAAGTGGTTGAATTTTGGTGTTACTCCTATATTTGTATTTGACGGTACGGATAAACCTGAAAAGGGAGAAACACAAAAGGCAAGATCCGAAAGTAGCAAACAGAAAAGGGATGTATTCGAAGAAAAGATTAAACAAATGAACGAATTGGATATATTAGATAGAACTGTCGAAATGATAAACGAAGTACAAAACGATTTTGCTAAATTCATAGATCTCGCCGGGGGAGAGATTGAAAATTTAATTAATATTCTAGATATATCTGGCCTACCTTGGTATCAAGCTAAAGGAGAATCTGAACAGTTGTGTGCTATGTTAGCCCTCGAAGGAAAAGTGGATGCCGTATACTCGAAAGATGGTGATAACATGGTTTTAGGTTGTCCTATTCTACTAAAGTCTTATTCTACGAATATGTATGAAAATGGACAAACTATTCCCACCTTAGAATTTTACGAACTTGCTGTTATTTTGAATAAATTAGAATTGTCAATGGATGAATTTGTCGATTTATGTATAATGTTAGGATGTGATTTTAATAAGAGAATCACAGGGTGGGGTCCTGTAAACGCTTTTAAATTGATAAAAGAACATAGATCGATCGAAAAGATAGAAGAAGTTACTGGAAAGGATATTTCTTGTCTCAATTATAAAGGATGTTTAGCTAACTTTAGTCGCGTCGATAGCAACACATTAATCGTTAAAGGTAAATATAATTTAGAGGAACCCGATTTATTCAACATAAGAGATATATTGGAAGCAAATGGTGTCTCCATTTTAACTAAAGGATTATGCGGAGCTATGGCAGAATGTTACGGTATAGGAGAACGTGAGCTCGAATTAGCTCAAAATGCTGCGGAAAGTTCTAAGCCTAAGGCTAGAAAGATTAAAATAGTTCGAGTTAAGAAAGTGTAGACTGAACATATATTAATTAATATATGTTTTTTCAGGAGGAAGATGATGAAGGATTATCTTCTCTTTTTTGGAATTCTCGATTGTATATGTCTATGCTTTTATTATAATAACCTCCATAATTAAATAGCGCCATATCTAATAAAATATCTCCATTTTCATTTTTACTGAAAAATTCATTCGAATTATTTACCCAATCTGGATACATAAATTGGTCGGAGAATATATTTTCAAAATGTCTAAATTCAAATATTTCAGATGTGACTATCACATGTGCTTTTAATTCGATCGAAGATATGTCTGGATTGAATGTACATTTGAGAGGTTTGAGTAGAAAACTCTCATCATATTCGACCAAACCATTCGCAGTCTCAGACTCGTTAGAATATAAATATCTGTATGTCTTGACAAAATTAGTAACTGATTGTGGATATACATCCTCAACCCATTTGATATCTCCCGAACGTTCACGTTTAGCTGACATTATTCTAGTGTTATGGAATCCATTATCGCGACTAAGTTCTTTCAAGACGAATTCGAAATATTTACATATATCATTGTGTTGTAATTTTTTACCAGTCATATTGTGATAATGCTCTAATATTTTTGATATATCTTCTACATGTGAATTATTTAAAGGATTATACGGATTAATACTAGAATTACTCAAAAAGTAATTTACTGAACATTCACGATATGTATTTCTACGACTTGATGGTTTACCTCTAAGCTCATCGCTGTATTCATCTTTGAATACTTTCTTGTCCTTAAAGATAGCTAAAGTGACTGGTATAACAATAGTTACAATTTTACCATATTTCATAAAAAAGGTAGTGAAATATTTCCACATTTTCTCATAGTCTACATTGCCATCTTCGCCTGCGAAATCTTCCTTGTTCAAATATTTACGATTATTTTTAAACTTTTCTATCTCTTCATCGGTAAAACTACGGTCAGAATCTTCCCACCAATTACTACTTTCTCCATTATCTTCATCTGAACGATATTCATCGTCGTCGTTAGGATCATCTAGTAGAATAGGATAATCTTTCAAGAGTTTCTTTCGCCAAAAGGATTTTTCCTTACAAATATTATAAAATTGTTTGCTGGTTCTACAAGCGGCTTGTAAAGATTTAGGATCTAAATCCAAAAGATAATACTCCCAGATATCATATGGTGTAGATAATATACTAATTTCGGTGTCTGCCATTTTAATAATGAAAATAATTTTTCAACAACTTATAACGAATAAAATAACATTTTTGAACACTTCACTTTCAAGAATTATTATGGCTGACCATCGTAATTCTAAAACTATATTACAAGAATTATGTCAATTACACAAATATTCGATGCCTATATATTCGACCAGATTTATTAATGGTCAACCACACTGTCCTTTATTTAATTGTATACTAAAGGTCAATTCGAGAGAATTTAGAGGTGGAGGAAAAAATAAGAAAGAAGCTGAAAAGAACGCGGCAGAGAAAGCTCTGAAATCGCTGTCTTCGAAATATCATACAGTAAATGATAAGATAGTTAATGATATAATTGTTAAAGTGAAAGTAGATATATATTTTGACATAGAAAACGTTTTAGACGTCTTCAAACAGTTTGTAACAGATTACACCTTCGAGCATAAATATAATCTAAACGTTACAGGATTTATATCTTACCATCATCATATGAAGGATAAAATATTAGATATGGTAGAGAATAAGAATTATATCACCATCCAGACTACTAGAGCTGTTATGAAAGATGCAGTTGACTATCATATAGCATTAGCTATTGGTGGAGCTATAGCGAACAATGAGAATAGAAAAATTATACTAGTCACTAAGGATAAATTTGGACAAATTCTTAAGACAGTCATAACTGAGGATCCTAAGATGTCAAATATACAATTTATATTTGTGTCTAACATCAAAGATTTGATGGCCGAATTAATATAACGAGTGTATCAAAATTGATATTATATAATATCAATGTGTACCTAAAGGTATCGACTACTACGTGTAACCATGTTTGAATTAATGAATGATGACGTTTTGTTATGTATTGTCGAGCATTTGGATGAAGACGATATTTTCTTTCTAGCAGCTACATGTTCTAGATTATATTATCTGATATTATCAGTCAGACCATGTTTGAAGACATCATGGACTGCATGTCTCTCTTCTCCATCTAGATTTAATTGGATGGTAGCCGAACAGTATCAGAGACCGTAGATTAATTTGGCTCATAGAGGTAAACGTTTATTAAATGATATTTACAATGGTACTGCTAGTGGAGGCTTCATTGAGACTACTAAATATTTAATCGAAAAACATCAAGATTTAGGTGTTAAAGTATTAGCTTTGAATAAAGGATGTAAGAAAACGTTCGAATTATTTCCTGACATAGATAACGATGAAGATTATGTCTGGAGCGAAATGCGTTTTTGTTTTTGTTTAGGCGGAGAATGTATAGATCAGAGTAACTATCATCGAACTCTGCTCAGACACGCTCTAACTTCAGGTAAGTATAATTATGTTCAAGAAATGTTTTCTTACCACATGGCTAAATACTTTCACAGAAAATATCAATTAACTCCTGAATACGTACAACATAGAGATAATAAAATAATTGTTGAAACGGCTAAAAATGGTCAAGTTGAAAGTTGAAGCTACTTTTAATGGCAATGATAAGAGAAAACATGGTATATGGAATATCGAGAAGTATCTCTAAATTTGATTTAAAAAAACTTACTTATTAATTAATATGTAATTGTAATCGAAATGATACGTCTAGAAATTACTCAATCGCCATAACATTCCATATAA
>Ga0105054_10004723_pt1 | contig 20143 bp, 16 predicted proteins | sample BON02_FD_78091 | JGI IMG/M metagenome (GOLD analysis project Ga0105054, IMG submission 78091) | Freshwater microbial communities from Lake Bonney liftoff mats and glacier meltwater in Antarctica - BON-02 (megahit assembly) | ecosystem: Environmental > Aquatic > Freshwater > Ice > Glacier...
GCCCGCGACCTGACCCGGCGCAAAACCGCGATGGACGTCAATTTTCTGGCTGGCAAACTCAAGGACTGCTCCGAGAAAGACCCCTCCAAGACCGAAGTTTTCCTCGTCGAGGGCGACTCGGCGGGCGGCTCTGCCCAGACCGGGCGCGACCGGCGCACCCAGGCTGTGCTGCCGCTGCGCGGCAAGATTCTCAACGTCGAACGCGCGCGTTTCGACCGGATGCTCGGCTCGCAGGAAATCGGCAATCTGGTGATGGCGCTCGGCACCGGCATCGGGCGCGACGAATTCAACATCAAGAAACTGCGCTACCACAAGGTCATCATCATGACCGACGCCGATGTCGACGGCGCCCATATCCGCACGCTGCTGCTCACCTTCTTTTTCCGGCACATGCCGCAACTGATCGAAGGCGGCTTTCTCTACATCGCACAGCCCCCGCTTTACAAAGTGGCGCGCGGCAAATCCGAAGTCTATCTCAAGGATCAGCCCGCGCTCGACGAATACCTCGTGCAGCAGGGCATCGACGGCGCGGTGCTGCGGCTCGGCAATGGCTCCGAAATGGCCGGCGCAGACCTTTTGCGCGTGGTCGAAGAGGCGCGGCAGTTGCGCCGGGTGATCGAGGCGTTCCCGACGCATTACCCCCGCCACATCCTCGAACAGGCCGCCATCGCCGGCGCCTTTGTCCCCGGTGTGGTCGACGCCGACCTGCAAGGCGTGGCCGACAAGGTGGCGCGCCGTCTCGATCTCATCGCGCTGGAATGGGAACGCGGCTGGCGTGGCCGCATCACGCAAGACCACGGCATCCGCCTCGCACGCATCCTGCGCGGCGTCGAAGAGGTGCGCACCCTTGACGGCCCGATGCTGCGCTCCGGCGAAAGCCGCCGTGCCGGTTCCTTCACCCGCTCATTGCAGGAGGTATATGACCGGCCGGCCACTTTGGTGCGCAAGGACCGGTCAAACCTGATCCACGGCCCGCTCGACCTTTTGGCCGCGATTCTGGCCGAGGGTGAAAAGGGGCTGACGCTGCAGCGCTACAAAGGTCTGGGCGAAATGAACCCGGAACAGCTCTGGGAAACCACGCTCGACCCCGACGCGCGCACCCTGCTGCAGGTCAAGATCGACGACGTGGCCGAGGCTGACGACATCTTCACCAAACTCATGGGCGACGTCGTCGAACCGCGCCGCATCTTCATTCAGGACAACGCCCTGAACGTGCAGCACCTGGATTTCTGACCAAAAATTTGCGGGCCAGCATGTTACGTTGGCCCGCCTTCTGCATCTTTTGGCCTCAAATATCCTGGGTTCCGGGGCAAAGCCCCGGGCAATAACCAGAGGGGCTGGCCCAATCTACCGCGCCACCCACTTCCCATCCGCCTGTGACGATTCAATACAGGCGCCGATAAACCACATCCCCTCCATCCCGGCTGCAATCCCCGGCAGCAATTCGCCCTTGCCCTTGCCCTCGATCAGATCGGCAGCATCGTTATAAAGCGTAGCAAACCCCTCCAGATATCCCTCCGGATGGCCCGGCGGAATCCGGGTCCAGTTGCCACCACCGCCACCCAGTCCGGCCCCGCCGCGCGTCAATATGCGCTTGGGCTCGCCCAGTGGCGCAAAGGTCATCACATTCGGGTTCTCCTGGCTCCACTCGATGCCGCCCTTGTCGCCATAGATCCGCAGACGCAGCCCGTTCTCATTGCCCGGCGCCACCTGCGACGCCCAGACCATCCCGCGCGCCCCGCCCGCGAATCGCAGCATGATATGTGCGTTGTCATCCACCCTGCGACCTGCGCCAAAGCTTTGCAGATCGGCCATCAGCGCCTCAGCCTTCAGCCCGGTGACAAACGACAACAGGTTGAACGCATGTGTGCCGATATCGCCAATCGCGCCACCACCACCGGACCGCGCCGGATCGGTGCGCCATTCCGCCTGCTTGTTGCCTGTGGTCTCGGTCGCTGTGGTCAGCCAGTCCTGCGCATATTCCGCCTGCACCACGCGAATCGTGCCCAGTTCGCCGCGCGCCACCATCTCGCGCGCCTGCCGCATCAGCGGATAACCGGTATAGTTATGCGTCAGAATAAAATGCGCACCCGACGCGGCCACCGCATCAGCAATCTGGCGTGCCTGCTCCGGCGTCGCGGCCAAGGGCTTGTCACATATGACATTAATCCCTGCCTGCAAAAACGCCACTGCCGGTCCCGCATGCATATGGTTCGGCGTCACGATGGCAACGGCATCAATCCCGTCCTCACGCGCCGCCTCTGCCAGCGCCATATCGGCATAGCTGGCATAGGACCGTTCCGGCGCGATCCCCAGTTCCGCCGCAGAGGCCGCAGCGCGCGCCGGATCAGAGGACAGCGCGCCCGCGACCAGATCGAATCGGCCGTCGATCCGGCTGGCGATCCGGTGGACGCCGCCGATAAAGGCACCCTGTCCGCCGCCGACCATGCCCAGTTTCAAACGAGTCATAGCCCCAGCATCCTCTTGATCGCGGCATCATCCCGCGTCCCCGCCGCGAAATCGTCAAATGCCTTGTCGGCCACTTCGATCAGATGCGCCGCGATAAACGGCGCGCCCTCCGCAGCACCCTGAGACGCGGATTTGATACAACATTCCCACTCCAGCACCGCCCATGAATCATAGCCATACTGCGTCAGCTTGCTGAAAATCCCCGCAAAATCGACCTGCCCGTCGCCCAGCGACCGGAACCGGCCCGCGCGGTTCTTCCACGGCAGATACCCGGAATAGACGCCCTGCCGACCATCCGGATTAAACTCTGCATCCTTGACGTGGAACGCGTTGATCCGGTCGTGGTAGATGTCGATAAAGGCAAGGTAATCAAGCTGTTGCAGCAAAAAATGTGACGGATCATAGTTGATCATCGCCGCGACATGGCCACCACAGGCGTCCACGAACATTTCGAACGTGGCTCCGTCGAACACATCCTCGCCGGGATGGATTTCATAACCGATGCTGACCCCATGATCGGCATAATGATCCAGAATCGGGGTCCAGCGGCGGCCCAACTCGGCAAATGTCTCCTCGATCAGCCCGGCAGGGCGCTGCGGCCATGGGTACAGGAACGGGAACGCCAGCGAGCCGGTGAAACTGACCGATGTGGTCAGACCAAGCCGCTCTGACGCGACAGCCGCCTTGCGCACCTGATCCACCGCCCAGGCCTGCCGCTTGGCCGGATTGCCGCGCATGGCTTCGGGGGCAAAGCCGTCAAAGGCAAGGTCATAGGCCGGATTCACCGCGACCAGCTGCCCCTGCAAATGCGTCGAAAGCTCTGTGATCTCGACCCCGGCATCGGCGCAAATCCCTTTGACTTCATCGCAATAGGTCTGGCTCTCTGCCGCCTTGTCCAGATCGAACAGGCTGCCCACAAATGTGGGGATCTGCACGCCTTTGTAACCCAGGCCCGCGGCCCATTTGGTGATGCCCTCCAGCGTATTGAACGGCGCTGTGTCGCCCGCGAATTGTGCCAGAAAGAGCGCTGGCCCTTTGATCTGCGTTGTCATGCGTGTGGCCCTTTGCTTGTGATCGGAATCTGGTCTGACCAGAGGTCGCCCCAAGGTCAGCTATTGTCGCGGGGCACGTCAAGCCCCTGCAACGGCGGCAATTGCGGCGCGCGCACCGCCTGAATCGCAGCGCGTGCCAGAAATTCGCCTGCCTGCTTCACGTCCTCCGGTATCGCAATGATCTCCTTGCGAAACAGCCGCAGGAACGGGATCGCCTCTTTGGCAATGATATCAATATCTTGACCCAGATGACGTCCACATCCCTCCAGCGCCGCAACCGCCGCCATCGTGGCCGAGGTCGAGGCGCAGATGATTCCGTCAATCGCGGGGTCTTGCGTCAGAATCTCCTGCATCGCCGCCTGCACATCGGCACTCGCGCTGTCGCTGGTGATTCCCGGCGCGATGATCAGCGTCACCTGTTGCTCCGTCGCGGCCGCAGTCGCACCGGTGACCAGATTCTGCGCATAATTCTGGTCAAGCGGCGGCGCGACGAGCAGCACGCGCCGACGCCCCGCCCGCGTCAGACGCCGCACACCAATATCGCCAAAGGCCCCGTTATCGAAATCGAAATAGGGATGCCTCTGCGCCCAGTTGGTGCGGCCATGCGTGGCAAAGGGAAATCCGCGCTCCATCAGATAGGCGACGCGCGGATCCTCGGGCTGGATCTGGTTGAATATGATCGCATCCGCCGACCCCGAGTCGACAATATACCGGATCGGGCGCATCGGGTCTTCGGACGGAAAATAGGGTGTGACAATCATATGATAAGGCGTGTTGCGCAGCGCGCCCGCGATGGATGAAATCAGCCTCGCGGTATGGTTCATCACGTCATGCTCGGTCGACAGGACCAGCGAAATGACATTGGTGCGCCCGGTGCGCAGACGGACCCCGGCGCGATTGGGGACATAGCCGATCTCGTCAGCGATCCGGCGGACCAGCTTCTTGGTTTCGGCCCCGATATCCGGCGCATCGTTCAGGGCGCGCGACACCGTCGGCACCGCCAGCCCGCTCAACAGCGAAATGGTCTTGAGCGTCGGTTTCACGACCGGCGTGACCGACGTGCGCACCGGCGCAGGTCTAATCTCTGGCGTCTTTTTCACGCTGGTCACGGCCGCCACTTCCCCCCTGATTTCCTTGACTTACCGACCTTCTCGCTGGCAACCTCCAAGGTGCCGCGACCGATTGTTTCGCTGCTCCCGGTCTGGGCGTCTCAAAATTACTTGCATCACTAAACTAAATCGATATAGAAAAATCTACAACGATTTAGAACCAGGGAGGAGAAAATCGTGAAACTCACTACCAAACTGCTCGCAGCCACTGCGATCGTCAGTGCTGGCGCCGCGCATGCGGTCGATCTCGAGGTCATGCATTGGTGGACATCCGGTGGCGAAGCTGCCGCTGTGACCAAGTTCGCCGAGGCGTTCAATGCCAATACCGAACATAACTGGGTCGATGGTGCGATCGCAGGTGGTGGTGATACCGCCCGCCCGATCATGATCTCGCGTCTGCTTGGCGGCGATCCCATGGGTGCGTTCCAGTTCAACCATGGCCGTCAGGCCGAAGAGCTGATCGAAGCCGGGCTGCTGCTCGATCTGACCGATGTGGCCGAGGCCGAAGGCTGGGCCGACATCGTCAACCCGCCGTCGCTGCTCGATGCCTGCACCGTCGATGGCCGCATCTATTGCGCGCCCGTCAACATTCACTCGTGGCAGTGGATGTGGCTCAGCCATCAGGCTTACGAGGATATCGGTCAGCCCGTCCCCACCAACTGGGCCGAATTCGTCGCCTCCGCCCCCGCGCTGCGTGAAGCTGGCAAACAGCCGCTCGCCATGGGTGGTCAGTCCTGGCAGCAGTCCGGCGCCTTTGGCGTGATGGCCGTGGCCCTTGCCGGCCTCGATCCCTGGCTCGCGGTGAACCGCGACAAGAACGCCGAAGTGGCCGCCGGTCCGGAATATGCCGCCGTGTTCGAAGCTGCGGCACAGGCCCGCGACTTTGCCTCGGGCTCCAACGTGCAGGACTGGAATCAGGCCACCAACATGGTGATCACCGGCGAAGCCGGCGCGCAGATCATGGGTGACTGGGCGCAGGGCGAATTCGCGCTGGCCGGTCAGGTCGCTGGCGAGGATTACACCTGTCTGCCCGGTCTGGGCATGAACGCGATCCTCGACACCGGTGGTGACGCCTTCTACTTCCCGGTCAATGACGATCCGGAAATCACCGCCGCGCAAAAAGAGCTTGCCGCGTTGCTGCTCTCGCCCGAAGTCCAGGTTGCCTTCAACCTTGCCAAAGGCTCGCTGCCGATCCGCTCCGACGTGGACCTTTCGGCCGCCAATGACTGCATGCAGAAGGGCCTCGAAATCCTTGCGGCCGGCAACACGATGCCGTCGGGCACTCAGCTTCTGTCGCCCGACACCAACCAGCAGATCAACGACCTGATGGTCGAGTTCTGGGCTTCGACCGATATGTCGGCTGCTGATGCGCAGGCACGCTACGCCGAAATCATCGCAAGCGCCGACTGATCCGCAGGGACAGAGCAACAGGGTCCGGCCGGTTCACGGCCGGACCACTCGCTTGTCCTCGCCGGAAATTCCGCAGTCAGCCCGTCTAAAGGTCGTTTGTTTTACGGCCGGACTGCGGCATGCTGCACCCGGAACAACGCTATTGCATGGGGGGAGACCACGATGGCAATTGTGGAACAGGTTGGCACCGGGCCAGCGACGGCAGCGCGGGACAAAGTCAGGCGCCCCAGTCGCCTTCTGCGCAATCTCTCGTCCAAGATTGCCTCAATTCCGTTGGTTCTCACCGCTCTGGTGATTTTCGTGGGTTGCACCGCCTGGACGGTGGTACATTCCTTCACCAATTCCCGGCTCCTGCCCCGGCTCGACTTCGTCGGTCTCGATCAATATGACCGTCTGTGGAGCACACCGCGCTGGCTCGTTTCGATCGAGAATCTCGCCGTTTTCGGGTTCTTCTCGATGATCCTCAGTCTCACGATCGGCTTTGTCCTCGCCGCGCTGCTTGACCGGAAAATTCGTGGCGAAAACGCGTTCCGCACCATCTTCCTTTACCCATTCGCACTCTCCTTCATCGTCACCGGCCTTGTCTGGCAATGGATCCTGAACCCGGAGTTCGGCATCCAGCGCGTCGTGCGCGACCTTGGTTGGACCTCGTTCAATTTCGACCCGCTCTACAATCCCGATGTGGTGATCTACGGCATCCTGATCGCCGGGATCTGGCAAGGGTCCGGCCTCATCATGTGCATCATGCTCGCCGGTCTGCGCGGCATCGACGAAGATATCTGGAAGGCGACCCGCGTCGACGGCATCGGCACGATCAAGACCTATCTCGTCGTCATCATCCCGATGATGCGCCCGGTGTTCATCACCTCGCTGGTGCTGATCGCCTCGGGCATCATCAAGGTCTATGACCTCGTCGTCGCCCAAACCTCCGGCGGTCCCGGCAATGCGTCCGAAGTGCCCGCAAAATATGTGTTCGACACCATGTTCGGCGGCCAGAACCTCGGTCAGGGCTTTGCCGCCTCCACAATGATGCTGCTTTCGGTGGTCGTGATCCTGATCCCCTGGGCCTATCTCGAGTTCGGAGGGAAAAAGCGTGGCTGACGCAAGCATCCAATCAGGCGCCCCCACAAACCCGGGCACCACCACCGCAGAACCACGTGGGCCCAAGCAAAAGCGGCCGTTCAGTGGCACCAACATCATGATCTACGGCACGCTGCTGATCGTTTCGATGTATTACCTGCTGCCGCTCTACGTCATGGTCGTGACCTCGCTCAAAGGCATGCCCGAAATCCGCCTCGGCAACATTTTCGCGCCCCCGCTCGAAGTCACCTTCCAGCCTTGGGTCAAAGCTTGGGCAGAGGCTTGCACCGGCATCAACTGCGACGGCCTCTCACGCGGTTTCTGGAACTCGGTGCGCATCCTCGTGCCCTCGGTCCTGCTCTCCATCGCGGTCGCATCGGTCAACGGCTACGCGCTCTCGATGTGGAAGTTCAAAGGCTCCGAGGTGTTCTTTACCATCCTGATCATGGGGGCCTTCATCCCCTATCAGGTGATGATCTATCCGATCGTGATCATCCTGCGCGAAATGGGGCTCTACGGCGGGCTCTGGGGTCTGGTGCTGGTGCATACAATCTTTGGCATGCCGATCCTGACGCTCCTGTTCCGCAATTATTTCAGCTCGGTACCAGAGGAACTGTTCAAGGCGGCGCGCGTCGACGGTGCCGGTTTCTGGGGGATCTATTTCAAGATCATGCTGCCCATGTCGCTCCCGATCTTCGTCGTGGCGATCATCCTGCAGGTCACCGGTATCTGGAACGACTTCCTCTTCGGGGTCATCTACACCCGCCCGGATATCTACCCGATGACCGTACAACTGAACAACATCGTCAACTCGGTGCAGGGGGTCAAGGAATACAACGTCAACATGGCGGCGACGCTGCTGACCGGTCTGGTTCCGCTCTTCATCTACTTCATCTCCGGCAAACTCTTCGTGCGCGGCATCGCCGCTGGCGCGGTCAAAGGCTGATCTCATGAACACATCCGTTTACTCGGTCCAGATCAAGGACCTCGAACTCAGCTTTGGCGCCGTCAAGGTGCTGAACAAACTCAATCTCGACATTGGTGAGGGCGAGTTTCTGGTGCTGCTCGGTTCCTCCGGCTGTGGCAAATCCACCCTGCTCAACTGTATCGCCGGGCTGCTCGAGCTGACCGATGGCCAGATCTACATCAAGGGCCAGAACGTCACCTGGAAGGAACCGAGCGAACGTGGCATCGGCATGGTGTTTCAATCCTACGCGCTCTACCCGCAGATGACGGTCGAGGGAAACCTCTCCTTCGGCCTGAAAAACGCCCGCGTCGCCCCCGATGAGATCAAAAAGCGCGTGGCCCGTGCCGCCGCCGTCCTGCAGATCGAACCGCTGTTGCAGCGCAAACCCGGCGCGCTCTCGGGCGGGCAACGGCAGCGGGTCGCCATCGGCCGCGCGCTGGTGCGCGACGTGGATGTGTTCCTCTTTGACGAACCGCTCTCCAATCTCGACGCCAAACTGCGCGCCGATCTGCGGGTCGAAATCAAACGCCTGCACCAGCAGCTGCAAAATACGATGATCTACGTCACCCATGATCAGGTCGAGGCGATGACTCTGGCCGACCGGATCGCCGTCATGAAGGGCGGCCACATCATGCAGCTCGGCTCGCCCGACGAAATCTATAACCGGCCGCATAACAAATACGTCGCCGACTTCATCGGTTCGCCCTCGATGAACTTCATCGACGGCCATCTGGAACGCGGCACCTTCCGCGCTGGCGACCTGATCCTGCCGATGACCGGCTACAGCTTTGCCGCGCCGCAAACCGCAGACACGCCCGCCACCATCGGCATCCGTCCCGAACATGTCATCACCGGCGGGCTGATCGACACGGCTCCGATCCGGCAGGAGGTCACGGTCGATCTGGTCGAACCGATGGGCTCTGACACATTGGTCTGGACCACGCTCGCCGGCACGCCGTTCCGCATCCGCATGGACGGGCAGGCGACAGTAAGGCGGGGCAGCCCGCTCAGCATCGGCATCGACCCGTCCCGCGCCTCGCTCTTTGCCAAATCTTCCGAGGTGCGACTTTGACCCAGCCAATCGCCCCGGCGGCGGGCGATCTTGCCGGTCGCTGGGCTCTGCGTGACGCGACAGGCGAATATGCCTGTGACATCACCCTGCCCGGCGACGCGATCACCGCCTTGCACGCCGCAGGGCTGATCCCCGATCCCTATTTCGGACGCAACGAATACGACCTGCGCTGGATCGCCGCCCGCGACTGGACCTTTTCGCGCAATCTGACGCTGGAGCAGACCGACCTCGACCTCGTCATCTGTGGCCTCGACACCATCGCCACCCTGCGCCTCAACGGCCAGGTAATCCTGACCACCGACAACGCCTTCCGCAGCTACCGGGCCGATCTCTCCGGTGCGGCGCAGCTTGGCGAAAACACGCTCGAAATCACCATCCACGCCGCCACGACCGCAGCCGACGCGCTGCAGGCGGCTCAGCCCTTCTTCATTCCCTACGCCGCGCAAAACTGTCCGATTCCCAATGGCAACATGCTGCGCAAACCCGCCTGCGACTTTGGCTGGGACTGGAACATCGCGCTCGCCCCGCCGGGTATTCTGGGCGACATCCACCTCGCCCCGCGCAACACGCCGCGCATCGACCGGCTGGCAATCACTCAGGACCATGGCGATGACGCGGTCAGCCTCTCGGTCACTGCCTACCTCTCCCACGCCGATGGCGCCGCCTTCGACATCTCCTTCGCGGGGCAAAGCCTGTTCGGCACCGTCGAAGGCAACGCCGTCGCCGTGATTTTCGAGATCGAGGACCCCGCCCTCTGGTGGCCAGCCGGCCTCGGCCCGCAAACCCTGCATCACCTGCGTGTCACCGTTGGCGACGCCGTCGAAACCCGGCGCATCGGCCTGCGCGAAATGGAACTGGTGACGGAAAAGGACGCAGCCGGTCTCGGCTTCAAATTCCGCGTCAACGGGCATGACATTTTCGCGCGCGGCGCCAACTGGATTCCCGCCGACGCGCTGGCCGGGCGGATCACCGAGGCCGCCACCCGCGACCTGCTGCAATCTGCCGCCCGCGCGAACATGAACATGATCCGGGTCTGGGGCGGCGGGCGCTATGAACCCACCTCCTTTTACGACACCTGTGACGAACTTGGGCTGATGGTCTGGCAGGACTTCATGTTCTCCTGCAACCTCTACCCCTCCACCCCCGATTTTCTCGCCAACGTGACCGCCGAAGTGCAGGACAACGTCGCGCGGATGCACCACCACGCCTGCCTGGCGCTCTGGTGTGGCGATAACGAACTGGTCGGCGCGCTGACGTGGTTTCCCGAAAGCCGCAATGACCGCGACCGCTACCTCGTCAACTACGACCGGCTCAACCGCGCCATCGAGGCCGCACTGAAGGCAACCGATCCTACCGCGCTCTGGTGGCCCTCCTCGCCCACCCCCGGCCCGCTCAGCTTTGGCGACGCATGGCACGACGACAGCAGCGGCGACATGCACTTCTGGTCGGTCTGGCACGAGGGGCGCGATTTCGACCATTACCGCGATGTCTCGCCGCGCTTCTGCTCCGAATTCGGGTTTCAGTCTTACCCGTCGATGGACGTGATCCGGCGTTTCGCAGCACCCAAGGATTTCAACATCGCGGCCCCCGTGCTCGAAAGCCACCAGAAAAACAAAGGCGGCAACGCCCGCATCGCCGAAACCATGTTCCGCTACTTCCGCTGGCCGCAACGGTTCGATGATTTCGTCTATCTCTCGCAGGTCCAGCAAGGGCTCGCGATCAAAACCGCCGTCACTCATTGGCGCAGTCTGAAACCGCATTGCATGGGAACCCTGATCTGGCAGCTTAACGACACATGGCCGGTCTGCTCATGGTCCTCGCTCGACCACGGCGGCGGCTGGAAACTGCTGCACCACATGGCGCGCGATTTCTTTGCCCCGGTCATGGTCACAGCCGTGCCCAAAGACGGGCACATCCTGCTGCGCGCCGTCAATGACACGCTGAGCCCGGTCGAGGTCTCGGTCACCGCCCACGCCACCGACATGACCGGACGCACCCGCGAGCTTGGCCACGCCAAAGCGACGGTCGGCACCGGGGCTGTGGAACTGCTCGACCTGCCCGCCTATCAGATCGGCGCGCAGGAAATGCTCAGCTATGTCTGGCACGGCTCCGACGGCACCCGCGCGGGTGATGTATTCGCGCCGCATCCCTACAAGCATTACGACCTGCTGCCCCCCGCCCTGACCCATGAGGTCAGCGAAACGGACGGCACCTACCGGATCAGCATCACCGCAGAGGTTCTCGCCCTCTTTGTCAGCCTCGAATCCGATGTGCCGGGCCGGTTCAGCGACAATGCCTTCAGCCTGTTCCCCGGTCACCCGGCGACAATCACCTTCACGCCGCAGACGCCCGGCCAATCCCCGCGTTTCACCCTGCGCGACCTTTATGGCGCCACCTGCGCCTGACCACTGCCCAAAAGGACCACTCACATGCCCTCGATCGCCTATCAGCTTTACTGCTCGCGCAATTTCCCCCCGCTCGAAGACACGCTCGCCATGCTGGCCCGCACCGGCTTTACCGAAGTCGAAGGGTACGGCGGTCTCTACGCCGACCTGCCCGCACTCGCCGCCGCGCTGAAAAAGCACGGGCTTTCGATGACTTCCGGCCATTTCGGCATCGACATGGTCGAAGGCGACCCCGCGCGCACCCTCGACATCGCGCGCGCACTCGGCATGAAACGGGTCTATGTGCCGCATCTCGTCGCCGACAAACGCCCCGCAGACGCCGCCGGCTGGGCCGCCTTCGGTCAGCGTCTGGCAACCATGGGCAAGCCCATCACCGACGCAGGCCTCACCTTCGGCTGGCACAACCACGACTTCGAACTGGCCGATCTCGGCGGCGGTGAAACCCCGCTCGACCTGATCGCCGCCGCCGGTGTCTCGCTCGAACTTGACCTCGGCTGGGTGCGCGTCGCAGGCCATGACCCGGTCGCATGGATCGGCAAATATGGCAAACAGATCAGCGCAGTCCATGTCAAGGATATCGCCCCCGACGGCGAATGTGTCGACGAGGATGGCTGGGCCGATGTCGGCCACGGCATCATGGACTGGACCGCGATCAAATCCGCGCTCGACGCGCAGGGCATCACCCATTTCGTCGTCGAACATGACAACCCCAAGGATCACGCCCGCTTTGCCGCGCGCAGTCTCGCCACGCTCAAATCTCTCTGAGGACCGCTCAAAATGACCAAACTTCGCGTCGGCATCATCGGATGCGGCAACATCTCGACAACTTACCTCAAATACGCGCCCCTCTTCAAATCGCTCGAACTCACCGCCGTGGCCGATATCAACATGGAGGCCGCAGGTCTGCGCGCCTCCGAATATCCGGTGCGCGCCAGCAGCGTGGCCGACCTGCTCGCCGCCGCCGACATCGACGTGATCGTCAATCTGACCGTGCCCGCCGTGCATTACGAAATCACCAAACAGATCCTCGAATCCGGCAAACACGCCTATTCCGAAAAACCCCTCGTGCTCACGCTGGACGAGGGCAAATCGCTGCAGGATCTCGCCGCGAAAAAGGGGCTCCGCGTCGGCTCTGCGCCCGACACCTTCCTCGGCGGCGCCCATCAGCTTGCCCGCGCCGCAATCGACGCAGGCAAGGTCGGGCGCATTATTGGCGGCACCTGCCATGTGATGAGCCACGGGATGGAGCATTGGCACCCCAACCCCGATTTCTTCTTTCAGCCGGGTGGCGGCCCCGTCCTCGACCTCGGCCCCTATTACATCACCAACCTGATCCAGTTGCTCGGCCCGGTCACCTCGGTCGCAGCGCTGGCCAATGCCAGCTTTCCGACCCGCACCATCTCCAACGGCGCGCGCAACGGCCAGACCGTCCCGGTGGACACACCCACCAATATCCACGCCCTGCTCGAATTCGCCAACGGTGCCACGGTCACGCTCGCGGCAAGCTGGGATGTCTGGAAACACAACCACGCCAATATGGAGCTTTACGGCGAAGAGGGCTCGCTCTTTGTCCCCGATCCCAATTTCTTCGGCGGCACAGTCGAACATGCCGGGCGCGACGGGGTCATCGCGGCCTTGCCCGAGGGCGACCACCCCTTCGGCGTGCCCAATGTCGTTGACGGTCAGGGCAACCCGCGCGCCAACTACCGCTGCGCCGGTCTTGCCGACATGGCCACCGCTATCGACGCAGGGCGCGAACATCGCTGCAACATCGACCTCGCCGTGCATGCCGTCGATGTAATGGTGTCGATCCTGCGCTCCGGCGCGGAAAAACGCTTCATCCCGGTGACCACGACCTGCACCCGGCCAGAAGCATTGTCACCCGATCAGGCACGCGCGCTGATGGTTTAGCGCACCTGCGGCGGTGCCCTGCCCATAAGGGCACCGCCGTTTCGATCCTGTCTCAACTCATGTCAAAGGCCAGCGCCTTGACCTGATGGAAGAGGCCAGTCACCCGCAGCTTGTCAAGCACGGTTTCAGAGACCGGATCATCGACATAAAGGATCGCTATCGCCTCGCCCCCGCGCTCGTTCCGGCCCAGGGTAAAATTGGCGATGTTCACGCCATTCTCGCCCATTGTCTGCCCCAGCGCGCCGATGATGCCGGGCACGTCACCGTTGGTGGTATAGACCATGTTCTGCCCGATCTCGGCATCGACATTGATGCCCTTGATCTGAATAAAGCGGGGTTTGCCATCCGAAAACACCGTACCCGCAACCGACCGCTCGCGCTGGTCAGTGACGACGGTAACCTTGATATACCCCTCGAACATGCCCGACTGGTCCTGCCGCGTGGTGGACTGGTGAATGCCGCGTTCCTTGGCAATGACCGGGGCCGAAACCATGTTCACATCCGGGTTCACCTTGCGCATGATCCCGGCAATGACGGCACAGTTGAGCGCGGCGAGGTTCATCCGGCTGACCACCCCGTCATATAGCACGTTGATCGCGGTGATCGGCTCATCCGTCATCTGACCGACGAAATTGCCCAGATGCCCGGCCAGCTTGATCCACGGCCCCATCACCCTGGCCTCTTCAGCGGTGACAGAAGGCATGTTGAGCGCGTTGCTGACAGCACCGGTCAACAGGTAATCCGACATCTGTTCGGCCACCTGCAGCGCCACATTCTCCTGCGCCTCGGTCGTGGCCGCGCCCAGATGCGGAGTGACGACGACGTTGGGAAGATTGAACAGCGGCGAATTGGTCGCCGGTTCCTCGGCGAACACGTCGAACCCGGCGCCGGCAACATGGCCGGATTTGATCGCTTCAGCCAGCGCCGCCTCATCTACCAGACCGCCACGTGCACAGTTGATGATGCGCACGCCGGGTTTCAGCCGGGCAATCGCCTCCGCCGACAGGATATTGCGGGTCTGATCGGTCAGCGGCACATGCAGCGTGATGAAATCGGAACGGCTCAGCAGATCGTCCAACTCGACTTTCTCCACCCCGATCTGATCGGCACGATCCTGCGAAAGGAAGGGGTCATAGGCGATCACCTTCATCCGCAACCCCTTGGCCCGGTCACAAACGATAGAGCCGATATTGCCCGCGCCGATCACACCCAGCACCTTGCCGGTCAACTCAACCCCCATGAAACGGGATTTCTCCCATTTCCCGGCATGGGTCGATGCGTTCGCTTCGGGGATCTGCCGCGCGACGGCGAGCATCATCGTAATGGCATGTTCCGCCGTGGTGATCGAATTGCCGAACGGCGTGTTCATCACGATGATGCCCTTGCGCGACGCGGCGGGGATATCGACATTATCGACCCCGATCCCGGCCCGCCCGATCACCCGCAGATTGGTGGCGGCAGCAATCAGTTTTGCGGTGGCCTTGGTGGCCGAGCGGATCGCCAGACCGTCGTAATTGCCGATGATTGCGGCAAGCGCCTCCTTGTCCTTGCCCAGCTTTGGCTGGAAATCGACATCGATCCCCCGGTCACGGAAAATCTGCACAGCCGCGTCGGAAAGTTCGTCGGAAATCAATACTTTGGGTGCCATGATCGGCTCCTTTCGCTGAAATGGAGAGAGGGGAGTAAGGTGGGTTTCAACCCACCCCCCTTGAATCAGAGTGCGGCGATTTCGCTCTGAAAGGCCCAGTCGAGCCAGTCCAGCATCACTGTGATATCGGACAGTTCGACCGTCGCCCCGCACCAGATCCGCAAACCCGGCGGCGCGTCGCGGTAAGCGCCGATGTCATATGCGGCCCCTGCGGAGTCGAGCCGCTTGGCCACCGCCTTGGCAAAGCCTGCCCCATCGGCAATGCGCGGATCGGTGAACTTCAGACAGACCGACGTATTTGACCGCGTCGCCGGATCGACCGCCAGATTGGCGATCCAGTCATGCGCGTCGCAGAAATCGAATACCGCCTGCGCATTCGCATCCGCCCGCGCCATCAACGCCGGCAACCCGCCAATGCTCTGCCCCCATTTCAGCGCAACAAGGTAATCCTCCACCGCGAGCATCGATGGCGTGTTGATCGTCTCGCCGACAAAAATCCCCTCGATCAGCTTGCCCTTGGACGCAAGCCGGAAAATTTTCGGCAGCGGCCAGGCGGGGGTATAACTCTCAAGCCGGGCCACCGCGCGCGGCGACAGGATCAGCATGCCATGCGCCGCCTCGCCGCCCATCACCTTTTGCCAGCTGAACGTGGTGACATCGAGCTTGTCCCAAGGCAGGTCCTGCGCAAAAGCAGCCGAGGTCGCATCGCAGATCGTCAGCCCGGCACGATCCGCCGGGATCGCATCGCCATGCGGCATCCGCACGCCGGAGGTGGTGCCGTTCCAGGTAAACACCACGTCATTGTCATAATTGACCGCGCTCATATCGACGATCTGACCATAAGGCGCGGTATGCACCTTCGCGTTCAATTTCAACTGCTTGACCGCGTCGGTGACCCAGCCTTCGCCAAAGCTTTCCCAAGCCACCATCTCGACGGCGCGCTCGCCCAGCAGCGACCACATCGCCATTTCCACAGCGCCGGTATCCGAGGCGGGGACAATACCGATGCGGTAATCCTCCGGCACGCCCAGAATGGCGCGGGTCAGGTCGATCGCTTCTTTCAGCTTGTTCTTGCCAACTGCGGCGCGATGCGACCGGCCCAGCGGGGCACCTGTCAATGCGTCAAGCGTCCATGTCGGGGGTTTGGCGCAGGGGCCGGATGAAAAACGCGGATTGCGCGGCCGCGCGGCCGGTATCGTGATCGCCATTGCTGCTATCCTTCCAGATAAGCGCCCCCCGTTGGGGAGGGGTGTCCCAAGGCCGCTGATATGGCGGCTTGCGGGGTTCCACAAGCCGCAAAATCGGGCTAGACCGGCGCTTGCGCACTCTTATGCGACGCGCCTGTTCACGATCGGAACCCTGCCCATGCTGACCGTCAGTCTGATCTGCAACCCGGCCGAACAACCGCTCGAATCCGCCATGGTCGAGAGCCTGCGCAACGCATGGGGCGGGGGCGAGGCAATCTGGCTCTCGGTCGGCGAAGCGGCAGAGTTCGCGCTGCCCGACATGCCCTCCAACCGGTTGGAGGTCTGGGCCGACCTGCAGGACAGCGGCATTGATCTGAACGTGTTGCCGATGGAGGGGCGGCGCAAACGCGTCCTGCTCGCCGATATGGACAGCACGATGATCCGGCAGGAATGTATCGACGAACTGGGTGTCATGGCGGGAGTGGGCGAGCGGATCGCCGATATCACCGCACGCGCGATGAACGGCGAACTGGACTTTGAAGGCGCCCTCATTGAACGCGTCGGCCTGCTGCGCGGTCTGGATGCCACGATCATCGACGAAGTGGTTGACCAAAGGATAAGCCTGATGCCCGGCGCCTATGAACTCGTCCACACCATGCGGGCCAGCGGCGCCCATACCGCGCTCGTCTCCGGCGGCTTCACTGCCTTCACGACCCGCATCGCCGAGACATTGGGTTTCGATGAAAACCGCGCCAACACCCTGCTCATTGCGGGTGGCAAACTTACCGGAGAGGTGGCGCGCCCGATCCTTGGCCACAACGCAAAGGTGACCGCACTAGAGGAAATCACCGCGCAACTGGACCTTGTCGCGGCGGATGTGCTGGCCGTCGGCGACGGGGCCAATGATCTGGGGATGCTCGGCCTCGCTGGGATGGGTGTGGCGCTGCATGCCAAACCGGTGGTCGCGGCGCAATGCGATCTGCGGGTCAATCACGGCAATCTGACCGCGCTCTTGTACCTGCAGGGCTATGCCCGCAGCGATTTCGTCACCTGATCACTTGCGCCGTTTCAGGCTGGTATAGGGCAGCCAGTCGGTGTCGCCGGGTCGGCGGACCTGCCAGTAATTCTTCCCGTTGATATTGACCCGCCCACCATCCTTGCTGCGCGCCACGGCACAGGCGGCACCGGAAGGGCTATTCTCGCGGTGCCCCTCCACCTCCCACGCGCCATCGGCAATGCGGCCCAGATGCAGCGTGCCATTATATTCCATCCGCAACTGCGTGCCATGCGGCAGGCTTAGCCCGCCCTTGACCCATGGCCGCAGTTTATCCGGCGTTTCACCGGAACCATCACCAGCCGCAGGACCGAGTTTGAGCAACCGGCGCAGCGTCGCATTCTCGCTCTCGTCAAACCCACGCCGTTCCAGCGCAATCAGCCGGTAAACATCAAAGTCTATTTCTATCGTTTTCATAGCGGTTTAACCTACATAGCAGTGATAGTGTAATTAGTAGTAATAGAGGGGCCCGTCAGCAATCCCTTCCCGCAAGCCCAGATCAAAAACCGCTTTGACATCCCTGTGGCCCGCGCCGCAGATAGCGCGTCACCGGATGGGAGCCTTTGCGTGGGTTTTGAAGTATCGTTTGACCTGCTCATGCTGTTGGTCGCCGCCGCCTTTGCCGCCGGTTTTGTGGATTCCATCGCGGGCGGTGGTGGGCTGATCACGGTGCCGGTCCTGCTCTTGGCCGGGGCCAATCCGGTGACGGCGCTCGCCACTAACAAATTGCAGGGCCTGTTCGGTTCCGGCATGGCGGCGATCAGCTATGCCCGCGCCGGGCATGTCGATCCGCGCCGGCAGATCGTGCCGGCGCTCATCGCCTTTGCCGCGGCAATCGGCGGCGCACTACTGACCAGCATGCTGCCCACCGACACGATCCGCATCGGCCTGCCGGTACTGCTGATCGCCATCGCACTCTTTTTCGCGTTCAAGCCGGGGCTGAATGATATCGACCGGGTCCACCGTATCTCGCCCGCGCTCTTCATGGTGACGCTGGTCCCGGTGATCGGGTTTTATGACGGGCTGATCGGGCCGGGGGCGGGGGCCTTCTATATGCTCGGCTTTGTGGCACTGGCGGGCTACGGCGTGCTCAAGGCGACGGCGCATACCAAATTGCTCAACTTCGCATCCAACGTTGGCGGCATGCTCGCATTCGCGCTGGTGGCGACGCCGTGGTGGCTGACCGGTCTTGCCATGGGTGCGGCACAGATCGCGGGGGCATGGGTCGGCTCGCGGCTTGCCATGCGGATCGGGGCGCGGGTGATCAAGCCGATCCTCGTGATCGCCTCAAGCGCGCTGGCGCTGCGGCTGTTGTGGGATCTTCTTTGAGGCTTTTGCATTCATTCTGGCATAAATACTCATCTTGCGCCGCCTCACATCAGCGCGGCAGCGGCCCGGACCTGGCCCACGACCATACCGCGCCGGTTGGTGATCGGCCCGCCCACATGTTTGCGCGCGACCGGATGCGCAGGGTCGAGAACGCCCAGCCGGATCAGCAGCGCCGCAATAACGGTTTCCTTGGCCCGCTCGCCACCATCCACGATCTTGAGTGCAATCCCCTTGCCCAGTTCCGGGATCATCGCGACATAAACGCCGTCAGCGCCGCCCTTGATCGCCGCGCGCCCGCCGGTGGCGCGCATGATTTCGGTGCAGGCCCCGCCTTCGCCGCTGACCAGTTCGGGAAATGCGATCATCGCTGCGATCAGCCGTTGCTGCGCCTTTGCACGCGCGTCACCCCTGTGCTGCGCCGTCGCAAAATGCGCCATGGCGCGCGCCAGCCCATGCACCGTGGTCATCGATGTGGGCGCAGAACAGCCATCGGTGCCAAAGCCGGGGCTGGTTTCGCCAGTCACTTCATCCACCACCTGCCGGATCGCCACCTGCAGCGGATGCGCCGGGTCGATATATTCGGCCTCGCCTTTCATGTATTTGTTCATGGTCAGGAACCCTGTGTGCTTGCCGGAACAGTTGTTATGGATCTGGCAAGGTGCCGCGCCCGACCGGATCAGATCGTCACGCGCGGGCCTGTCGCTCGGTTCCTGCGGCCCACAGCGCAGCGCGGCTTCGGATAGTCCGAGGTCAGCGAGCCAGCGCGTGACCCGTTCCGTATGGATCGCCGCGCCCATATGGCTGGCACAGCAAAGCGCCAGCTGATCGGTGCGCAGCCCCATCGCATCCGCTGCCCCGCTCTCGACCAGCGGCAACGCCTGAATCATCTTGTAGGCCGAACGCGGATAGATCACCGCCGCCGGATCGCCCCAGGCCTCGCTGATCTCGCCGCCGCCGTCGCAGATCACCGCATGTCCCCGGTGCAGACATTCGAGCAGATCACCGCGCCAGACCTCGACCATATCGACAGCTTTGTGCATCCTTGCCCCCGTCTGCGCGAATATCCGCGCAATCTTGTGACCAATCAGGGGTTTCCCCCGCCGGTCGTTGTTTGCTATTCTCATGGCTATCGAGTTGACCCCGATCCTTCCAGTGCAAAAGGCACCGACAAGCATGTGCCGGGAACGGGGGCTGGGCATAGGCAAGGTGGAGAGATCAGGATGATGTCACGATTGATGGCTGCAGCGGGCGTGGCATTTCTGGCCAGCGCCGGTTTCGCGCAGGAAACGGACAACCGCGTCGCGGCCAGCACCGACTGGAGCGTCTTTCAGGAAACCAATCCGACCGAGTGTTTTTCGGTCTCGGCCCCCAAGGAATCCGTCAACACCCGCGACGGTGCCGTCGTCGCCGTGACGCGTGGCGAGATTCAGCTTTTTGTTCTCTACCGTCC
>Ga0105054_10004724_pt1 | contig 20139 bp, 17 predicted proteins | sample BON02_FD_78091 | JGI IMG/M metagenome (GOLD analysis project Ga0105054, IMG submission 78091) | Freshwater microbial communities from Lake Bonney liftoff mats and glacier meltwater in Antarctica - BON-02 (megahit assembly) | ecosystem: Environmental > Aquatic > Freshwater > Ice > Glacier...
CCCCTCCCCTCGACGGCCCCCACGCCACCCCCTCCTGCCCCCCCCTGCGGCGAGGCTACACGCTGGCCCCCAAAACTGCACGGGCCCTGCCCCTGCGTTTCCCGTGCCCGAGGGGAGTCAGTTTGGGGGACCCAGGGGCGTCGCGCCGTATGGCAACCACGCCAATCGGACGGCATGCCCGAGGGGCCGGCAATCGGCATCGACCTGGGCACCACCTACTCGTGCGTCGGCGTCTGGCAGAACGACCGCGTCGAGCTCTCCAAGGCGGACGCATAATTTTGTGACAGTCTCTGCAAAGGCAGCGATGAACCCATACGTGGTAGCGGGCATCTCACTGATCGTCATCGTCCTGGCGTGTTGCGCGGTGTGCGTCGTAACCGACCGCACGCGCGTGGCGAAGTGGGTCGCCTCGTTGACTGTCGTGGTCATTGGCGCGGTGCTCGCATCCTTGGCGCGCTGGGAACTCCTCCACCGGCCCCCGCCGTGCACCCACGTGGTCGTAGCAAGGTACCAGGAGGATCTCCGCTGGCTGGAGCCGGTCACGCAGTGGGCGACGCGGGTCTTCATCTACGACAAGGGCGGAGGTGAGGTGCGCGAGGAGGATCGCGACCTCTACGCGCGTCCGAACGTCACGCGCGTCGTGCTGCCTAACGTCGGGCGCAAGGCGCACACGTACCTGCACCACATTGTGGCGCATTACGACGCGCTCGCGCGGTCGCCCCAGGCCGTGGTGGTCTTCCTGCAAGGCAACATTCGCGACCATATCCGCACGTCGCCGGGCCGGTGGGTGCGCAGGATCGCGCGCCAGGCGAGCCGGTCGCCGACGGGCGCGTCCGACTCGGTCCCGCACCCCGCCGGGTGGCCTGCGATGGTCCTCCGTGAGTACGGCGGCCTGACCCTGCACCAACAGACGGAAGAGTGCCTGGGCAAATGGCAGGCTCGCGTACTCGGCCCCCGCGCCCCGTGCACGCACCAGCCGCTCTGGTGGTGGCCGAATGCGCTCTTTGCCGTCCAGGCAGGGAACGTCGGCCGGATGCCTCGCGCTGCGTACGTGGCGATGCTTCGCTCGCTGGAAGCCTGCGCGACGTGCAGCGCCCCGGTCGCGGGCCATTACTTGGAGCGGTCGTGGGTGTATATTGTGAATGCCACCCCCGGGTGCCCCGACCTCTGCCCCGCGAACTAATGGGTTAGGCGACGGCATGTTCAGCGGCGGGGTCGGGTTGCATTCGCATTGGGCCGACTGTGGGAACGGACACCTGGCGAGCAAGATTTCCCGCTAAGCGCTAACGCGGCCGGTGCGCGCTCGCGGACGCTACCGGGGGGGCGCACTGCGGCGGTGCGCGCGCTGCTGCCGGGGCGGACGCTGGCCTGGGCGTGCGCATCTTCGGTGAGGGATTTGGACCAATCCACCTTCAGGGCTCTCAACAGCGCGGCGGCGGCACCGGCAACCCGCCATCCGGAGTTGACCACGACGTCGACTTGACGCGATTTCGCAAATGAAGGCTTCATTTGATTATCAATGAAGATCCCCATATCCATATACGCTAGCCGAAGGTCGCGTTCGACCTTGTAGATGTCGTTCATGGGGTCGCCTTTTTCGTTGTCATCTATGTAGGCTTTGTTGTCGCCTTCTACGCCATCTACGTAGGCTAGTAACATGTCGTTGAGCAACATGTACCGGAGTGCTGTTTGCATGGTTCCTCCATTATTCTCGATATCTGTATCTAACTTTACCAACTCAGCTGAATTCGAGTTTGTGTTGCTAGGTTTATCTGGGTAAGCCCGAGTGACAGCCCATTCGGACCAGTATTGTATGTCCTCACGCTTCCAAACGCATCGGCCTGATAACGTGCGACTGTTAATAGTCGCGGAAACGAGGAGCTGCATCGCGATCTCCCAGTGGCATATGGTTGAGGATACGGTCATTGCCTCTTGTCGGAGTTGCGAGTCCATGGTTGGTCTAACCACGGGATTGCGTGCGAACATTTGGTTGATTTTATTATACTCCAATTGGCGTGTTGGGGTCAACACCTCCCGCATGTGCTGTTTGTATTAATGTGATTAAAAAAAAACGACGGACATACGTTAGCTGAGCGGAGGGGTTAACCCGCCTCGCTGATCGTAGAGCAGCTCACACAGCCACTCGTCAAAGACGTGGCAGCGGACGTCCACGCGTTCTACCTGCTGCTCGCAGCGCTCGCACTGTCGGGAGACGGCAATTACGAAGATGTGCGAGCGAAGCTCGTCAAAAAATTTGAGCATGGGAAACTTAGGGTCTGTCCGTAAACTCGGGTTAACCCGAGGCGCCGGCCTCGCGCCCCTGCGCGCAGCCCCGCCGCGCAGGCGCCGGCCCTCGCACCCCTCCGCGCAGCCCCTCCACGCAGCCCGGTCGCGCAGGCCAGCCTCGCGCCCCTCCGCAAATCCCCTCCGCGCAGCCCCGCCGCGCAGGCGCCGGCCCCCGCGCCCCTCCGCGCAGCCCCGCCGCCCCTCCGCGCAGCCCCGCCACGCAGGCGCCTGCCCCCGCGCCCTCCGCGCAGCCCCGCCGCCCCTCCGCGCAGCCCCGCCGCGCAAGGCGCCGGCCCCGCGCCCCTCCGCGCAGCCCCTCCGCGCAGCCCCGCCGCGCAGGCGCCGGCCCTCGCGCCCCTCCGCGCAGCCCCGCCGCGCAGGCGCCGGCCCCTCGCCCCTCTGCGTAACCCCTCCGCGCAGCCCCGCCGCGCAGGCGCTGGCCCATCGCCCCTCTGCGTAGCCCCTCCGCGCAGCCCCGCCGCGCAGGCGCCGGCCCCTCGCCCCTCTGCGTAGCCCCTCCGCGCAGCTCCGCCGCGCAGGCGCCGGCCCCTCGCCCCTCTGCGTAGCCCCTCCGCGCAGCCCCTCCGCGCAGATCCACCGCGCAGGCGCCGGCCCCGCGCCCCCTCCGTGCAGCCCCGCCGCGCAAGGCGCCGGCCCCGCGCCCCCCTCCGCGCAGCCCCGCCGCGCAAGGCGCCGGCCCCGCGCCCCCCTCCGCGCAGCCCCGCCGCGCAAAGCGCCGGCCCCGCGCCCCCTGGGTTAACCCGACGACGCCGCCCGGGCCTCGCGACAACGCCGCCTGGGCCTTGGGACGACGCCGCCCGAGCCTCGTGACGACGCCGCCCGGGCCCCGCGACGACGCCGCCGGGGCCTGCGACGATGGCGGTGAAGTTTACGTCGTGTAGGGCTGCCCAGTCCGCAATTGCATGAGACTTGATTTCTTTTAGATAAAACACGTCACGAAACACCACACACACACACTCTGTGACGCTCTATGGGTTCCGCAGCTTGGTCCCAAAGACCTCGGGTTAACCCGGCATAACAATTTTCGGGTCGCAGTCTCGAAAGGCCCATTTCGAAAGTTCTTTGAGGTCAATGCAACCGGACAAATCGACCGTCTGGAGATTGGAGCATCCTTCAAAGGCACTCGCCATGATGACAGTCAAAGACGGCGGCAGCTTGATATGCACCAGCGCCTTGCAGTTACAAAATGCCGCAACCCCAATTTTTTCGAGGCCTGTGCATAGGGTGAAGTTTACGTTGCGTAGGGCTACACATTCCGCAAATGCAGATTGTTTGATTTCTTTCAGCTCGGGAGACAGGTGGACAGTGGTCATCCTAAACCCGTTAAATGCGTAATCTCGAATTATTGTAGAACCTGTTACTTTCACAGTTTTCGGATACGCCTCCCCTTCAATCACCAGCTTGGGGATGTGGCCGGTGAGGTGGAGGGTGTCGTCGCCGTACACACACGAGTTGAGCGTGAGGCGCGGGTCCGGGTTGCTCCCTTCATGAATCCGGACGCCCCCCCATGCAGACAACAGCTTAGGCAGCCAGTCCTTGCTCATAACGCAGCGGGTTAGGGACAATTCCCACACATCGCGGCACGCCACGAGCGCCTCGAGTTGCGATATGCCCATCGTCCACGGTTTATTTGAGGTGGGGCCCACAATGTTGTAAATATCGACATTACCCAGCTTCAGCTTGTTGCGGGTATGCACCACAGCAAGGTCGTCGAGTTGTGCATCCTGTTTGACGTCGCCGTCGTGGGTGAGGTGGTGGGGGAGCGTGTCACGGATTCGTTTGAAGGCGGCAATGGCAGCGTCGTCACTCTGCTGTATATCTGAGCTGCCTTTCATTTTGGTGACGCCTTCGATTGGATGCTTCATACGCGCCAGGCAGCCTTTGGCCTTTGTGTACACCATTTCCACCGTCTTCAAACTACAACGCGTGGTAGGGTTCTGCCCCTATTTGTAAAGCTTTTTGTAATCGTCCAGGCCCCTCGCTACGTCGCACTCGTCTATCGCATAGTCCAGAAATTCGCGTGAGGACTTGAGCATGTTGGCCGCCCCCACTGCGTCCAGCTTCATACGTACTCCTTGGCTCACCTGGGGCATGCTCAAATATTTATGGGAACTCATGTCGGACTGGGCCAGGTGTGGTTAAAATGAGGCGCAGATAAAAAATATGAGGACACGTCCGTTGCACACCTCACGTGACGGGGACAGCGGCGGCAGTGGCGGAGTGGGGGCGGGTGACGGGGAGAAAATGAGAGTGCCTGGCCCGTGGACGATCCCGCTGCTCGCGCGTTGACCAACCTCATCCTGAAAGGCATGGCCCTATCACTGCGCGCCGCGCCCGACCTCAATGTTGAACGAGCGGCGCATCGGGGAGTCGCTGCCGCCCTTGCCCAATGGGGCGCGCGTGGCCACTGTTGAGTATCCAGTCGGCCACCCACATGCCCCGGGACCTCGAACCTGACCAGGAGCCGCCCGTACTTGTCGAACCCGTCGTAGTGCAGTCAGCGGGCGCGCGCCGACGCTAGCGGGGCGCGCGCCGACGCTGCCCCAGGGGGGGGGCCTGCGCCGACGCTGGCGGGGCGCGCACCGACGCGGCCCCAGGGGGGGGGCCTGCGCTGCCGCTGCCCCAGGGGGGGGGCCTGCGCTGCCGCTGCCCCAGGAGGGGGCTTCGCGTCGACACTGTCGGGGCCTCGCGTCGACACTGCCCGGGCCTCGCGGGTTAACCCGCCCCTCGCGCCCCCTCCGCGCAGCCCCTCCACGCAGCCCCTCCGCGCATGCGCCGGTCCCGCGCCCCTCCGCGCAGCCCCGCCGCGCAGGCGCCGGCCCCGCGCCCCCTCCGCGCAGCCCCGCCACAGCAGGCGCCGGCCCCGCGCCCCCTCCGCGCAGCCCCGCCGCGCAAGGCGCCGGCCCCCGCGCCCCTCCGCGCAGCCCCTCCGCGCAGCCCCGCCGCGCAAGGCGCCGGCCCCGCGCCCCCCTCCGCGCAGCCCCGCCGCAGCAGGCGCCGGCCCCGCGCCCCCTCCGCGCAGCCCCTCCGCGTAGCCCCTCTTCGCGCAGCCCCACCCTCGCGCTCTTCCGCGCATCCCCGCCGCGCAAGGCGCCGGCCCCGCGCCCCCCTCCGCGCAGCCCCGCCACAGCAGGCGCCAGCCCCGCGCCCCCTCCGCGCAGCCCCTCCGCGTAGCCCCTCTCCGCGCAGCCCCGCCCTCGCGCTCTTCTGCGCATCCCCGCCGCGCAGGCGCCGGCCCACTCGCCCCCTCTGCGTAGCCCCTCCGCGCAGCCCCGCCACCCCTCCGCGCAGTCCCGCCGCGCACGGCGACGGCCCCGCGCCCCCCTCCGCGCAGCCCCGCCGCAGCAGGCGCCGGCCCCCGCGGCCCCTCCGCGCAGCCCCGCAGCGTATACGCTGGTCCCGCGCCCCTCCGCGCAGCCCCGCCGCGCACGGCGCCGGCCCTCGCGCCCCCTCCGCGCAGCCCCGCCGCGCAAGGCGCCGGCCCCCGCGCCCCCTCCGCGCAGCCCCTCCGCGCAGCCCCGCCGCGCAAGGCGCCGGCCCCAGCGCCCCTCCGCGTAGCCCCTCCGCGCAGGCGCCAGCCCCGCGCCCCTCCGCGCAGCCCTCCGAGCTCGACCAAGGCGTGCGCCGACCCAAGTCCGAGCTCGACCAAGGCGCGCGCACCGACCAAGGTCCGAGCTCGATCAAAGCGTTTGCACCGACCAAGGTCCGAGCTCGACCAAGGCGCGCCCACCGACCAAGGTCCGAGCTCGACCAAGGTGTGCACACCGACCAAGGTCCGAGCTCGACCGAGTCGCGCGCACCGAACAAGATCCGAGCTCGACCAAGGCGCGCGCACCGACCAAGGTCTGAGCTCGACCAATGTGTGCACACTGACCAAGGTCCGAGCTCGATCAAAGCGTTCGCACCGACCAAGGTCCGCCGGCCGACCACGGCCAGCGCGCCGCCCACGGCCAGCGGGAACCCGGCCAGCGACGCGCAGTCCTCGAACGCGGCGCGCGATCGACGCCAGCGCCGCGCAGCACGACGCGTCGACCCGCGCCAGCGACACGCAGCCCCCAAAGGCGCCGCGCCCGATCGACGCTAGCGCCGGGCAGCCAGAGACGTCGAGCGACGCCAGTGCCAGGCAGCCCGCAAAGGCGCCGCGCCCGATAGACGACAGCGCGGGGCCGCCTGACGCGTCCACCGCCTCCAGCGCCAAGCACCCCGCAAAGGCGCGCCCGAGCCGCGCCAGCGCGGCGCACCCGCACAGGTCCACCGCGCGCAACCGCGCGCAGCGCGCGCACGCCGGGCATGCCCCGGCGGCGGCCCCAGCCGCGCGGCAGCGCGCGCGGCTGCCGCGCCCCAGCGTCCACGCGGACGGGTCGACCGCCCGTGCCACCCCGGGCCCCGTGGCCATGCGCGCGGCGAAGGGAACGCCCCCCCCTCGTGCGACCGCGCGCGCGCCCGGTGCCACGTGGGACCGCGACCGCGGGTGGGGGGGGGGGGGAAATTGGAATAGCGCCGGGCGCGAGTGCGAGTGCGACTGCGACTGCCGAATATGATGGCCGCCGCAGCGCCTGAGTGCCCCGCTGGCGCGCGCGCCGCCGCCGCACCCGCCGCCAAACTCGAGGCGGAGCCAGACGGCGAGGTGCCCGAGTGGTGGTTCGACAACTTCCCAGAGTTCGCCATCAAGCGGGCGCAGGCCAAGGCCGCCGCGCGCGCCCTGGAAGAGGAGCGCGCCGCCCGGCGGGCGCAGGCCGACGCCGCTCGGGCCGAGGCCGAGGCCGCTCAGGCCGAGGTCGAGGCCGCCGAGGCCGCCGAGGCTGCCGAGGCCGCCGAGGCCGCCGCCCAGCGGGCGCAGGCCGAGGCCCCTCAGGCCGAGGCCGAGGCCGAGGCCAAGGCCGAAGCAGAGGCCGAGGCTGCCGAGGCCGCCCGCGCCAGTCGGGGTGAGTTAGCCTCGCCCTCGGCCCGCCACCGACACCGAGGCCGAGGCCGTGACCGAGGCCGGGGCAGAGGCGCCGGTGCCGGCGGAGGCGCCGGCGAAGGCGCCGGCGGAGGCGCAGGCGTCGGCTACGACAGTGGCGGTGGCGGCTACGGCGCCGGCAGCGGCGGGGGTGGCGGCTACGGCGGCTACGGCGGCGATGGCGGCTACGGCGGCTACGGCGGCGATGGCGGCTACGGCAGCCACGGTGGCTAGGGCGGCCACGGCGGCTACGGCGGCTACGGTGGCTACGGCGGCCACGGCGGCTATGGCGGCTACGGCGGCGATGGCGGCTACGGCGGCGATGGCGGCGACAGCCACGGCGGCGGCCACGGCGGCGGCAGCGACGGCCACAGAGGCGGCCACGGCGGCGGCCACGGCGGCGGCTCTAGCTGTGACTGCGGCGGCGGCCACGGCGGCAACTCTAGCTGCGACCGCGGCGGCGGCGGCCACGGCGGCGGCTGTAGCTGCGACCGCGATGGGGGCGGCCACGGCGGTGGCTATAGCTCCGACCGCGGCGGCTGCGGCGACGGCGGCGACGCAGGAGGCGGTGGAGGCGGTGGAGGCGGTGGCACATGTGGCAGTGGCGCACGTGGCGGCTACGGCGGATACGGCGACACGGGAGGCGGTGGCGCACGTGGCGGCGATGGTGGCGACGGAGGCGACGCGGGAGGCGGTGGCGCACGTGGCGGCGACGGGGGCTACGGTGGCGACGCGCGAGGCGGCGGCTTCGGCGGCTACGGCGGCTACGCCGGCTACGGCGGCTACGGCGGCTACGGCGGCTACGGCGGCTACGGCGGCTACGGCGGCTACGGCGGCGGCGGCTACGGCGGCGGCGGCTACGGCGGCGGCGGCGGCCGCTACGGCGGCGGCGGCGGCGGCGCTGGGGTCGACTCTGGCGGATTTTGGGGCTACGGATGCGGCGGCTACGGATCCGGATCCGGCGCCGACGGCGTGGCTGGTGGCCGCGGGGCCTCCGGGGGGTCAACCCGCACCCCTGACGGAGCCGGGCTCCAGCAATGGCGCGGCGATGACTCGGCCCACGGGCCGGAGCAAGGGTACGGGTTCACCCCGGGCGGGGCCAGACGCGGCGCCAAGCGCAGCCGGTCGACGCAGCGGAGGAGAGCCGCAGCCGCGCATCACTGAGGCGCCGACCGGCACAGCCGGTTGACGCGGCGCAGGAAAGCCGCAGCCGCGCATCACTGAGGCGCCGACTTGCAAGCACACGCCGCGGCGACGCACCCGCTGGGGGTAAGGGGTAACCCGAACCACGCAAACGCTTCCGGCACGCGGGGGGGACCCAACCACCGGAGCCGAGCTAGGAAATTCAACGAGTGGCCGCGGGGCGTGGGCACACCCGGCGAGCTCTCGGGGCCAACCCGCGGCGGGCACGCGAGCACGGGGCACGCGGGTGCGGTGGCGGCGGAAATACCGTCGCTCGTGGAGTAGCGGGTGAGAAACGGGCCTGCGCGCGGGCTCGTGAGGCCACAGCGGTTCGCCCGGGCAGGAGCCGGCTGTACTGACCTCAGTGTTAGGGTTAGGGGTAGTGTTGGCCCCCCGGGGGGGGGGAGGGGGGGGGGGTCTGCACGGCCGGTGCTCGGCGGTTCTCCATCAACTAGACGCCCCGCCCACGCTGCGCGCACACCCGCGCACGCTGCGCACACACACGCCCACGCCACGCGCACTGACCCACGCCACGCGCACACACCCACGCCACACGCACTCACCCGCACGCCGCGTGCACACCCCCGCACGCCACGCGCACACCCCCGCACGCCGCGCGCACACCCCCGCACGCCGCGCGCACACCCCCGCACGCCGTGTGCACACACCCGCACGACGCGCGCACACACCCGCACGCCGCGCGCACGCCCACGCACACCCCGCGCGCGCACGTGCCCGTCTGCGCCCGACAAGGCACACGCCCCCGTACACCCGAGGGTTAGGGTTAGGGTTAGAGTTAACGCGCGCGGCGCCGCCCACCTCGGCCGCGCCCGCCTCGGCCCGCGCGCCAGCACCGGCGGCCGGCGCCGCCGCCGCCGACCACGCGGCCGGTGCCGCGCGCGCCGCGCCGCCCACCTCGGCCGCGCCCGCCTCGGCCCGCGCGCCAGCGCCGGCGGCCGGCGCCGCCGCCGCCGGCCGCGCCGCCGGCGCTGCGCGCGCCGCGCCACCCAACTCGGCCGCGCCTGCCTCGGCCCGCGCGCCGGCGCCGACGGCCGGCGCTGCCGCCGCCGGCCACGCCGCCGGCGCCGCGCGTGCCGCGCCGCCCAACTCGGCCGCGCCCGCCTCGGCCCACGCGCCGGCGCCGGCGGCCGGCACGGCCGCCGCGCCGCGCCCGGCGGGCGCCGCGCGCGCGGCGCCGGCCGCCCAGGCTCCCGCGAGCCCGGCCGCCTCGGGCCCCTGGGCGACCAAGCCGGCCGCGCCTGTGGCGCGCGAGGCGTCGGCCGCGCGCGGCGGCTCAGCCCCGCCGCGCGGCGCCGGCCCTGGCTCGTGCACTTGCTGCGCGGCGCCAAACCCCAGCAGCGCCGCCACCTCGGCGTCGGCCTCGCGCTTGCCCGGCGCGCGCTCCGCGTCCAGCGTGCGCACCAGCGACGGCCACGCCGCGGCGTCCACGACCGCCGGCCGCACGACGGCGCCCAGGTCGGCCCGCGCGCCGGCCGGCTGGTCGGACCACTGCGGCAGCGCGCCTGCCTCGGGCCGCGGCGCGCCCACGCCGCGCGCGGCCGGCTCGGCCGGCGCGTTGCCGGCGCGGGGTTAACCCTTAACCCGACCTTAACCCTTAACCCTTAACCCGCCACGCCGCGGCGCCGGCGGCGCCAGCGCGGACGCTCTCGCCCGGCACGGCCGGCCTGGCCGCCGACGCCTCGAGCGTCACTGCGCCCAGGTTGCGGTCCGCGCGGCCCAGGTTGGCGGCGCCGAGGCGCGCCCGGCCGGCACCGCCGCCGGCGCCGTCGCCGGCGCCGCCGGCGCCGCGCCGCGCCCGGCCGCCGCCGCCGCCGCGCGCGCCGCCGCGTCCACCGGCCGCACCAGCGGCAGCACGCGGATGCGCGCGCCGCCGCGGCCGCCGCCGGCGGCGGCGCCGCCGAGGTCCGGCCCGTCGGGCGCCGCCGGCCGCGCCCACGGCGCCGCCGGCTCGGCCCGCAGCGCGCGGGGCGCCCCAACCGCCACGCGCGCGCCCACGCCGCCGTCGGCGCCGTGCGCGTTGGCCGCCGCGCGCTCGCGCGCCGTCTGCTCGCGCAGCGTGGCGGGCGCGCTCGGCACGCGCTCGTGCGCGTGCCGCTTGTCGTTGTAGCCGTCTTACATGTCGCGGCCCGCGTCGCGCGCGGCAAAGGACTGCGCGTGCTACTGGTTGAAGTGCACCGCGCGCGCCACCCGCTGCGCGGCCTGCTCGGTCCGCGCCGCGGCGAGCACCGCGTCAGCGCCCGCGCCGAGCCGCGGCTCGCCCGGGTTGGTGATGCCCGGCACCTCGGCCTTGTGCGTCCCGGCCGCCGCGCGCGCGTCGTAGCCCATCAGCCGCGCCATCTTCCGGTCGGACGTCGCCGGGCCGCGCCGGTAGTCGCCATCGGCCGGCGGCGGGCGCTCTTCGCACACCTCGGCCACCGGCGCGCCGTGCCGGTCGCGCAGGTAGCCGACGTGCTCGGTCCGCTCCTCCGGCGCCACCAGCGGGCCGAGCGAGTCGATGTCCGCCACCTCGACGCGCGTGGCCGCGGCCATGGGCAGGATTGCCGCGCCCCGCCCGGCCCCGGCCCCGCCCCCGGCCCCGGCCCCGGCCCCGCCGGCGCCCAACCCGCCGGCCCGCATGTGGCCGCGGCGCAGCGCCACAACCTCCGCCCCGTCCGCCGCGCCGGGCGGCGCGGGCGGCGGGCCAAAGTGGGCCGCGCGCAGCTCGGCCTTGGTCGCGGGCGGCCCTCGGCGCGCCCAACCCAGCTGCGCCGCCTCGGCCGCGTGCGCCGCCGCGCGCGCCGCCTCGTCCTCCGAGTCCTCCTCGCCCGCCGCGTCGCCCGCGGACCTCGCGCCGTCCGCGTCGGACCCCAGCTCGGACCCGCCAGCGCCCTCCGAATCGGACTCTGGCTCGGACCTGCCAGCGCCCTTCGAATCGGACTCTGGCTCGGACCCGCTCGCGCCCTCGAGCCCGGACCCTGGCTCGGACCCACCCGCGCGCGCCGACCCGGGCGCCGACCCGTACTCTGACCCGGTCTCCGACCCAACCTCCGACCCAGCCTCCGACCCAGCCTCCGACCCAGTCTCCGTCCCAGTCTCCGACCCAGTCTCCGACCCAGTCTCCGACCCGGGGCCCAGCCCGGGGCCCAGCTCGGGGCCCAGCTCGCTGCCCAGCTCGGGCGGGGCCGCGCCTGCACCTGCACCCGCACCCGCGCCGGGCGCGTCGCCCGGGCTCGACCGTGCGGTGCGCATCGTCGGTGCGCTCGGGCATCCATGCACGGGGCCGAGATAAAAGCGCGCGGCGCGACTCCGCGCCGCACCGGGCTGCTCAGTTTGGCCGCCGGCCGGACAGGCCCGCGGAAGGAGAGGGCCGGCGCGCGCGCGAGGCGATGCAGGCCGTGCTGGTCGTAAACTTCAAGGACGGCGTGCCAGGGTGCCTGCTCGACCGCGCCTTCCGCCAGCTCGGCGCCTTCCGTGCGCTCGCCGACCACGGCACGATGTACGACCACGCCTATGCCACGGACCCAGACCCGGCACGCGCCGCCGCCGGGTCCTGGCGGGCGACCCCCGCGGGCCGTGGACCCGGCGGAGCGGCCGCGGCCGCCGCGCCCAACGCGGCGCCCGCCCAGGGCCGGCTGCTGGCGGGGTTCCGCGCGCAGGGCTACGCGGTTGAGGTGCAGGCGCCGGGGGCCGGCGCCGCGCCCGGCCCCGATGAGCTGGCCACGCTAGCCAGCCTCGCGCGCAGGGCGGGCGAGGCGGCGGCGGCGATCCGCGCCTGGGGCGCGCCGCGCGAGGGCGGCCCGCCGCCCGCGCTCCTCGTGGAGGTGTCCAACGGGCGCGACGCGCTGCGCGTCTAGCACCGCCGGTTCGCGGCCCGCACCCGCGAGGCGCTGGCGCCGATCTCCGTCGGCGCGCCGGCCGAGGCCGAGGCCGAGGCCGAGGCCGCGCCCGCCGCGGCCGAGGCCGAGGCCGAGGCCGAGGCCGCGCCCGCCGCGCCCGCCGCGGCGTGCGCCGGCCGCGACGTGCTCGAGCGCGACATGTGCTACGCGGCGCAATCCGACATGGGCCGCGGTGGCAGCGCCCTGCCGAGGCCCCACGGGCCAAGCTGGTCCGCGCCCCGGACGAGGCGGCGGCCTCGCTGTGGCTGCCGACCGCGCTCCCATGCACCGCGACCCAGGCGCCGCTCGCGGCCGCGCTCGCCTTCCCCGGTCTTTGCGTGCGGGTCTTCGCGCGGTGCGGGCCGGCCATACGCTTCTCGGTGGCCGTCTGGTTCGCCCTGGACCTGGTGGGGGCGGCCGCCTTTGGCGACGCCTTCCGCGAGCTCTCGAGCCAAGGCCGCCGCGACCGGCTGCTCGCCGCGCGTGCCCTGCCGCTGCCGCTCTCCGCGGGGCTGGCCGAGCTGCGCCTCGCCGGGTGCGCCGTGCAGGCCTACGACCTGCTCGCCGACCCGGAGGAGGTGCACAACCTCGCGGCGGCCGCGAGGTGGGCCGAGGGCCGCCCGGCGGACGAGTGGAAGGCCTGCTTCGACCGGGCGGCCGCGGCACAGCTCGAGCCATTCGAGCTGCGGGCCGCGACCGTCGGGGCCCTCGCCGGCCTCGCCGGCGCGGCCGCCGGGCTGCCCCTGCCCAGCGCATGGGCTGCGCCCGACCGAGCCCCGGGAAGGGGCCCCGCCGGACCGACTGGAACCCGAACCGGAACCGGACCGACCGGCGCCCCGCACCCCGCTGAGGCCCAGGCCGGCGAGGCCCAGGCAGCGGCCCAGGCCGGCGACGTCAGCGTGGCTGAGGTCAGGGCTGAGGCCGGCGAAACAGACAACGCCGGCGATGGGGGTTCCCATGAACCCCGGGTTCACCCCGCGGCCGGCGAGGGGGCCGGCGTGGCCGGCGTGGCCCCGGCCGGCGTGGCCCCGGCCGGCGTGGCCCCGGCCGGCGTGGCCGGCGTGGCCGGCAGCCAGCCGCTGCCGGGCACCATGCGCGCCCGCGCGGGGTACGCGCCTGGGCCGGCGCTGCCCGGCGCGGCGGCCACTCTCACCGCGGCGATGGGCGCGGCCAACGCGGCCGCCCTCCTGGCGCTCATCCCCCTGGCCGCAGAGTCCCAGCCCCGGGCCGTGACGCTGTGCCACGTGGCCGAGGCCGACTATCGAGGGGTCTGGCCGCCCTCGGTGCCCCGCCCCCGGCGCGGCGCCCCGCGGCTGGGGCCGTGGCGCGGCGAGCTCTGGTCGGACGGCGTGCGCGTCGCGCGGCCGGTCCTCGGCCACTGGTCCTACGCGGGCCGCGCCGTGGCCGCCGAGCAGCTCTGCGACATGGACGGCGTCCTTGTCGTACTCCTCACACTGCGCGATGCGGCCGGCCCAGGGACCACCAGGCGCCTCCGCCGCGCCACGCCGGCCGCGGCGCCGGCCGCCGCGCCCGGCGCCGCGCCGGCCGCGGCCGCGGCCGCGGCCGCGGCGGCCCCCGGCGCCGCGCACCGGCATCGGCAACTGCCTGCGCCGTCTCGAACTGGTCGATGCTCGAGATCGCCTGCACCAATGCCTCTCTGAACTCGTCCAGTTGCGCTTGGGTCAGGGAGGTGAGCTCACCCGAGGTGCACTGGGCGCGCAGCCAGTCGGCGTGTTGGGTGACGGCTGGTCGTTCCTCTGCATCGCGCCCACTCGCCTTGGTCATCTCCGGTGCCGGGTCGGTGTAGTCCGACTCGCGGTATTCTCCCCAAACGGCCTGGTCCTGCGCCTGGTCCTGCGCCTGGTCCTGCGCCGCCGCCTGCGCTGCCGACTGCGCCGCCGCCTGCGCCGCCGCCTGCGCCGCCGCCTGCGCCGCCGCCTGCGCCACCGCCTGCGCCGCCGCTTGCGCCGCCGCCTGCGCCGCCACCTGCGCCGCCGCCTGCGCCGCCGCCTGCGCCGCCGCCTGCGCCACCCCCCCCTGCGCCGCCGCCCGCGCCGGGTGCGAACGCGAGCCCGAGCTCGAGCGCGGGGACGAGTGAATGCGGCGCGGTTGCTTGCGTTTTCCGTAGTACGAATCGGCCGCATCCTCACGGGCCGCTTGCCGGGCCGCTTGCGTGGTATCCCAGTCGTCGTCGCCCGACTCGGCTTCCAGGGGCACAAGGAACAAAGCCGCGCGCATCGCGCATCTGAAATCGGCCATGGCAATCTTCGCTGAAGTCTAATTCTGTAACTTCTGTTTCACAGAGCCATTTCACAGGAACCACCCTCAGGTCGAGGGCTCGGCAGGCGGCTGTGCCTGCTGGCCGCGTCGCACATCGAGTGCGAGGTGGGCCAGACGTCGCCGGCTGGCGACCCCGAGCGGACGTGCATGGCCATGGCGACCATCACAAGCCGCGTGCTGGGGCGCGACCTCCAGGGGCTCTTCCAGGCCGTCCACCGGCTCGAGGGAACGGGCAAGGAGTACGTCCGGCTGGATGCGCGCTCCACAAGGACTGGGTGGCCATGTGCACAAGCGTCGCTCGCCCGCGACCGCGTGCCCCCCGAGCCGCTCAATTCATCGCGCCCCGGCCGGCCCATGGCGCGCCGCCTGGCGCAGCGCCGCGCCGGGCGAGGCGCCCGCTCACCAGCTCGTGGCGCGCGCGGATCCGCTCAAGGCGACCGCCTCGCGCGGCGCGGCGCAGAAGCCGCGCAAGGCGCCGTCCGACCCCTGGGCCCTCGCGCCGGTGAGCGAAGAGTTGCTCGAGGCGCATCGCCTCCACCAGGCCGCGCACCGGTGTACTCGGTCGCGATTGCGCTCGCTGCGCTCTGGACTTGGTCGCGGCATGTGTTGAGATCGCTGCGCTCTGGACCCGGCCGCTGCATGCGCTGAGCTCACCTGAGTACTCGGTCGCGATTGAGCTCGCTGCGCCCTGGACTTGGTCGCTGCATGTCGCCCCGGACCCGGTCACACCGTTGTACTCGGCCGTGAGCGATTGAGCTCGCTGCGCGCTCTGGACGCTCCCCCGTGTACTCGGTCGCGGATGAGCTCGCTGCGCTCTGGACCTGGTCGCTGCACGTGTCGAGCTCGCTGCGCCCTGGACTAGGTCGCTGCATGCGTTGAGCTCGCTGCGCTCCGGACCCCGGCCACACCCTTGTACTCGGTCGCGAGCGATTGAGCGCGCTGCGCTCTGGACGCGGTCGCTGTGTGTGTTGAGATCGATGCGCTCTGGGCTTGGTGGCTGCATGCGTTGAGCTCGCTGCGCTTTGTACTTGGTCGCTGCATGCGTTGAGCGCTCTGGTCGGTTCGCAGCGGTGACACGGTTGCCGCTGCGGGCCACCTGGGGAGGGGGTGTCCGACGCGCGCCGTAGGTCGGCAGGCATGGACGATTCAGAGTGCGACCACTCGGGTGCCTGCCACACCTGGCGCACGTCGGCGCGCTGCCGCGGGGCGGTGGCCATGGGCGTCCTCGTCGTGGTGCTCGTGGCCTTCCCTCGCCTCGAGGCGCTGGGCGTGCAGCGCGTCCATCCACTCGCGTTGCAACCGCGCCGATGCCAACAGGTGGGTTTGGGCGGCACAGGACACGGATTGCGCGGTGTCGAGGTAGAGGTGCAAGCGCAGGTTTGGCAGATCGTACCCCCAGCCCGCGTGCAGCACGTGGCCCTCCCAAGCCAATGCGTCGCCCGGGCCGAGGACCACTTCGGTGGCCGGGTCGAGAAACGGGGGAAACCCAACGCGTGTGCCACCCTGAACCGCCACTAGCACACTGAGCGGCTGGGTCAGCCCGTGCCGCGTGGCCGCCATGGCCGGGTAGTCGCGGTGAAAGGGTTGGGTACCCCCGCCCGGCCGGCTCACGAGCCCAGTGAGGGCGCCGAGCACGCGCCCGTCCAAGAGGCCACAGTCGCGCAGGGCCGCTGCGACAGGCTGCACGACCGGCTGCGAGGCCGCCACTGGGAAGGAGCGTCGGTCCCCGGAGCCGACCGACCCAAAGACCTCCTCGATCGACCCGCGACGCGCCTGGCGCTTGCACTCCGCCCCTAGGAACCAACGCAGGCGCGCAGCGGCAGCCGGCGGTAGGAGGCCACGCATCACAGAGATTCCATCGGCGACGCGGACCACCACTGCACCGGTGCCATGCGGATGCGGCATCACCCCGGGGCGCGCACCGCGCGCGGGGTGCAAAAATCTGACTGTGGCCCGCCCCCGGTCCCCCGGCCCGGGCGAAAAAAAGTTACCGTGAAGAGAAATGCTCCTCCTCCTCGAGGTGACTAGGTTGTGCGTCTAGTCCGAACGTTCACCCCGTACGCCATCGCCGCCTGTGCCATCACTACCACCGCCGCCGTCGCCGCCGTCGCCGCCATCGCCGCCGTCGCCGCCGTCGCCGCCGTCGCCGCCGTCGCCGCCGTCGCCGCCGTCGCCGCCGTCGCCGCCATTGCCGCCGTCGCCGCCGTCGCCGCCATTGCCGCCGTCGCCGCCGTCGCCGCCGTCGCCGCCGTCGCCGCCAACGCTTCCGGTAGTGCGCTCGTTGCCCCCCACCCCACCCTGGGAGCCGGGGCCACCCCGCGCACCCGTGCGCCAGGACCCTTCAAACAGCATCAGCCGACGCCGTCTCGTGGTTGCTTTGCTTCTCCTCGCATTCATTGGGATGGCGGCGCTGCTCGGCCCCGGCTGCGCCAACTGCCTCTGTTGTATCGCGTTTGTGCGTCTGTTTGGTGGCCCGTGAAGCACACTGCGCGACCGAGTCCAGGGCGGAGCGAGCAGGGTCACCCCAGCAAACGCAACCCGCAGCGAGGTCCAGGGCGCAGCGAGCTCAACACACGCAGTCGCAGCGGCCTCCACGCGCGCAGCGACATCCACGCGCGCAGCGAGCCACCCCCCACCACAACGAGCCACCCCCACCACACCGAGCCACCCCCAACACGCAGCCGCGGCGACCGAGTCCAGAGCGCAGCGAGCTCCACACGCGCAGCCGCAGCGACCGCGTCCAGAGCGCAGCGAGCACTCTTCGCGCTAGTCCCGTCGCCCCCCTGTGCCGATTTCATCGCGTCAGTGGCGATCCCGGCCACGGCGCGCGCGACCGAACCCACCAGGGCCGCCTCCGCCGCCGCATCCAACTCCCCAGTCGAGTCGCAGGCGCGAACCGTGGCCGCTGCGTGTGTTGAGCTCGCTGCGCTCTGGACTCGGCCGCTGCATGTGTTGAGCTCGCTGCGCTCTGGACTTGGTCGCTGTGCGTGTTGAGCTCGCTGCGCTTTGGACGCTGGGTCCGAGGTGCCCGAAGTGTGCCGCGTCCGCGGTGTCCGAGGTGTGGTCCCATCCGAGGTGTGCCGCGAGTCCAGAGCGCAGCGAGCTCAACACACGCAGCCCGCATCGACAGAATTTTTCTACACCTGGGATGATATATGTCTGTTTCCTGCGCGACCCCGTCCACAATCTGACCCACCCCCCTTGGGGCCACCAGGGCCGCCTCCGCCGCGTCCAACTCCCCAGTCGAGTCGCAGGCGCGAACCGTGGCCGCTGCGTGGGTTGAGCTCGTTGCGCTCTGGACTCGGCCGCTGCGTGTTTTGAGCTCGCTGCGCTCTGGACTCGGCCGCTGCGTGTATTGAGCCCGCTGCGCTCTGGACTCGGCCGCTGCGTGTGTTGAAGGGGTACCCCGAGCTCACCGGTGTACTTGGTCGCGATTGCGCTCGCTGCGCTCTGGACTTGGTCGCTGTGCGTGTTGAGCTCGCTGCGCTCTGGACGCTGGGCCCGAGGTGCGCGAGGTTTGCCGCGTCCGAGGTGTCCGAGGTGTGGTCCCGTCCGAGGTGTGGTCCCGTCCGAGGTGTGCCGCAAGTCCAGAGCGCAGCGAGCTCAACACACGCTGCCCGCATCGACAGAATTTTTCTACCCCTGGGATGATTCGTGTCGGTTGCCTGCTCGACCCCGTCCACAATCTGACCCACCCCCCTTGGGGCCACCAGGCACAGTAACCTTGAGGCCCAGGATGATCGGTCTCGCCATCGTTCAATTCTTTGGAATCCATCAGCTCGTCACCGCGCTCGGCCGGCTCGGTGGGGAGGACCGGGGTGAAGTGGCCGCCTTTGCGGTGGTAGCGCACCACTTGGTCGCTGCCGGTGTTGAGGGAGAACCCGAGGGAGAACCCGAGGGAGAACCCGAGAGAGAACCCGAGGGAGAACCCGAGGGAGAACCCGAGGGAGAACCCGAGCCGGTGTACTCGGTCGCGATTGAGCTCGCTGCGCTCTGGACTTAGTCGCTGCGTGCGTTGCACGGTGGGAGCACGACACACCTCCCGAGGCGAGCACGGCACACCCCCCAAAGCGAGCACGACACACCTCCAAAAGCGCGCTACTTGCGTTGGAAGACGAGGTCCGACTCGCCACGGTGACTCAAGGTGAAGCCGTTCAACCCCAGTGCGTGGAGGTGCTCCGTGGACCCCATGCCCCGGGGCAGCACCACTTCGGACAACTGATCGCACCCAACAAACACGCCTTTTCCCACTCCCGCTCTTGCTAACCTCAACCTGGTACACTTGCTGAGGTCGGCCCGTTTCAGGTCGGTGCAATTGGCAAAGGCTCGATGGCCCAACCGTTTGAGGGATGCTGGCAGCTCTACCGAGACGAGCCCCGACTGATTGAATGCAGCATGGTCGATGCGCCGGAGATTGGGCGGAAGGTGCAAGGTCGTCAGGGCGCGGCAGTCCATGAATACACTATCAGTCATGCGCTCGAGAAGCACCGCATTGCGCAGGTCCACGGTGGCCAGTGCCTCGCATGCCTCAAAGGCACTCTGTTCGATGATATCGAGTGCGGCACCTGGGGGCGCTTCCAGCTCCAGGAGACCGCACTCGGAAAAGGCGAACTCTTGAATGGAACGCAGACTGACCGACAGGTCCACCTGGGTCAACGCTATGCAGCCGCAAAACGCCTGCTCTCCGATGTCGACGAGTCCACCGCCCAGCGACACCCTGGTCAACCCAGTCTTGGTAAAGGCGTAGGGGCCTATCGACTGCAACCTCCCCAGCTGGACCTCGGTCAAGTTTACGCAGTCCGCAAAGGCGCCCTCGTTGATCCGGACGACGTGCTCCAGTGAGATGTTCACCAGCGACCGGCAGTCGCAGAACGTGAACTTCTTGATATGGTTCACCTCGGGCGACAGATCGAAGGTTCGCAGCGCGGTGCACCAATCGAACGCTTCTTGTTCGGGTTAACCCAAGGTTTGCAGCGCGGTGCACCAATCGAACGCTTCTTGTTGAGGGACGATCTCCTCCCCCCACGGTATTCCGTGTATGGGTTGCGGCGGTTTCGGCTGCCCGCCGAAGTGCCCGCCGAGTTTCGCTTAGGCGTGCGCTATTAGCAGCTTGGGTAAGTAAAGACTTCCCGAGCGGCAGTTAGCGCGTGTCTGTAAACAACCTTGACGGGGTTCTGACAGACATTTGAGCAGCCATTGAAGCATCGACTCTTTGCCCTTCACCTCTGACACAGCCGAGCATGACTTATAATGGTAGCGGCACGGCCCAAGGAGGGCCCGTGTTTGCCGTGCAGCGCACGGCCGTTCCAATTCAGAGTTCCGAGTTCGTGGACGACATATGAAAAGAGGAAGATCAGAGTGGCTCTTACCGGGTTCGCGGAGACGTGTGGCGTTGGACCGCTCACTCGTGGAGAAATGCCACACCAGTTACTCAGCCTGCGCGTGGAACCGCTGGAGAGCAAATACCCGCTGCTCGGCTCCACCGCCGATGCAGCAGCCGTCGAGGCGCGCAGAGTGTTACGCGTCGACTGGAATATCAAGGAGGCAGCAGCC
>Ga0105054_10004734_pt1 | contig 20110 bp, 16 predicted proteins | sample BON02_FD_78091 | JGI IMG/M metagenome (GOLD analysis project Ga0105054, IMG submission 78091) | Freshwater microbial communities from Lake Bonney liftoff mats and glacier meltwater in Antarctica - BON-02 (megahit assembly) | ecosystem: Environmental > Aquatic > Freshwater > Ice > Glacier...
CATCGGCGACGCCACGGTCGATCTGCTGGACGCCATGGCCGAACCGGCGGCCCTGGTCTGGTCCACCGGCCAGGTGCTGGCCTTCAACGGAGCCTGGTCCGAGGCCAATGGGGCAACCGTCGCCCTGCCGAAAGGCAAGTCCGCCTCGGCCCTCTATATGGCCTTTGCCCAAGCTCGCGCCGGCGAACAAGGCCGGGCCATCGTGGTCATCGGCGAGCGCGAGCAGGAGGTCCTGATCGGCCAGGCCGGGGAGGGGCGGTTCCTCGTCCGCGCTGCGCCCGAAGCCGTGCTGCCGGTCGGGGCCGCCGTGTCACCGCGTCATGCCGCCACCTCCAACGCCGTCGAAAGCCGCGCCATGGCCGCCGGCGCGCCCTTCGGTTCGGCGGTCATCGCCGCCGACGACCTGTTCACCGGCAAGGTGGAAGAGCCCAATGCCGCCCTGGCCGTCCTGACCGGTCCCGCGGCCGCCCGTGACGCCGCCTTCGGCCATCTTTTTGATCCTGCGGGCGTGGCCGAGGCACGGCTGAAGCTGGATGGAGGCTCGTCAGGGCCGATCGAACTGGTCGCCCGGGCCCATCCCGACCGGATGCTGCACCTCTATGTCGCCCCCGAAGGCGACCGGCGGCGTATCTGGCTGTTCGACGTCTCGGCCCAGAAGTCGATGGAGCTGCAGCTGTCGCAGGCCCAGAAGATGCAGGCCGTGGGCCAGCTGGCCGGGGGCGTGGCTCACGACTTCAACAACCTGCTGACCGCCATCCAGCTACAATTGTCTGGCCTGCTGGAGCGCCATCCGGTCGGTGACCCGTCTTACGAGGGACTCAACGAAATCCGCCAGACCGCCATCCGCGCCGCCGATCTGGTGCGCAAGCTGCTGGCCTTCTCGCGCAAGTCGACGGTGCGGCGTGAGCGGCTGGATCTGGGCGAACTGGTCGGCGAATTCGCCGTCCTTCTGCGTCGCCTGCTGCGCGAGGATGTGCGGCTGGAGACCGACTATGGCCGCGACCTGCCTGTGGTGCTGGCCGACAAGAGCCAGCTTGAGACGGCGGTGATGAACCTGGCCGTCAACGCCCGTGACGCCATGCGCGGGGTGGTCGAGCCGGGCGCGGGCGTAGTCACCATCCGCACCGCTCGCCTGACCGCCGACGAGGCCCGGCTGCTGGGCTGGAGCGCGGCCGCGACGGCGGCGGTGGCCCTGATCGAGGTCAGCGATTCCGGCCCCGGCGTCCCGCCTGAACTGGTCGACAAGATCTTCGAGCCCTTCTTCACCACCAAGGCGGTCAACGAGGGCACGGGCATGGGTCTGGCCACTGTCTATGGCATCGTCGAACAGGCGGGCGGCCATATCAATGTGTCGAACGCCCCCGGCGGTGGGGCGGTGTTCCGCATCTTCCTGCCCGAGGCGGCCGAGGCCGAACTGGCCGCGATTCCCGTGGTCGAAAAGGTCGCCAAGGCCCCACGCGACCTGTCAGGCGCGGGCCGTATCCTGTTCGTCGAGGACGAGGCCGCCGTGCGCGGCATCGCCGCCCGCCTGCTGCGCCAGCGCGGCTACGAGGTGATCGAGGCCGCTGACGGCGAGGAAGCGCTGGAGCTGGCCGAGCAGCATGCCGGGACCATCGACATGATGATCTCGGACGTCATCATGCCTGGCCTCGACGGTCCGGCCCTGCTGAAGAAGGCCCGGCCCTACCTCGGCGATGCCCCGGTCCTGTTCATCTCCGGCTATGCTGAAAGCGATTTCTCGGACCTGTTGCAGGACGAGGTCGGGGTGTCCTTCCTGCCCAAGCCACTGGACATCAAGACCCTGGCGGAACGGGTGAAACAGGAACTGCGCGCCGGCTGAACGATCGGTAACTTGCCAATCGGCGCGAGGCGGCGTCCCCTGTCGCTTCATCCAACGGAGCGCTGCCTTCCCGACCGCCCTGGATCAGGAAACTTCGCGGATGCAGGCCGATTTCGCGGCCGGAGCCGTGCCGCCGGACTTCGTCATCGACAAGACGCTGCTCCAACTCGCCAATCTCTATGATACCCCGGCGGGCGAGATAGTCCTGACCACCTCTATCGTGAGGCGGACGGGCGAGAAGGCCATCGCCGGCGATTGGGGTGCCCGCGCCCAGCGCATCGCCGAGAGCGAGGTCTATCCGGCCCTGCGACGTCAGGCCGACGCCATGCGCGCGCGCCGCGCCGACGCCACCCACGACGCGGGCGTCTGGCACCTGCCGGACGGCGAGGCCTATTACGACTGGGGCATCCGCAGCTATACTACCTCGACCCTGTCGGGGGCCGAGATCCACGCCCTCGGCCTGGCCCAGGTGGCCGAACTGTCCGCGCGGGCGGACGGCCTGCTGAAAGCCCAGGGACTGACCCAGGGCACGGTCGGCGAACGCATCGCCGCCCTCGGCTCCGACCCCAGCCAGCTCTATCCCAACACCGACGCGGGCAAGGAACAGCTGCTGGCCGACCTCAATGCCCAGATGGCCGACATGGCCTTGCGGCTGCCGCAGTATTTCGGACGTATCCCGGTCTCATCTGTCGAGATCCGCCGGGTGCCGGTGTTCATCGAGGCGGGAGCGCCCGGTGGCTATTACAACTCACCGGCGCTGGATGGCTCTCGGCCCGGTGCCTATTATATCAACCTGCGTGACACGGCTGAGTGGCCGCGCATGCAACTGCCGACCCTGACCTATCACGAGGCCTCGCCCGGCCATCACCACCAGATCGCCCTGCAGCAGGAACAGGCCGACCGGCCGCTGCTGATGAAGGTGCTGGGCTTCTCGGCCTATTCCGAGGGCTGGGCCCTCTATTCCGAACAACTGGCCGACTAGATGGGGGTCTATGCCGACAATCCGATCGGTCAGATCGGCTATCTGCAATCGCTGCTGTTCCGCGCCACGCGGCTGGTCGCGGATTCCGGCCTGCACCACAAGCGCTGGAGCCGGGAACAGACCATTCGCTACATGGTCGAGACCCTGGGCGACTCAGAATCCGCGGTCACCACCGAGGTCGAACGCTACTGCGTCTGGCCGGGCCAGGCTTCCAGCTACAAGGTCGGCCACAACAAATGGGTCGAACTCCGCGCCCGGGCCCAGACCGCCCTGGGCCGTCGTTTCGATATCAAGGCTTTCCATGACGCCGGCATGAACGTGGGCGGCGTGCCCCTGACGGTGCTGGACAAGACCATGACCGACTGGATCGCGACGCAGCGGACCTGATCCTGCCCGTCAGTTGGAGCCGGGCAAGGTCCTGCGGCCACGAAGTTTGACAGGAGGGTCGCCGTCGCCTGATGGCGACGGCGACCCTCCTGTCACCGCGTGTCAGGCGGCGTGGGCGGCATCGGCGTCGCGGACGATGGTGAAGCGGACGCGCGCATCGTGTGTGTGGGTAAAGCTCAGCTTGCGCCACATGGCTTCGGCGTCATGTCGGGTGTTGAACGGCCCCTCCACCTCAGACCAGCAGCGGTGCTGAAAGGTCATGTCGATGTGTTTGCCGCCGATCACCCAGTATCGGGCGATCAGGTTTGGATTTCCGCGCATTTTAGACGTCTCCTATTGTCCCTGGCCCAGGCTGAAGCCTGGCTCGCCGTCGAAGGTGCAGAGGTGCTCGGTCTTGATGAAGTCGATGCCCGCATCGGCGGCGCGGCTGCTCAGTGCCACGATGTCGGTTAAGGCAATTGGGCTGCCTTCGTTCAGGAACCGGCAACGCCAGTGGTCGGTACAGAAGGTCTCCGGAAACCCTTCGGGCCAGACCTTGACCCCGCGGTTGGTGATCATCCTGAGCGCCAGCGGGCCGTGCTCGATGGTCTTCAGCTTCCCGGCGAGGTCATCGGCACTGCCGCGCCATTGCACGAACAGGTCGACACCCACCGTCTTCTTATGGGCCGGTACATGCGACTTGAGGGGCGGCAGCACGAAGGGGGCGGTCGCTGCGTAGCGGACGGGCTTGAGGCACTGCGGCTCCTGCCCCAGTCGCGCGATCACCGCCTCGGCAAAGCCGCGTGTGCCCACCAGTTCACGCGAGACGCCGTCCTGCCAGATGTCCCTAGTGTGCACGCCGGCTTCCAGGGTCGCCAGCCAGGCGTTGTGGACCCGCTCGGCTACCGCCGATTGACCGAGATGGTTGAGCATCATCACCCCGCCCAGCAGCAGGCCTGAGGGGTTGGCTCTGTCCTGACCTGCCAGCCTGGGGGCCGAGCCGTGGATGGCCTCGAACATCGAAACCTGGGCACCGATGTTGGCCGATCCGGCCAGACCGACCGAGCCTGCGATCTGGGCGGCCACGTCGGACAGGATGTCTCCATAGAGGTTCGGCATCACGATGACGTCGAAGATCTCCGGCGTATCGGCGAGCTTGGCCGCGCCGATGTCGACGATCCAGTGTTCCTGCTCAAGGTCGGGATATTCCGCCCCGATCTCGTCGAAGACCTTGTGGAACAGGCCGTCGGTCAGCTTCATGATATTGTCTTTGGTGAAGCAGGTGACCTTGTTCCGACCATTGGCCCGGGCATATTCGAAGGCGTAACGGACGATCCGCTCGCAGCCCGGCCGGGTGATCAGTTTCAGGCACTGGAAGACCTCGTCGGTCTGCCGGTGCTCGATCCCGGCGTAGAGATCCTCCTCGTTTTCGCGAACGATCACCAAGTCCATGGTGGGGTGTTTGGTGGCCACGAACGGCGCATAGGCCGCGCAGGGGCGGACGTTGGCATAGAGGCCCAGCGACTTGCGAATGGTGACGTTCAGCGATTTGAACCCACCGCCCTGGGGCGTGGTGATCGGGGCCTTGAAGAAGACCTTGGTGCGCCGCAGGCTGTCCCAGGCCGAGGGCTCGATCCCGGAGCCGAAGCCTCGATTATAGACTGCCTCGCCGATCTCGATGGTCTCGATGTCCAGCTGGGCACCCGCAGACTGCATCACGTCGAGGCTGGCGCGCATGATGTCCGGGCCGATGCCGTCGCCGTATGCCACGGTGATCGGCGCTTTCGGGGATAGTTGGCTCATCTCGACTCCTGTGGGGCTCCAGCGCCCGCGGGAGAGGACATAGGTCGGTGCCGGCGGCCTTGGCGGTTGATTTTGGTCATGCTTAAGATATGAATCCTAAATGATGGTCTGGCAGGAAGATGTATGATCAATCTTGAGCTCGACCTCCTGCGCGCCCTGGTGACCGTAGCCGAAGCTCGCAGTTTTACCCGAGCGGGCGAGCGGCTGGGGCGTTCGCAGTCGGCGATCAGCCTGCAGATCCGTCGACTGGAAGAGCGGCTCGGACAGAGGTTGTTGTCGCGCGATCCCCGTCAGGTCGTGCTGACCGCAGAGGGCGAAACCTTTCTGCCGCAGGCTCGCCGGTTGTTGCGGCTCAACGACGAAATCATCGCCGGTCTCGCGGGCGACGATGTCGAGGGCGAGGTGCGTCTGGGTGCCCCGGAAGATTTTGCGACCGTGCACCTGCCGGATATCCTCGGCGAGTTCGCGCGCGCTCATCCAAGGGTGGCACTGTCCGTCACCTGCGACCTGACCCTGCACCTGCTCGACCGGTTGCGCGACGGTGCGCTGGACGTCGCCCTGGTCAAACGTGAGCCGCTTGGTCCCGACCTCGGGGTGCGTGTCTGGCGCGAGCCGCTGGTTTGGGTCGCTGCGGATCCCGGCGTACTCGAACGCAGTGCGGTTACGCCGCTGGTGGTTGCACCCAGCCCGTGTGTCTATCGCCGACGGGCGATCACCGCACTGGAGGGGACAGGGCGGGCCTGGCGCGCGGCCTATACCAGTCCGTCGCTGGCCGGCCAGCATGCTGCCCTGCGCGCGGGCCTGGGTGTCACCGTCCTGCCGCGCGACATGACTCCCGCTGACCTCACCATCCTGGGTGCCGAGCACGGCCTTCCCGTGCTGGCAGACGCGGAGATCGCTCTGTTACGCGCGCCGACCGCCGTCCCGCCCGCTGCCGAGCGGTTGGCGGAGTTTGTGCTGTCCGCTCTGGATCGCCGTCAGGGCAATACGAGCCTGGCGGCCTAGAAAACAATCTGGAACCACGCTGCTTCTGACCTTTCAGCTCGACCCTCCGGCTGCCCTTTGCGCCCGACCGCATGCCCCGCTATACCGCCCGCCTCACTCCCAATTCACAGTCAGAGGCGAAGACACGCATGACCAGGATCAAGGTCGCCAACCCCATTGTAGACATCGACGGCGACGAGATGACCCGCATCATCTGGCAGATGATCAAGGACAAGCTGGTCTTCCCATTTCTGGACGTTGATCTCGACTATTACGACCTGTCGATGGAAAACCGCGACGCCACCGACGACAAGGTCACGGTGGATGCGGCCCATGCGATCCAGAAGCATGGCGTCGGCGTCAAATGCGCTACCATCACTCCGGACGAGGCGCGGGTGAAGGAGTTCGGCCTGAAGAAGATGTGGAAGTCGCCCAACGGCACGATCCGCAACATCCTCGGCGGCGTGGTCTTCCGCGAGCCGATCATCTGCTCGAACGTGCCGCGCCTGGTGCCGGGCTGGACCCAGCCCATCGTGGTCGGACGTCACGCCTTCGGTGACCAGTACAAGGCCACCGACTTCCTGGTCCCCGGCCCCGGCAAGCTGATGATGACCTTCACCGGTGATGACGGGAAGATCATTGAGCACGAGGTGTTCCAGTTCCCCTCGTCCGGCGTGGCTATGGGGATGTACAATCTCGACGACTCGATCACCGAATTCGCCCGCGCCAGCCTAGCCTTCGGTCTCGCGCGCAATTTCCCGGTCTATCTGTCGACCAAAAACACCATCCTGAAAGCCTATGACGGGCGCTTCAAGGATATCTTCCAGAAGGTGTTCGACGAGGAATTCGCCGGGGACTTCAAGGCGGCGGGCCTGACCTATGAGCACCGTCTGATCGACGACATGGTGGCGGCCGCCATCAAATGGTCGGGCGGCTTCGTCTGGGCCTGCAAGAATTATGATGGCGACGTGCAGTCCGATGTGGTGGCCCAGGGCTTCGGCTCGCTGGGGCTGATGACCTCGGTGCTGATGACGCCGGATGGCAAGACCCTGGAGTCGGAGGCCGCCCACGGCACCGTTACCCGCCACTACCGTCAGCATCAGAAGGGCGAGGCCACCTCGACCAATTCGATCGCATCGATCTACGCCTGGACGCGCGGCTTCAGCCATCGCGGCAAGCTGGACGGCAATCAGCCCCTGATTGATTTCGCCAACACCCTGGAGCGTGTCGTGGTCGAGACGGTCGAGGCCGGCAACATGACAAAGGATCTGGCGCTTCTGGTCGGCGACCAGCAGGGCTGGCTGACCACCGAGGGCTTCCTCGACAAAGTAGCCGAGAACCTGACCGTGGCGATGAAGGCATCCTAGAGGGCGCTAACGCTCGCCGAGCGTTCCCGCCTTCGCAGGAATGGCGAGACTCGCTGCTTGATCGCGGCCAACACCGGCCGCCCCGGGTCCTACCGTCGGTCGCCCCTAGGACAGGCTATCGCTCGAGAAGGCGGAGCCCTTCTGATCGCGGCCAACCAAAGACTGGCCCGTCGGACTTCGCGTCTGGCGGGCCTTTCGTTTGAGCCGGTGCAGGGTTCGTGCATGATGCGCGCTCACTTGGGGAAGATCACCTTGAACGAACCAACCACCGACCATCACCAGCCGGTCTGGGCCCGCGCCCGGAAGCGCCGCCGCAGCGGTGCCGGGAGCGTCCTGGGCCAGTTGATCCTGTTCGCTGTGTTCGTGGCGGCTGTCTCGTTCGTCGCGGCACCGGTTGTAGCCTTCTTCGGCATCCGCGCGGCCGCCGATACCCGTGACGTCATCGGCCTGGCGCGGCTGGTTGATTACGGGGCCGTACGCCAGTCCCTGCGGCCTCAGCTGGACGGCAATCCGGCCGCCTCCGCACCGGCTCCCTCCTTCATGGAAGACCCCATCGGGGCGGTACGCCGTCAGATCGAACAGGTGACGGCGGCTCCGGCCCCTGACGTCGAGGCCTATCTGACCCCCGTTGCGCTCGCCGGCCTGACCCGGGGCGAGGGCCACTATGCTTCGCAGCGTTCCGCTGCCGCCGTGCCGGCGCGCGACAGTGCCGGCACCGGAGGGCCGATGCCCCGCCCGGTCTATTGGGGCGTGAACCGTGTCCGGATGAGCGTCGTCGATGAGGGCGGGTCCGAGACCGTCTTTACCTTCGAACGCAAGGGGCCGTTCGAGTGGAAGCTGGTCCATGTGGGCCTGCCTGACGGTGCCGCACCGGCACCCGCGCCGCAAGCCGTCCCCATGGTCGGGCAGAGCGGGCGCAAGGGCGGCTGAGGGCAACGCCCTTGGCGTTCCCTCGCGACTCGGGCAACCCTGAATGCTCCGGGGCGTTAGAACGCCAGAGGGTCGCATGAAGAGTTCACTGATCGCCGGCGTCGCTGCGGGAGCCGTCATCCTGTTCGGGATCGCTTGGGGTGCCGCGCCGGTGCTGACTGCGCAGTCGCTGATCCGCGCAGCCAAGGCCGGGGATGAAGGCAAGATCGAACAGCTGGTCGACTTTCCGGCCCTGCGCGAAAGCCTGAAATCCGAGCTCAATGCCGAGATCATGGCCCGGATGAGCCGCGATCCTCGTCTTGCCGACAGCGGCCTCGGTGGTCTCGGCATGATGCTGGCGCCGATGATCCTGTCCGGTGCTGTCGATGCGGTGGTTACGCCCCGGGTGGTCGCCCACATGGTCACCACGGCCAGGGCCCCGGACCCGACGCGCCGACCCCGGCCAGAGTCGTCCGCCGGTGAAGCCGGGGGCAAGGGCATCCATCAGGCCTGGGGCTACCGAGGCCTCAACCAGTTCGCCGTCACCCTGACCGACCGCGACCAGCCCGACGACCATCTGGCCCTGATCCTGGAACGGCGCGGTCTGTTCGAGTGGAAACTGGCGGCGGTGGATTTGCAGATTGAGGCGGGAGCCTAACCCGCCAGATCCGCCCGTACCGCCGCCAGACCGGCCTCGGCCCTGGAGCCGTCGGGCGCGCCGCCCTGGGCGAAGTCAGCCTTGCCGCCTGCGCCCTGTCCGCCCATGGCCAGCACTGCGGCGCGGGCGAGGTCGGCGGCGTTGACCGTTGCCGTCATGTCCGAGGTCACGGCGACGGTGATGGCCGCCTTGCCGTCGACAACGCCGATCAGGGCCACAACGCCTGAGCCGACATGGGTGCGGAAACCCTCGGCCACGCCGCGCAGGCCCTTGCCGTCGACGCCGTCCAGCACGCGAGCGATCAGTTTGACACCCTTGATCTCTTCGATGACCACGGCCGGGCCCTCGGCACCGCCTAGCGCCATTTGCTTCTTCAGCTCGGCGACCTGTTTCTCCAGCGCACGGCGGTCGGCGGTCAGGGCCTCTACGCGGGCGGGGACGTCCAGCGGCTGGACCTTGAACGACTGGGCCAGCGATTTGGCCACCCCGGCCTGGGCCAGCAGGTACTGGCGCGCGGCCTCGCCGGTCAGGGCCTCGATACGGCGGACGCCGGCGGCGATGCCGGTTTCGGAGACGATCTTGAACAGGGCGATGTCGCCGGTGCGGGCCACATGGGTGCCGCCGCACAGTTCGACCGAATAGGGTTCGTCACCGGCCGCGTCCTTGGTCGAAAGCGCGCGGCCGAGCGTCAACACCCGGACCTCGTCGCCGTATTTCTCACCGAACAGGGCCACGGCACCGGCGGCGATGGCCTCCTGCGGCCCCATCATCTTCGTCTCGGCGGGCAGGTTCTGGCGGATGACGGCGTTTACCTCGTCCTCCATCCGGGCCAGTTCAAGCTCGGTGACGGGGGCGTTGTGGCTGAAGTCGAAGCGCAGGCGTTCGGCGTCGACCAGCTGGCCCTTCTGGGCGACATGGCCGCCCAGCACATTGGCCAGCGCCTTGTGTAGCAGGTGGGCCGCAGAATGGTTGGCGCGGGTGGTCAGGCGGGCGTCTGCGGCGGCGTGCAGCCGAGCCTTAGCCCCCATGGTCAGCGTGCCGGCGGTTACCTCGATCCGGTGGGCGAACAGGTCCCCGGCGTGTTTCTGAACATCCAGCACCATGGCGGAGCCGTGCTGGCGATCGGCCCCGGTCCATTCAATCTCGCCCCGATCACCAGCCTGACCACCGCCCTCGCCATAGAAGGGGGTCTGGTCGAACACGACCTCGGCGGTCTGACCGGTCGAAAGCTCATCCACGGATGTGCCGTCGCGCATGATGGCCAGGACCTCGCCCGTTCCCTCGACGGCGTCATAGCCGGTGAAGGCCGTGGGGCCGAGGCGATCACGCAGGGCCAGCCATTCGCCGGTCGAGGCGGTCTGGCCCGAACCGGTCCAGTGTTCGCGGCTGCGGGCCTTCTGTTGGCCCATGGCTGCGTCGAAGGCGTCGGTGTCGACGGTGAAGCCGCGACGGCGGGCCTCATCCTGGGTCAGGTCGAGGGGGAAGCCATAGGTGTCATAGAGGGTGAAGGCGGTCTGTCCCGACAGCACGCCGCCTTCGCCGAGGTCGCGTGCGGCGTCCTCCAGCAGGCCCATGCCGCGACCGAGCGTGGTGCGGAAGCGGATCTCTTCCTGTTTCAGCGTATCGGTGATGAAGGCCTCGGCGCGGCGCAGTTCCGGATAGGCCTCGCCCATCTCGGCCACGAGTGTAGGCACCAGCCGGTGCATCAGCGGATCGGCGGCCCCCAGCAAATGGGCGTGGCGCATGGCCCGGCGCATGATCCGGCGCAGCACATACCCCCGGCCCTCGTTCGACGGTGTGACACCGTCGGCGATCAGGAAGGACGAACTGCGCAGGTGGTCGGCGATGACCCGGTGGCTGGGGGCACGGTCGCCCTCTGCAGAGGTACCGGTCGCGTGTTCGGAGGCCGCGATCAGGGTGCGGAACAGGTCGGTTTCATAGTTGGACTGCACGCCCTGCAACACAGCGGCAACGCGCTCCAGCCCCATGCCGGTGTCGATCGACGGCTTGGGCAGCAGCGAGCGCGAACCATCCGCCTGCTGGTCGAACTGCATGAAGACCAGGTTCCAGATCTCGACCCAGCGGTCGCCGTCCTCGTCCGGGGTTCCGGGCGGGCCACCCCAGATATGGTCGCCGTGATCGTAGAAGATTTCGGTGCAGGGGCCGCACGGGCCGGTGTCGCCCATCGACCAGAAATTGTCCGAGCCGGCGATGCGGGTGATGCGGCTCTCGGGCAGGCCGGCGATCTTCTTCCACAGCTCGACCGCCTCATCGTCTTCGATATAGGTGGTGACCATCAGCCGGTCTTTCGGGATGCCGAAATCCCTGGTGATCAGGTTCCAGGCCATCTCGATGGCGTGGGCCTTGAAATAGTCCCCGAAGGAGAAATTCCCCATCATTTCAAAGAAAGTATGGTGGCGGGCGGTGTAGCCGACATTGTCCAGGTCGTTGTGCTTACCGCCGGCGCGGACGCATTTCTGGGCCGAGGTGGCGCGAGTGTAGGGGCGGCGCTCCTGACCGGTGAAGACGTTCTTGAACGGCACCATACCGGCGTTGACGAACAGCAGGGTCGGGTCGTTCTGCGGCACCAGCGGGGCCGACTGGACCTTGGCGTGTCCGTCGGCGGCAAAATAGTCGAGGAAGCTCGAGCGGATCTGGTTCAGGCTGGACATGGCTGTTCGGTTTCAGGCGAGGGGCGGTGGGGGAGGAAGGGCGGTCATATAGGGGTTTGGCCGCCTTTGCATCCTATGTGGTCGGGCGCGGCGCGCGATGGCCGGATCAGGGTCAGCGGGACCGGACAGATCGCCGCACGACCGGGTGCGGGCGGGTGCGGTGGGCGAGCCGGGTGTAGGGAGGGGCCATGTCTGCGCTTGAAGTCTGGTTTGACGGTGATTGTCCCCTGTGTCGGCGCGAGATCGCCGTGATGCGGGCGCTGGACCGGCGCGGGGCCGTGGTCTTTGTCGATCTGGCGGACGGGACCGGCAGTTGCCCCATCGACCGGGCCGAACTGCTGGCCCGGTTCCATGCCCGCGAGGACGGGGTGATGTTGTCGGGGGCCGCGGCCTTTGCCGCCATGTGGCGGGCCATTCCGGTGTTGCGACCGCTGGGTCTGGCGGCGCGAAACGGGGTGGTGCTCGGCCTGCTGGAGCGTCTCTATGTGATGTTTCTGAGGGTCCGCCCGGCCCTCAGCAGCTGGCTTCGTCGTTAAAAAAGGGCCGCCCGATCCGGGTGAAGACCGGACGGCCCGCTCCGTCCGGCCCGGCCCCGCGGGGGTCGGAGGCGGGTCACGGGACCCGGCCGGAGAAGGTCTGTTGCTCCCCCAAGGGGTGAGGACTGTTGCTGAAAAAAGCGGGTCCAGAGAGTCCAAAGCCGGGCCAGAAAGCCGGGGCAGAAAGCCGGGCCAAAAAAACCGGGTCTGAATCGTCTGAATGGTCTGAAATCAGCCCTCCAGATCCTGCCCTTCGTCGGGCTCGGCCGTGCCCAGCAGTTCGTCGGCGATCCTGGTGGTGGATTTACGCACCTTGTCCTCGATCGAGTCGGCGATGTCGGGATTGGCCTTGAGGAAGGCGCGCACATTCTCGCGGCCCTGGCCGATGCGCTGGCTGTCGTAGGAGAACCAGCTGCCGGATTTCTCGATGATGCCGGCCTTGACCCCCAGGTCGATGATCTCGCCCAGTTTGGAGATGCCCTCGCCATACATGATGTCGAAGATGACCTCGCGGAACGGCGGCGCGACCTTGTTCTTGACCACCTTGACCCGGGTGGTGTTGCCGACGACCTCGTCGCGGTCCTTGATCGCGCCGGTACGGCGGATGTCGAGCCGCACCGAGGCGTAGAATTTCAGCGCATTGCCGCCGGTCGTGGTCTCGGGCGAGCCGTACATGACGCCGATCTTGTGGCGGATCTGGTTGATGAACAGCACGATACAGTTGGATTTGGAGATCGAGGCGGTCAGTTTGCGCAGCGCCTGGCTCATCAGACGGGCCTGCAGGCCGGGCAGGCTGTCACCCATCTCGCCCTCGATTTCGGCGCGGGGCGTCAGCGCCGCGACCGAGTCGATCACCACAATGTCCACGGCGCCGGAACGCACCAGGGTGTCGACGATCTCGAGTGCCTGTTCGCCCGTGTCGGGCTGTGACACCAGCAGGTCATCCAGATTGACACCCAGCTTCTGGGCATAGCCGGGGTCGAGCGCATGCTCGGCGTCGACGAAGGCGGCGGTGCCGCCGGCCTTCTGGATCTCGGCCACCGTATGCAGGGCCAGGGTGGTCTTGCCAGAGCTTTCGGGGCCGTAGACCTCGACCACCCGGCCCCGCGGCAGACCGCCGATGCCCAGGGCGATGTCGAGCCCGAGCGAGCCGGTCGAGACGGACGGGATTTCCGCCACCACGCCGCCCTTGCCCAGCTTCATCACCGAGCCCTTGCCGAAGGCGCGGTCGATCTGGGCGATCGCCGCCTCCAGCGCCCGTTGCTTGTCGCCGTCGTCCTTGCCCACCAATTTCAAATTCGCCTGAGCTGCCACCTTGCCACTCTCCCTTGCCATGATTCCCATCTGGTTTTCGGGAGAGACCCGCCTGGACCCACCCCCTGTGTGAGACGCAGTTAGTACACGCTTTGTTCCGGTTGCCAATATGTTCTTTTCGGAAGGTCGGCGGGGGTGCGACCGTTTTTGACGCAGGACTTTTTGGCAAGGGATGTGACGGGGGGCTGAGGCGTGTGGGCGATAGTGGCTGTGGGCTGACTTAGGAAGCAGCCTCTTCTCGCCGCCCCGGTACCGACATTCCCCCCAAAGATTGATCCATAGCCAAGCTTGTGCGTTCACACCCCATGACAAAAACCTCCAAACCCGCCGTCCTCACCATTCGTAACGCCCGCCTGACCGATGTCGGGGCCATCACCGTCCTGCTGGCCAAGGTTTACAAGACCATGCCGGCGCTGACGCCGGGGATGCTGAGGGGGCAGATCGCGGCCTTTCATGACGGCCAGTTCGTGGTCGAATATGACGGTGAGATCGTCGGCTATGCGGCCGGTTTCCGCATCGACGAGACGACGGCGATGGCACCACACACCTGGGAACAGATCACCGGGGGCGGCTATGCGGCGCGGCACGATCCGGTCGGCGAATGGCTGTACGGGATGGAGGTCTGTGTCGATCCCGACCGTCGCCGTCTGCGTATCGGCCAGCGACTGTATGATGCGCGGCGCGACCTGTGCGAGGCGCAGAATCTGCGCGGGATCGTGTTCGGGGGGCGGATGCCGGGGCTGGCGCGGCGCAAGGCGGCCTATCCGGAGCCGCGCGACTATCTGGACGCGGTGACGGCGCGCAGGGTCAACGACCCGGTGATCGGCTTTCACCTGCGGTCGGGCTTTGAGCCGATCGGGGTGCTGGAGAATTATCTGAAATCCGACGCCGCCTCGATGGGTCATGCGGCGCATATGGTCTGGCGCAATCCCTATCATGCCGAGACTACGGGCCGGGGTGCGGCCTTTGCCGTCAAGGAGACGGTGCGGGTGGCGACGGTGCAGCTGCAGGCGCGCAAGGTGTCCAGCTTTGAGGAGTTCATCGCCAATATCGAATATTTCGTCGATGTGACCTCGGACTATCGCTCGGACTTTGTGGTCTTTCCCGAGCTGTTCACCCTGCAACTGCTGTCGCTGGAACCCAAGAAGCTGACGCCGGCGGAATCGATCGAACACCTGACCCGCTATACGCCGCGCTTCGTCGAGGCGATGCAGAAGATGGCGGTCGAGTACAATATCAACATCATCGGCGGGTCGCACCCGACGCGGGCCGAGGACGGCGACATTCAGAATGTGGCCTATGTGTTCCTGCGCGACGGCTCGGTCCATGCCCAGGAGAAGATCCACCCGACCCCCAACGAGCGCCACTGGTGGAACATCAAGGGCGGCGACATGGTCCATGCCATCCCCACCGACTGCGGCCCGATCGGGGTGCTGATCTGCTATGATTCCGAGTTCCCGGAACTGGCGCGGCGGCTGGTCGACGAGGGCGCGCGGATGCTGTTCGTGCCGTTCTGTACCGACAACCGGCAGGGCTATCTGCGGGTGCGATATTGCAGTCAGGCGCGGGCCATCGAGAACCAGTGCTATGTCGTGCTGTCGGGCAATGTCGGCAATCTGCCCAATGTCGAGAATATGGACATCCAGTATGCCCAGTCCTGCATTCTGACGCCGTGCGACTTTCCGTTTGCGCGGGATGGCGTGGCGGCGGAGGCGTCCGAGAATGTCGAGACGGTGACGGTGGCCGACCTCGATCTGTCAGACCTGGCCTGGGCCAAGTCGCAGGGCACGGTGCGCAATCTGAGGGACCGGCGGTTCGACCTGTACAAGACGGTCTGGGCCGACGGGGGCTGAGTCACCGGGTTGGGGGGGTCGGCCAGCGAAGCTGGTTCCTCACAACGGGCACAACGGGGTCACGACGGGCACAACGGGTCCTGGGCGGATGACAGGGCAAGGCTCGCTTTCGAAAACTGAATGCGGCGAAGCCGCGATCTCATGATCAGCGGAAGAACAAGCTTGCCCGATCTGGCTGCGGTCCCGTCGTGTTCGTTGTGCCTTTCGTGGTGCCCGTCGTTTTGAACCTTCGAGGCGGCGGCTCAGGTTCGGGCGGCGTCGGCGGGCGGCATGGGCTCCATCACCCGGGCCGCGCCCGACAGGCCGGCGCCGATCAGCAGTACCGCCGCCGCCGCGATCAGCAGGGGCCGGGCCTGACCCTGTTGCGGGCTGAGCGGTCGCAGCAGCATCAGCACCAGCAGGCCCAGCAGCACCAGCGCCCCGGGCAGGTCCATGCCGACGCCGAGGAAGACCGTGTGGGCCTGACCCATGATCCATGCGCCGCCGAGCACCGCGGCGACCGCTACCGGGGCCAGCGACCGGGGCCGGGTCAGGCCAGGGTCGAGCAAGGCCGCGGCGGCCGCGGCGACGGCAGCCAGTAACCCGGTCCAGATGAACAGGAAGGCGACCTCGGGGGCCAGGGCCTGCGCGACCATGGCGAAGATCAGGATCAGGCCGATCAGGCCGGTCCAGCCGCCCCAGGTCGAACGGGCGGCGAGGCCGGGCACCAGCGACAGGCCGATGGCCACGACCGCCGCGCCGATGACGATCGGGTTCAGTCCGCCGAGGATCAGGGCCACGACCGCCGCGACGGCGATGGCTCCGGCGACGATCCGGCGGTCGAGGCGCGTCCGTCCGCCGAACAGGGCCAGGGCCACGGCCAGAACGGTCAGGGCCGCGCCGGCCTCCATCCACGGCAGCCGGGCCAGCAGTGTGTAATAGGCGTCGGCGCTGTCGGCCCGCGCGCCCGTCGGCCCGGCCAACAGGCGCACGAGCTGGGTCAGCACCAGTCCCGTCGACAGGAACCACAGGCCGTCGACCGCGCCGCGCCCGCTGTCGGCAAAGGTCAGGCCGGCCCGGGACCGCGCCCGCCAGACGGCGACCCCGAGGCCTAGGAAGGCCAGCCCCAGCAGGCCCCAGCCGATCACTGGCGGATGGCCGATGACGACAAGGCCGAACAGGTCGGCATAGACCAGATTGGCGGTGGCGGCGGGCAGGACGGGCGCGCGCAACAGGGCGTCTGCCGTCTCCAGCGCCTGGGAGCCGATATGCTGGACACTGCCCTGGTCCAGCGCCTCGGGCGTCGAGGCCGCTGTGTGATACTGTTCCGGGCGGCCGATGAAGGCCAGGTTGATGCCCTGGACGCCGCGGTCTTTCGGGATGGTGAAATCACTGCCGTTGGGCATGGCCTCATAGACGAACACGGCCAGCGAATTGGACGAGACGCCGCCGCTGGCGCGAGCCCCGGCGCGGGCGAACAGGGCAATGGTTTCGGCATTGCCGCGTCCGGTCTCGAACATCATGGCCCGACCGCCGCCGCCGCGTGCCTCGAGGTTGACCACCGCGCCGATGCGGTCGCGCAAGGGGTGGTCGCCCCAGAAGGCGCGGGCCCCGTCGAGGTTCAGCTCCTCGCCGTCGGTCAGCAGGACGACCAGGGTCCGGTCCGCCGGACCACGGGCTCGGAGGGCGCGCACCGCCTCCAGAATGGCGGCCACGCCTGCGCTGTCATCGGCCGCGCCGGGCGAGCCGGGCACGGTGTCGTAATGGGCCATCAGGGCGACGGCGGGCAGGCGCGGATCACGCCCGGGCAGGACGCCGATCAGATTGGTCAGTTCGATCCCGGTTGCGGAGCCGCCGCCGCGCTCGATCCGCTGTACCGCCCGGGGCGAAAGCGGACCCGGCTGGGTCGAGGTCTGCAGGCCCAGCGCCTGCATCCGTTGCAGCAGATAGGCCCCGACCCGCGCATGGTCGGCCGAGCCGACCGGATGCGGCCGCTGCGCGATCTCGCGCACATCGACCATGGCCCGCGCGGCCGAGAAACTGGTCTCGGGCGCGCTGACCGGCGCGGGGCGCGGGCTCTGCAGGGTCAGCACCGCAATCAGCAGTGCCAGCGCCAACGATCCGACCAGCCACAGAACCCGCATGATCCATCCTCCCCGATGAGGCGGGCAGGCTAGGCGATCTTGAAGCGGGCGCGAAGCCCTAAGCCACCCGCCGCAGTGCCGCCGGGGATTTGACGAACAGGCCCTTGCGGCCGGCGACGGGACGGAAGGCGATGCTGTCGCTGTCGGGTTGTTCGTCGGGACCGAGGAACAGGCAGCCGTCATCGACCAGCCGCCGCTCCAGATTGTCGAACATCACGCCGCGCCGGGCCGGGTCGGCGTCGCCCAGAAGGTGACGGCAGAAGATGATGTCGAAGCGGTGGGAATCGGTCGGGGCGTCGACCAGATTGGCGCGGGCGAAATGGACACTGGCGCGCAACTCGGCACTGGCGATCCAGGCATCCTCGGCCTGATCGAAATGGCGCAGCATGGTTTCGGCCTTGAGACCGCGCTGGATTTCGAAGCCGGTGTAGGCGCCGGAGCGGGCCTTTTCCAGCGCGCGCTGCGACAGGTCGGTGGCGACGATCTCGACGGCGACGCCGGCCTCGTGCGCTGCGATGGCCAGGGACCAGGCCTCCTGACCGGTCGAACAGCCGGCGGACCAGACCTTGACCGGCTGACCACCGCGAGCCGCCGACAGGGCGGGCAGCAGTTCCTTGCCGAAGGTGTCAAAACTGAACCGGTCGCGACGGAACCAGGTTTCGGGATTGAGCAGGGCCTCGATCACGGCCCAGCCGAGTGAGGCGACCGGCTTGGCCCACAGCGAGCCCAGCATGGCATCGACGGTATCGAACCCCTCGCGCCGGGCCACCGGCCCCAGCCGGTGCTCGGCCAGTTTCATCCGGTCGCGCGTCAGCCTGAACCCCGCGCGGGAACTCATCAAAGACTGCAGGCGGTTGAAATCCTCCGGGCTCATCGGCTCAGACAGCCCCCACTTCGGCGAATTTCGAGGTCAGGATTTTGCCGTCGAACGGCTTCATCACATAGTCGTCGGCCCCGGCCGACAGGGCCTCTGCGATGCGTTCGGCGCGGGTCTCGATGGTGCAGAACAGGACCTTGGGGGCCATGCCGCCGGGCAGGGCGCGCAGGCGGCGCAGAAAGGTCATGCCGTCCATCACCGGCATCGACCAGTCCAGCAGGATGACCTCGGGGATGACCCCGCCGCAGAAGGCCAGGGCCTCGGAGCCGTCGGCGGCCTCGTCGACCTCAAAGCCGAGCCCCTCGACGATACGGCGCGCGACCTTGCGGATGATCCGGCTGTCATCGACGATCAAACAGGTCCTGGGGGTCAAAATTCGGGTTCCAAAACTGAAGGGCACAACGCCCGCGTGTGCATCAACCCCTATCATCGGCCTGCGTCGGTTAACGACTCCTTGGGAAACCGGCTAAAGGACCCGTTATCCATACGCACGCCAGCATGAACGCTTTGTCATGTGGCGGTCAGTTGCGGCGGCCCGTCGGCTGGGGCATCTTCGGGAAAACCAGATGGAGACAGGACCATGCGTATCGGTGTGTTGTTGGCGGGCGTCGCGGCCGCCGGCCTGATGGCCTTTCCGGCCATGGCCCGGGACGGCCAGTATGGCACCCAGTTGACCCGTATCCTGACGGATGCCGCCAGCGGGACCTGTCTGGCCGAGCTGATGGCCGAGTCCGTGCTGACCGTCTGCAACGGACAGATCGCGATGATGTCACAGGCGCTCGGCAGCCTCGGTGCGATCGTCAGCACGACCTTCGTCAGCGCCGCAGACACACCTGAGGGGCGCGTCGAAACCTGGAGCGTCCAATACGCCAGCGGCATGACCCTGAACTGGGTCATCGGCAATATGCAGGACGGCAAATTCAGCGTCGTCGGCACGGCGGCCTAGATCCTTCATCCGCCGCGTTGACTCTGGCTGGCGCGATGCTTTTTCGGGGCCCGTCCGGGGGCCGGAAGGTTCATCACAACGGACACAACGGGGTCACAAAGGACACGACGGGACACGGGCCCGCTTCAACGTCGGCCGCTTGTTTCCTGCGTTGTGAGATTGCGGCATTCGCCGCCGCTGATCGGATCGACGCTGTGGCGGCGATCCGGATTTTCTCACGGCATCGATAACGGGTTCGGCTCTGTCAGCCTCTCGGGACCCGTCGTGCCCGTCGTGATTTCGTTGTGTCCGTTGTGATGAACCCGCTTTCGCCGGGGCAGGGGCGCAGAAGGCGCGTCGCACCAGGTCGCGATGGCTTTAGCGAACTGGCGGGCGGCTATTGCGGCATGTGGGCGGTCAGCGTGACCCGTCCCTCATCGACCTGCACGTCCAGCGATCCGCCGGCGTCATGGGCGGTCAGCCAGAGCCAGTAGGGCTGGATCCACTGGCCGGCCAGGCCTTCTGTGAGGGGTTGTCCGGCCAGTCCGGCGACGGCCTCGCCCTTCAGTCGGGCGCGGGCTCCCTCGGCCTGACCCTCGATCACCAGACCGGCGGCGTCGGTTCGCGTCGTGAGGGTCGCCACGCCGCCGGACGGCAGGGCTGCCATGGTCAGATAGGCCAGATTGACCAGCGCCCGCGACTGGGCCTTGGAATAGGTGGTCTCGGCGACCTGCCACACCAGTGTCGCCCGCCCGCCCTCGGTCAGGCCGGAGACCAGGTCGCCCAGCGCGGCACCCGAGAATCGTTCGGAAGAGGTCGCCGCGCCGAAGGCCACACGGGCGAAGGCGACCAGGGCCACCATCTTTTTCGCACTGGCCTCGATCAGCCCCATGGCGTCGTC
>Ga0105054_10004743_pt1 | contig 20079 bp, 19 predicted proteins | sample BON02_FD_78091 | JGI IMG/M metagenome (GOLD analysis project Ga0105054, IMG submission 78091) | Freshwater microbial communities from Lake Bonney liftoff mats and glacier meltwater in Antarctica - BON-02 (megahit assembly) | ecosystem: Environmental > Aquatic > Freshwater > Ice > Glacier...
ACCAGAATCCACAACAACGGATGGATCATCGAACTCGGACCCCACCGCGAACTCACCCTCCGCCTCCCCGACGGAACCATCCACACCACCGGACCACCCAACCGAAGAACCGCCGCCTGACCGGAACCGGTCGGGCATCACGAGGTTCAGATCGGATCGGGACCGCCCGCCATTGCCTGGTGCAACTGACTTCTTGCGTGATCGCGAAAGACCGCGTCGTCGACCTCGTCTGCCCAGACAACCGTCGTGAGCAACCACAGGATCGATGTGGCGCGCAACTGCGTGCGCTCGTCATCGGACAAGGTGCGGCCGTAACCCTCGAAGAACGCGTGGCCCAGTTCCGGTGCGGTGCACCACTCGGTCCACCACATCCGCTCGAAGTCTTGGAGCCAGTGCCCGACGCGGGCGTTGCCGAAGTCGATCACCGCCACCGAACCGTCCAGAGCCGTCAGCCAGTTCCTCGGCTGCCAGTCGCGATGACACGGCACACCGGCCGGGTCAGGGAAGTCGGCGAGCCGAGACACTTGTTCGACGACGAACTCGACCTCGGCGGCATCGAGCAGGACAGGCCGGGCTCGGCGCACCCAGGTGTCGAATCGAACGCGGCATGCAGCAGCGAACCCCACCATCGACGTCGGCGGCTCGGCACCGTTCAGGAGTCGAAGCAATCGGCCCGCCTCGCGGAACGTCGAGACCGACCCGTCGCCGATCTCACCGGGCTTCTTCGAGAACACGAGCACTCGGGTGTCACGATCCGCAGCCACCAGGTCGGGCACGTGCCCTTCCAGCGCCGGAGCCCAGTGACGGTAAGTGTGCAACTCCGCGTCGAACTTGTCGACGGCTCGCGGCTGCTTCACGATCAACGCTGTTCCATCGGCGGTTTCCACCTCGACCACGGTCGACACCCCGTGCGGCCACGACCGATCTGCCACGAGAACCGGCGCGCCGACCAACAATCGGGCGTTTGCCAGCAACCCCTCGGGAGAATCGGTGGGCACCATCGGTGCAGCTCGACGTCGTGGTCAGTCGACGACGGTGGGGTCGGCGACGACGTCGCGCAGTAGCCACTGGAACAGGCGCCACCCGGTCGGTGCAGGTGCCAGCGTGTCTGCGGCGACCGCCGCGGCTTCATCGGAGATCGCGATGCCGTTCGGGGCTTTCACGTGCACCTCGGCGACACGCTCGGCCATCGCGAACCAGCCGACCGCTTCCTCGACCGATCCGCCGACGGTGAGCGAGCCATGGTTGCGCAGGATGCAGTACTTCTTGTCGCCGAGCGCGGCAGCGATGCGCTTGCCGCCGTCGTACGACAACACCTCGACCTCCTCATCGTCGAAAAGCGCCTGGTCGAACACGAACGCGCACGACTCCTGGCTGAGCGCCCGGAACGGCTGCACGTTCGCCGACCACGGTGTACCGAAGCCGGTGTGGGTGTGCGCGGCGCTGACCACGTCGGGTCGGGCGGCGAGCAGCGGCGCGTGGATGTTGAACCCAGCGGTGTTCACCGCTCCGGTGGGGTTTCCATCGGCGTCCATCACCCGACCGTCGGGGCCGACGAGGACCAACTGGTCGACGGTGGCTTCACGGAACGGGATGCCCCAGTCGAGCAGCCAGAAGTGGTCGGTGAGGATCGGGTCGCGGGCCGAGACGTGCCCGTCGCCGAGTTGACCCCAACGCATCGCCCCGAAGATCCGGTAGCCGAGTGCACACATCCGCTTCCGGTGGATCCGTTCCGCCTCCGGTGTTCGCACGGCATCGAACGGCTCGACCCCAGGAAACGTCGGATACGGCGACTCGCTCGTCCCATCACTCATCCGTCCAGCGTAAACCCACGCCACACCTCCCGTTTGTGTTGCACTCCGGGTGGGGCACCCCACCGAAACCGCCACGCAAACGTGGTGGGCTGGCTGGCATTCCGTTTGTGTTGCACTCCGGGTGGGGCACCCCACCGAAACCGCCACGCAAACGTGGTTGGGGAGATCGACGGTCAGACGGGGAAACCGCGGCGGGGGACCACGATGACCGCGCCGTCAGAGGGGTCGACGTCGACGGTGACGCACACATGGAACACCTCACCGAGACGTTCGGCGGTGAGCACCTCGACTGCCGAGCCCGAGGCGACCACGTTGCCCTGGTCGAGCATCACAAGGCGGTCGGCGTAGGTGCCGGCGAGGGTGAGATCGTGCATGGCCGAGATCACCGTGATCGCCAGGTGCTCGCGGAGTTCGGTCACCAACTCGAGCGCCTGCTGCTGGTGCCCGATGTCGAGCGCGGAAGTGGGTTCGTCGAGCAGCAGCACCGGCGCCTCCTGCGCCAGCGCACGAGCGAGCACGACCCGCTGGCGTTCACCGCCACTCATCGAACCGAGCATCCGATCGGTGAACGCCCCGAGCCGCAACCGGTCGATCACACCACGAACGACATCACGATCGTGCGCCGACTCGGTCCCGAAGTAGCCGATGTACGGCGTGCGACCCAGCAGCACGTAGTCGAACACGCTCATGTCGTCGGGGATCAGGGGCTCCTGCGCGACGTACGCGACCTGGCGGGCCCGTCGCCGCGAGTCGGTGCCGTCGAGCGCGACATCTCCGACCACCACGCTGCCGGTCGCCCGAACGAGTCCGGCGATCGCCTTCAGCAGCGACGACTTGCCTGCGCCATTCGGGCCGATCAACGCGATCCACTCCCCCGGTTCGACCCGACCCGAATACGGCGCCAGCGCCACCTGCTTGCCGTAGCGCACCTCGACGCCATCGAGCACGACGGCGCTCATCAGGTCACCTTCCGCGTCCGGAGCAGATAGATGAAGAACGGCGCGCCGACGAACGCTGTGACCACACCGATCGGTGTCTCCGCCGGGCTCATGAGCTGGCGCCCGGCGACGTCGGCCAGGATCAGGAAGCCGCCACCGAACAACAGCGACAGCGGGATCAACAACCGGTAGCTCGCCCCCGCCATCAACCGCACGACGTGGGGCACCACCAACCCGACGAAACCGATCAGCCCGCTCACCGACACCACAGCGGCAGTGCCGAGTGTCGCGGCAGCAACGATGATCAGCCGGGTTCGCTGCACCGACACACCGAGCGTGGTCGCCTCGTCGTCGCCAACGCGGAACACGTCGAGGTGACGCCGGTGCAACATCAGCACCACCACGCTGACCACCACATAGGGCGCGACGGTCACGACGTCGGACCAGGTGGCACCCGACAGTCGGCCGAGGATCCACTGGAACACTTCGCGTACCACGTCGAGATTGCGCTGCAGCAGGAATGTCTGGATCGCCGTGGCGAACGACACGACCGCGATGCCCGCCAATACCAGGGTGGCCCCGTTGCGTTTGGCCCCGAACGAGGCGCCGACGCTGTAGGTGACGGCGACCGTGCCGAGGGCGAACGCAAACGCAACGAGCTGCACCGGATCGACCGGCCAGCCGGCAGTGACATCGCGTCCAGTCGTCAACACCAAGGTGGCGCCGAGCCCACCGCCAGCGGCCGCGCCCAACAGGTACGGGTCGACGAGCGGGTTGCGGAACACGCCTTGATAACTCGCTCCGGCGACCGAGAGCATCGCCCCCACCAGGCCGCCGAGCACCACACGCGGCATCCGGATCTGCCACACGATGTTCCACTCGGCGTCGCTCACACCCGAGTCGATCGAAATCAACGGAAGGTGGTCGAGCAACGCCAGCGGCACCCGCCAACCAGGAGGCCCCGCAGGCCCGATCGAGGCCCCGACGATCACCGCCCCGACGAGGAACGCCAGCCCTGCCAGCACCCACGTGGTCTCGCGCCGACGACGAGTGACCGGTGGAGCCGAGACCTCCGACACCGCTGGCGCGTCGACGCGCCCATCGCGCGCAACACACTCGGGTGTCGTCGGCTTCGGCTCCACTGCGGTCATGTTTTCATTCCTTCAACCCGTCATTCCTTCAACCCGTCATCCCTTCAACCCGGCGTCCCTCAGCCGGCTGCCTGCTGGACGGCCTCGGACACGATTCGGAGGTACTCGACCAGTCGCGGGCCCCAGCGTGATGCGACGTCGTCGTCCATCTCGAACACGTTGCCGTTCTGAACCGCAGCGATCGCATCCCAACCCGGGCGGGCGGCGACGGTCTCGACGGTCTCGGCGCAGCACTTGGTGTCGGCGAGGAAGATGAGGTCGGGGTCGGCCGACACGATGAACTCGGGGTTCAGCTGCGGGAACCCACCGGAATCACCTTCGGCGCGGTCGGCGATGTTCTGCAGGCCGAGCAGCGAGTAGAGCTCACCGATGAACGTGGTCGAGTCGGCACTGAAGAGCGTGGGGTCGAGCTCGTGGAAGATCGTGAGCGGCTCGGCCAGTTCGGGTGTCGCCAGAACGATCTCGTCGACGCCGGCCTGCATCTCCTTCACGAGCGCATCGGCGCCTTCGGAGTTCCCGGTGGCATCACCCAACTCCTCGATCTGACGGTACGAGTCGTCGATGGTCATGGCCGCAGGCCCATCCCACCAGGCGATGTCGAGTGCATCGAGCTGTGCGCCGAGCCCGGTGAAATCGCCGCCGATCAACACCAGGTCGGGTTCGAGGGCTGCGATCGCTTCGACGTTCGGCTCGAAGCCCGACAGCTCGTTCGGCAGCTCCAACGCTTCGGCCGGATAGTTCGACTGGTCGTCGACGGCGATGATCTGGTCGCCGGCGCCGATGGCGAACATCATCTCGGTGGCCGTGGGGCTGAGCGACACGATGCGAACGGGGAACTCACCGGCGGGCGCGTCGCTCGCAGGCGGCGCATCGGTCGGATCCGGGGCGACCGCGTCGGGGAGCGTGTCGGCGGTGGTGACGGCAGAACCGCCTGCGTCGGACGCTGCATCGTCGGAACTACCGCACGCCGCAGCGCTGAACAGGGTGAAACCGGCAATCGCGCCGATCAGGAGTCGACGCATCGGCGTCGGTGTGGATGTACGCATGAAATTCCTCCATGGAAGTGGAGGACAAGCTGGGGTCCGGGGGCGACTTGGGTCGACCGGCGAGCCTTCCCTTGCCTCGAGGGATGATGTCGCGTCGACGGGTAGGCGACCGGGCTGATCGGATCGCTCACCTCGCAGAGTTGCGGGGCGACCGACCGATATCACCGTTGCGGGACAGCGCCGGGTTCTCACCGGACTTCGCTACGTCGTTGACAGTTCGACACCGTAGCGCGCGCTGCGTACGCTGACCCACCTCATGAGCAACGACCCCACAGCGAACGACGCCGTCGACGACAGCACCGCCCCCACCGACGACCCCCGCCCCGATGGCCTGCACGGCGCCGACTCGCTCGTGATCGTCAACACCGGCAACGGCAAGGGCAAATCATCGTCCGCGTTCGGAATGATGATCCGCGGCGTCGCTCGCGGCTGGAACGTGGCCGTCGTGCAGTTCATCAAGTCCGGCGACTGGAAGGTCGGCGAAGAGAAGATCGGCCGTCAACTCGGTGTCGACTGGCACGCGTACGGCGACGGATTCACCTGGGATTCCGACGACATGTCGAACGACATCGCCCATGCCCGCGAGGGTTGGGGCAAAGCAGTCGAGCTGATGCAGGCCGGTGAGCACCAGCTCGTCATCTTCGACGAGTTGACGTATCTCTCGAGCTTCGGCTGGTTGCCGATCAGCGACGTGGTCGCGGCGATCAGCGCCCGGCCATCGCACGTGAACGTGGTCGTCACCGGCCGCGATGCGGCGCGTGAACTGATCGACATCGCCGACACCGTCACCGAGATGGTCGAAGTCAAGCACGCGTACCAGCAGGGCATCCGCGCCATGCGCGGCCTCGATTACTGATCCACGATCACACGATCCGGAACGCTGCCGCTCCCATGACGCTGACCGTGCTGCTCGGAGGTGCCCGCAGCGGCAAGAGTTTGCTCGCCGTCGACGTCGGACAGCGCCACGATGGACCTGTCTGTTTCGTTGCCACTGCTCCGGCAATCGACGACGACATGGAGCAGCGCATCGAACGTCATCGAGCCGAACGACCCGCCTACTGGATGACCGTCGAGGCGCCGATCGAACTGCACGACGCACTCGGTGGCGTCGGCGACGACGTCCTCGTGATCGTCGACTGCCTCACGCTGTGGGTGTCGAACCTGATGTATGCCGGTCGCAGTGACGACCAGATTCGCGAGGCTGCAGCGGCGGCCAGCGCGCTCGCGGCCGGGCGTGCCGGCCCCGTGGTGGCGGTGTCGAACGAGGTGGGCATGGGCATCCATCCCGACACCCCACTCGGACGCCGCTACCGCGATGTGCTGGGCTGGGTCAATCAGACCTGGGTCGCTGCATCGACCACCAGCCTGCTCCTGGTCGCGGGACGAGCAATCGAGCTCACCGACCCGTGGCAACATCTCGACGGTCTCCGTCGCCCCGATACGAACCGAGCATGACATGACCTCACTCAGAGCACTCCTCGAAGACCTGCCCGTCGCCGACGCAGCCGCTCGCGACGCCGTGCACGAGCGCGCGGCGAACATCCTGCGACCGAGCGGTGCACTGGCATGGCTCGACGAGATCGCCGCGTGGGTAGCCGCCTGGCAGCGCACGGCCAGACCACGAGTCGAGCGACCGGCCGGGTTGATCTTCGCCGCCGATCACGGCATCGCCGCCGCAACCGAGGTGTCGGCCTACCCGACCGGGGTCACCAGGGCCATGCTCTCGGCGTTCGAAGATGGACGTTCGACGATCAGCGCCTTTGCTCGGCTGGCCGGCGCCACCGTCACCGCCATCGATGTCGGCGTCGGCGAGCCGACCAACGACATCCGCTACGACGCCGCCATGTCGTCGGCGCGTTTCGACGAGATCGTCGACATCGCGGTGTCTGCCGTCGACGAACTCGACTGCGATCTCCTCGTGCTCGGCGAGATGGGCATCGGGAACACCACAGCGTCCGCAGCCATCGCTGCGTCGCTCGCCGGAGGAGAAACCGCCGCCTGGGTCGGGCGGGGCACCGGTGTGGATGACGAGGGTTTGGCGCGCAAGCGGAACGCCGTACAGGAGTCGGTGCGTCGGATCGCCGGGGTCACCGACCCACTGGAGATCTTGCGCGAGGTGGGTGGTTCGGAAATCGTCGCGATCACCGCGGCCACCGTGGCGGCACGGCGTCGTTCGATACCGGTCGTCCTCGACGGCTACGTCGTGACCGCCGCTGTCCTGCCGCTACACGAGATCGATGCGGGCTCGCTCGATCACTGCACGGTCGGCCACTGCTCGGCCGAGCCTGGGCACCGCAGACTGCTGGAGCGGCTCGGCAAGGCACCGCTGCTCGACCTCGACATGCGACTGGGTGAGGGATCGGGAGCGATGGCGGCGGTGCCACTGATCGCCATGGCGTGCGCTGGTATCACCGATGTGCCGACGTTCGCCGAGTGGTTCGGCGAATGACCCACAACTTCCTCGCTGCTGCGCAGTTCCTCACCCGTGTCCCGATCCGGCTCCGTACGGCTCCCGATCTCGCCGCTGCCGTGCCGTGGTTTCCGGTGGTCGGTGCGCTCATCGGTGCCGCTGTCGGCCTTGTCGCCGCCGGGTTGACGGAGGTGGTTCCAGCGTCGGTCGCCGCTGCGGTCGCGATCATCGTGGGCCTGCTGATCACCGGCGCGTTCCACGAAGATGGCCTGGCCGACACGGCTGACGCGCTGGGAGGGATGACGCCGGAACGCCGCCGCGAGATCCTGAAGGACTCGCGCCACGGCAGCTACGGCGTCGCTGCGATGTGCACCACGCTCGTGCTGCGGATCATCTGCGTCGCCTCGCTCGGCCCGGCAGCGGCATTCGCCGGGCTCGTCACAGCACACACCCTGGGTCGCGGTGCCGCCGTGGCGGCCATGGTGACCGGCCGACCCGGTCCACACGAGGGGCTCGGTGCCGACTACACGCGAGTGCTGTCACCGCGCTCGGCCGCGGTCGGAGTGCTCGCAGCACTGGCGATCGGCGCTCTGGTCAGCGGTTGGTGGGTCGGGCCGCTCGCGTTTGCGGTCGCTCTCGGTGCCGCCGCGGTGATCAGACTCGCCCATCGCGCATTCGGCGGGATCAGCGGTGACCTGCTCGGCGCCGTCGAACAGGTCGGTGAATGTCTGGTGCTGATCGTGGTCAGCGGGCTCGCTCTGCATCATCAGCCCTGGTGGGCTTGACAGCGGGCGTGACAGCGGGCGTGACAGCGGGCGTGACAGCGGGCGTGACAACAGGCGTGACGGCGCACGCAAGGGTGCCAAAAAGTGGTCGCCGTGTCACCGCGATCTGGTTTGTCCGGACTGCATGAGCTTGGCGAGCGCGAGCTCGACCTCTTGGGCCAGGATGACGCTCGTCGCCTCACGGGTGACTGGCCGCAGGGCGCAAAGTGCGGTCGCCAGTTCTTCCGGGCTGCCGCTGCCGGCAAAGCCACTCCCGGCGCGCTCGACGCGCAGCTTGACCGTGTCGTTGACCGCCTTGGCCAGCCGGCATCGGAGCAGATCACGAATCATGGCGGACACTTCGATGTCGATGCCGGCCTCACGTCGGCGGAGCGCATGATCGAGCAGGGCCGCGCTCGGGATCATCCAGGTACGCCCGGGCTGGGGCTCGACGTATCCCGCCTCGTGCAGTTCGGCGATGACGCCCTTGCGCGCCTTGCCGTCGCCTGAGATCAGTGCGACCAGTTCTTCGTGGGAGACCTGCGACGGCCGGTCGTCGGACCACGGGGCGCTCAGCGTTTCGTCGATTCCGAGCCACTCCGACACGGTGCGGGTCGGGAGTCTGCTGGCGACCAGTTCTCGGATGTTCTGCAACGTGAGTCCGCGATCGCGGAGCTCGGTGATCGCCGCGAGACGATCACGGTGCTGCTCGTCGTAGACAGCATCGCGACCCCGCTTGGTCGGCCTCGAGAGCAATCCTTCGTTCTGGTAGTAGATACCCACGACGGCGGCCCGTTCCGAACAACTCATCGCCGCCACGAGACCGCAGCGATGTTCGGCGCAGGAATCTGGTTCGAGAACGCACTCATGCAGATCGTGCTCCGACACCTGGTGGACATCGACGTCCGCGATCCGATGCACCGCTACCTCCTCACCGAGGTTGCCGACGAGTGTCGGCACTCGATGATGTTCGGCGAATTCATCCGGAGGGCCGGCACGCCTGCTTACGGCCCCACCCGCGACGTGGCCATGGCGCAAGGTCCCAGTGGCCGGGCTCTGTCGTACCTCGCCATCCTGGCCATCGAGGAACTCCTCGACTTCGCCAACCGGGCAAGCATGCGCGACGACCGGGTTCACCCGATGGTCCGCCAGATCAGCAAGCTCCACGTCCTCGAAGAAGCGCGCCATGTCAGCTTCGCCAAGAGCTACATCTCCGAGTCCTGGCCGACGCTCGACGCCGTCGAGCAGGAAGCGGTTCGCACGATCGCCCCTGCGCTCGTTGCCGAGATCGTGGAGCTCAGCCTCGACCCCCACGTCTTCGAACACCTCAGCATCGCCGACGGATACGAGATCGCGAAGGCCAACCCGGCGTACCGGGCCAACGTGGTCGACGGCCTCGGCAAACTCACGTCATTCCTCACCGAGGTCGGGATCATCGTCGACCCCGAGTCGTGGATCGAACTCGGCCTCGCGGGTGTCGACGAACCGGACCGTCCATCGGAACGACACGAACGGCAGCGCAATACCGAGCAGTTCGACCCAGGACTCGACGGTTCCGACGCCGCCGATCTCGGTTCGTGCGAAGGAGGCCTACCGATTCCAACGCTCCCAGGCGCGAGCGGCCGGATCCCTCGTCTCGAAGATCAGCTGACCACCCGGGTAGAGGCGGTGCTGAATCGAACGGAGCGTGGACAACCAGTCATCGTCATCGACGAAGACCTGAGCGACGTTGCCCGTCATCGTGACCGCATCGACGGTCGTCTCCGCGAGCGACTCGACGGTCCCGAGGTGCCCGCTAACGCGATCGCACTGACATAGAAGTCGAGATCGTCACGGGCGCCGTCGAGGTCGTCGTAGATCGCGGCGAGTCTCGGGTCGGCGAAGATGTCGTCGGGCACGGTCGCTGCTGGCGCAGGAATCGGCGGTCCCGCCGACTCAGCCGACGAGTGCGGCGAAGCGGGCCATACCTTCGGCGAGGTCGTCGTCACCGAGGGCGAACGAGAAGCGGCCGTAGCCGCCGAGGCCGAATGCCTCACCAGGCACGAACGCCACCTTGGCCTTGTCGAGCACCAGATCAGCGAGTTCGAGCGTGTTGGTGACCGTGACGCCGCCGATCGGACGGTTCAGCAATCCGGTCAGGTCGGGATACGCGTAGAAGGCTCCCTGCGGCTCGAGGCACGTGACGCCGTCGATCGCATTGAGCATCGTGTACATCGTCTGGGCACGGCGAGCGAACGCAGTGCGCATCATCACGACGTCGTCGAGCGAACCGGACACTGCTGCGAGCGCGGCGCGCTGGCTGACGTTGGCGACGTTCGACGTGGCGTGGCTCTGGAAGTTCGTCGACGCCTTGATGATGTCGTCGGGCCCGATCATCCACCCGACGCGCCATCCGGTCATCGCGTAGGTCTTGGCGACACCGTTGACGATGATGCACTGGTTCGCGAGTTCGGGCACGACCGTCGGCATCGACACGAACTGGTGGTCGCCATAGGTGAGGTGTTCGTAGATCTCGTCGGTGATCACCCAGACGCCCCGCTCGAGAGCCCATTCGCCGATGGCCTTCACCATCTCGGGCGAGCAGACCGTGCCGGACGGGTTGTCGGGGCTCACGAAGAGCAGCGCCTTGGTGCGTTCGGTGTAGGCGGCGTCGAGCTGCTCGATCGTGACCTGGAAGCCACTCGCGGCGTCGGTGTCGATGACGATCGGCACACCGCCGGCGAGGGTGATCGCCTCGGGGTACGTGGTCCAGTAGGGGGCCGGGCAGATGACCTCGTCGCCCGGATCGCAGAGGGCAGCGAATGCCGTGTACACCGCATGCTTGCCACCGTTGGTGACGAGCACCTGCGACGCCGTGCAGTCGAACCCGGAGTCGCGCAGGGTCTTGGCAGCGATGGCCTCTTTGAGTTCTGGAAGACCTGCCGCAGGCGAGTACTTGTGGTTCTTCGGGTCGCGACATGCCGCCACCGCGGCCTCGACGATGTGGGCGGGGGTCGGGAAGTCGGGTTCACCGGCTCCGAATCCGATCACGTTCTCGCCGGCGGCCTGGAGGGCCTTGGCCTTGGCGTCGACGGCGAGGGTGGCGGACGGGGCGATCGCGGCGAGTCGTTGGGAGGTGCGCTTCACACCTGCCAGCCTGCCACAGCGAGCGCCCATCTCAGCGGGAATTGGGCCACGATCCGTCGTGGGATCGGCCAACCCAGGCGCCATGCTGGGTGCCGTGAGTGTCGATCCTGCAACCATCGTGATCCCAGCTGAGCTGCTTCCGGCCGATGGGAGGTTCGGATGCGGCCCGTCGAAGGTCCGCCCCGAGCAGATCGAGGCGCTGGTCGCAGCCGCCGACACCGTGCTCGGCACGTCGCACCGCCAGCCAGCGGTGAAGAACGTGGTCGGATCGGTGCGTTCGGGGTTGAGCGAGCTGTTCTCGCTGCCCGCCGGCTGGGAGATCGTGCTCGGCAACGGTGGCTCCACCGTGTTCTGGGACGTCGCCACGTTCGGGCTGATCGACGAGCGCAGTCAACACCTGGTGTTCGGCGAGTTCTCGTCGAAGTTCGCCGAGGCCGCAGACGCCGCCCCCCACCTCGGCGAGCCCACCGTGGTCCGCTCCGACACCGGCTCACACCCCGAGGCCGTGGCCGAGGACGGCATCGACCTGTACGCATTGACGCACAACGAGACCTCCACCGGCGTGGCGATGGACCTGCGCCGCCCGGCCGGGACCAGCGCTGACACGGCCCTCGTCGCTGTCGACGCCACATCGGCAGCCGGCGGACTGCGCTGGGATCCCGCTGAGGTCGACGTGTACTACTTCGCCCCCCAGAAGTGCTTCGCCTCCGATGGCGGACTCTGGCTGGCCGCCTGCTCCCCCCCTGCGCTCGATCGCATACGCTCCATCGGCGCGAGTGACCGTTGGCGACCGGCATCGCTCGACCTCCAGATCGCGCTCGACAACTCGATCCTCAACCAGACCTACAACACGCCGGCGGTGGCCACCTTGGTGATGCTCGACGCTCAGATCCGCTGGATGAACGACAACGGCGGCATGGAATTCGCCGCCGGTCGCAGCGCCGAGTCGGCGGCGATCCTCTACGGGTGGGCCGAAGGGCGCGACTGGGCCACACCGTTCGTGGCCGATCCGGCGAAGCGCTCGAACGTGGTCGGAACGATCGACCTCGACGACTCGATCGACGCCACCACGGTCACCGAAGCCCTCCGGGTCAACGGCATCCTCGACACCTTCTCGTACCGCAAGCTGGGCCGGAACCAGTTGAGGATCGGCATGTTCCCGGCCATCGACCCGTCCGACGTCGAGGCCCTCACCCGATCGATCGACCACGTCGTGGCCGCCCTCGCCTGATCGAACGTGGATGCGATGGAGGTCCTCGAGTTCGGCACCGGCGACATCGGCGCGCTCGATCGACCGGTGATGCTCGTCGGCTTGGAGGGCTGGTTCGATGTGGCGAGCGCGGCCACCCAGGCGGTGGAGGCGTTCATCAGCGCCCAATACGCCGTCACCGTCGGCTCGATCGATCCGGATCCGTTCTACGACTTCACGCAGCAGCGTCCGCACGTGTCGATCGACGACGGCGTACGCGACATCATCTGGCCCAGCAACGAGTTCGTGCTCCAGCGCAACCCAGGTCACCGCGACGTCGTCGGTCTGATCGGCGTCGAACCGCACCTCCACTGGAAGACCTACGTCGAAGCGATCCTCGTGGTCGCCGAAGCACTCGGTTGCGAAGCGGTGGTCACCGTCGGCTCCGGCGCCGAGGCGATTCCGCACAGCCGCACACCTCCGGTCACCGGGAGCACGGCGAACGCCGATCTCGCCCAACGGCTCGGCCTGGTGGCGCCGAGCTATCAGGGAATCACGGGCGTGGTCGGCGTCTTGCAGGCCGAGCTGGAAGCCCGCGACATCCCATCGGTGTCATTGCGCGTCGGGATCCCGCACTACTTGGCAAACGCCGAGCATCCGCAGGCCACCTCCGCGCTGGTGCGCCACCTGAGCCACGTGCTCGACGTGCCCAACACCACCGACTTCAGCGACCAGGTCGACAGTTGGCGCGACATCCACGACGAGATCGCCGCCAACGACGAACAGCTCAAGATGTACTTGCAGCTTCTCGAAGCCGAGTTCGACCGACGCGCCGAAGCGCAGATCCCGTCAGCGGACGACCTCGGCAGCGCCTTCGAAGACTTCCTCCGCGACCAACGCGACGACTGACCATCTCGATTGGGGTCTGACCCCAATCGAGATACTGCTCGATCAGGCCTTGGCGGCAGCGAAGGCGGTGTCGAGGTCGGCGATGATGTCGTCGATCGACTCGATGCCGACGCTGAGGCGGATGAGGCCCGGCCCGACCGACGAAGCCACCTGCTCCTCGGGGGTGAGCTGGCTGTGGGTGGTACTCGCCGGGTGGATCACCAGGCTGCGCACGTCGCCGATGTTGGCGACGTGGCTGTGCAGCACTGCGCCCTCGACGAACTTCTTGCCCGCTTCGAGGCCGCCCTCGATCTCGAAGGCGAGCACCGAGCCGTAGCCCTTGCCGCCGCCGAGCTTGGTCGCCCGTTCGTGCCATGGACTCGACGCGAGTCCCGAGTAGTTGACGGATTCGACCTGATCGTGAGCGTCGAGGTACTCGGCCACCTTCTGGGCGTTGGCGAAGTGGCGCTCCATCCGCAGGCTGAGCGTTTCGACGCCCTGCAGGATCATCCAGGCATTGAACGGTGAGATCGCCAAGCCGAGGTCGCGCAGCATCTGCACACGAGCCTTCAGGATGAAAGCGCCATGGCCGAGCGCCGGGAAGTAGGCGAGGCCGTGATAGCTCGGATCGGGCTCGGTGAAGTTCGGGAAACGGCCCGACGCGGCATAGTCGAACGTGCCGCCGTCGACGATCGCGCCGGCGATCGAGGTGCCATGGCCGCCCATGAACTTGGTGAGGCTGTGGATCACGATGTCTGCGCCCCACTCGAGCGGGCGGATCAGGTACGGGGTGGGCACCGTGTTGTCGACCATCAGCGGGATGCCGTTGGCGTGGGCCACACCGGCGATGCCCTCGATGTCGAGCACATCGTTCTTCGGGTTCGGGATGACCTCGCCGAAGAAGACCTTGGTGTTCGGCTTGATGGCCGCTTCCCATTGGCTGAGGTCGTCAGGGTCATCGACGAAGGTGACCTCGATGCCGAACTTCGGGAGCGTGTAGTGCAGCAGGTTGTACGTGCCGCCGTACAGCGACGGCGAGGCCACGATGTGGTCGCCCGCCTCGCACAGCGTCATGAAAGCCAGCGTCTCGGCGGCCTGGCCGGAGGCGACGGCGAGTGTGCCCGGCAGGCCGACAGCGGTCGTGCAACCGCCTTCGAGCGCGTTCACACGGGCTTCCAGCGCCCCCTGCGTCGGGTTCATGATACGGGTGTAGATGTTGCCGATCTCGGCGAGACCGAACAGGTTCGCAGCGTGATCGGTGTCGCGGAACTGGTACGACGTCGTCTGATAGATCGGCACCGCCCGGGCACCGGTGGTCGGGTCGGGCTCGCCGCCGACGTGGATCTGCTTGGTCTCGAAACCCCAGGAGTCGCTCATATGGCGGGGACGTTACCCGCCGATTCCCGACCACACAAGTCGGGTTTACCGCAGGTCGCTGGGAGGCGATGAGCGAACTCCCCATATCCGGGGGTTTCGCTCATCGCCGGGAACTACAGCAGGCTGGCGACGAGACCGGCTTGGCCGAGGTGGTAGGTGACCATGATCGTCACCGGCATCCACGTGGCCTTGGCCACGAACTGACGCCAGGCGAGCACTGAATCCGACGCGACGAACAGCGCCGCACCGAGGATCGCCCACGTGCTGCCAGTGGCCATGGCCGCGCAGAACATCAGCGAGATCGCCACCAGATACATCGCCACTGGGGGCCCGAGCGTTCGCTCCTTGCGACGCGCTGCCAGCACGATGCGTACCCCGACCGCGGCCGCCAACACCCCCGCCATCAGCACGCCGACCAGGAAACCGGCCGTGGACCAGTCGCTCGACGCGAAGAAGCCGAACGTGTACGCGAGGTGAGCCAACAGGAACGACACCAAGCCCGGCACGAAGTGCTGTTCGCTGTCGAGCAGGAACACGTCGCCGGCGAGCGAGCACACGAGTGCGGTGACGAACCATGCGCGCACGAGTTGGTCCGCCGGATCGAGCGCCACTGCGACAGCGATCAGCGCGACCATCGCCATCGGCTTGGACCACACCTCGACACGTCGCCGAGCGTCGGACAGCCTGCTCCACCAGTTCGTCGACGTCGCGAGAACGAACACCGCCCCGAACGTCCACGCCATGTCTGTCATCGCTCAGTCCCTCCCGAGCGATGAGCCAAACCCCGACATGTGGAGGATTCGCTCATCACTGACGGAGAAACTCCCTGACGACGACAAAGCGATGAGCCGAACCCCCGCATACGGGGGGTTCGCTCATCGCTTCGGGTCATTTCATCCTCCGGAGATGTCGGAGACCTTCTGCTTGCCGGCGCTGATGAACGGCATCATGCTGCGCAGTTCGCCACCGATCTCCTCGATCGGGTGGGCCTTGCCCTCGTCCTGCAGGCGCTTGTAGTTCGGGCGCCCGGCCTCGGACTCGGCGATCCACTCGGCGGCGAACTGGCCGCTCTGGATCTCGCCGAGAATCTTCTTCATCTCGGCCTTGGTGGCGTCGGTGACCACGCGGGGGCCGCGGGTGAGGTCGCCGTACTCGGCGGTGTCGGAGATCGAGTAGCGCATCCCGGCGATGCCCTCTTCGTACATGAGGTCGACGATGAGCTTCACCTCGTGGAGGCACTCGAAGTAGGCCATCTCGGGGGCGTAACCGGCCTCGGTGAGCGTCTCGAACCCGGCGCGCACCAGTGCGGTGACGCCGCCACACAACACGGCTTGCTCACCGAACAGGTCGGTCTCGGTCTCTTCGGAGAAGGTGGTCTCGATCACGCCGGCGCGGGTGCCGCCGATCGCGTCGGCGTACGACATCGCGACGTCGCGGGCGGTGCCGCTGGCATCCTGCTCGATTGCGATGAGTGCCGGCACGCCGCCACCCTCGGTGTACGTGCGACGCACGAGGTGGCCGGGACCCTTGGGGGCGATCATGATGACGTCGCAACCGGCAGGCGGCTGGATGCGGTCGAAGCGGATGTTGAAGCCGTGGGCGAAGGCGAGCGCCTTGCCATCCGACATGTGCGACGAGATGTGGGCGTCGTAGATCGCCTTCTGCTCGGTGTCGGGTGCGAGCAGCATGATGACGTCAGCCCACTCGGAGGCGTCGTCGATGGTCATCACGGTGAGCCCGGCAGCCTCGGCCTTGGCCGCCGACGACGACTCGGGGCGCAGGCCGACGACCACGTCGACGCCTGATTCCTTCAGGTTGAGCGCGTGGGCGTGGCCCTGCGAGCCATAACCGATCACGGCGACCTTCTTTGCCCGGATGATCGAGGGATCTGCATCCTCGGCGTAATACACGGTGACGGCCATGTCAGCCTGCCTTTCCAGTTGTGGGAGTGGAGTGCACGGCGCGCAGTCGTGCGCCGCGATCGAGTTTCGGCAGCGCGACCCGTCCGGTGCGCTGGAGCTCAACGATGCCATATCCGTCGAGTAAATCCTCAAAATCGTCGAGCTTGTCCGGGTGCCCTTCGAGGCTGACGGTGAGCACGGATTCGGCGACAGCGATGATCTTGCCCTCGAAGATGTTGATCAGCTCGACGACCTTGCCACGCTGATCGTCGGCCGCCTTGACCGTGGCGATCAACAGTTCACGCTCGACCGAGCGGCGCGGATCGAGTTCGGAGATCTTCACCACGTCGATCAGCTTGAACAACTGCTTGGTGATCTGCTCGAGCGGTGTCGACTCGACATCGACGACGATGGTGATGCGGCTCATACCGTCGTCCTCCGCCGGAGCGACCGCCAACGAGAAGATGTTGAACCCGCGGCGGGCGAACAGCCCGGCCACACGGGCGAGCACGCCGGGCCGGTTCTGCACGAGCACCGACAAGATGTGGTGGTTGAGGGTCTGGCCCCCGTATTGATTGATGGTGGTCATGAGCGCAGGCCTTCGACTCGGTCGTGCTGGGTGGGATGCAGGATCAGGTCGTCGTTGCTGGCACCGGCGGGCACCATCGGGAAGACCTTCTCGGAAGCGTCGGTGCGGAACTCGATCACGACACTGCGATCCTTGATCGAATTCGCCTTCTCGATGGCCGGGCCGACTTCTTCGGGCGACTCGACGAGGATGCCGACGCAGCCCATCGACTCGGCCCACATCACGAAATCGGGCACCTTGGCGTTGAGGTACACCTCGGAATAGCGCTCGTCGTAGAACATCTCCTGCCACTGGCGCACCATGCCGAGGTAGCTGTTGTTGAGCAACATCACCTTGATCGGGAGGCCCTCGACCGTTGCGGTCACCAGTTCCTGTGCGGTCATCTGGAAGCAACCGTCACCGTCGACGGCCCACACGTCACACTCGGGCTTGGCGGCCTTCGCGCCGATCGCGGCGGGGATCGAGAAGCCCATCGTGCCGAGCCCACCCGAGTTCACCCAGGTGTAGGGCTCGTTGAACTCGAAGAACTGCGAGGTGTACATCTGGTGCTGGCCGACGCCGGAGGCGACGATCGTGTGCGGGGTGGCGAGGCGGCTGAGTTCCTCGATGCAGTACTGCGGCTTGAGGGCCTCGCCCGGCTCGGACTGTTCGTAGGTGGTCGGGAACTGCTCGCGCCAGCCCGACACCTTGCTCTTCCACGCCGAGGTGTCGGCCTGAGCGGTGCCGGCGGCGATCATCGTCTTGATCTCGGAGATGATCTCTTCGATCACGTACTTGGCGTCACCGACGATCGGCACGTCGGGTCGACGCACCTTGCCCTGCTCGGCGGGGTCGATGTCGACGTGGATCACCTTGGCCTGCTGAGCGAACGCGTCGACCTTGCCGGTGATGCGGTCGTCGAAGCGGGCGCCCAGCGTGATCAGGAGATCGGATTTCTGCATCGCGCTGATCGCGGCGGCGTTGCCGTGCATGCCGGGCATGCCGAGACACAGCGGATGGTTGTCGGGGAACGCGCCCCGCGCCATCAGGGTGGTGACGACGTAGGTGTCGATCAGTTCGGCCAGCTCACGCAAGGGTTCGGCGGCGCGCGACTTGAGGATGCCGCCACCGGCATAGATGATCGGACGCTCCGACGCCATGATCAGCCGGGCGGCCTCCTTGATCATGCGCGGGTGACCCTTCACGTTTGGACGGTAGCCGGGCAGCGAGTCGAGCACTTCCTGGTCGGTCGGCCAGTTCCAGGTCATCATGTTGGTCAGGCAGTCTTTCGGCACGTCGATCAACGTCGGTCCCGGGCGACCGGTGGTGGCGATGTGGAACGCCTGGCGCACCGCCATGGGAATGTCGTCGGCCGACATCACGAGTTCGTTGTGCTTGGTGCACGACCGGGTGATGCCGACGGTGTCGCATTCCTGGAAGGCGTCCGAGCCGATCGCTTTAGTCGGCACCTGACCGGTGATGGCCACCATCGGCACCGAGTCCATGTACGCGTCCATCAGCGGTGTGACCAGGTTGGTCGCGGCGGGACCGGAGGTGACCATCGCCACGCCAGGTCGGCCCGACACGTGGGCGTAGCCCTCGGCCATGTGGCCGGCGCCCTGCTCGTGACGCACGAGGATGTGGCGGATCTTGCTGTCCATCAGCGGGTCGTAGGCGGGAAGGATGCAGCCGCCGGGATAGCCGAAGATCACTTCGACGTTCTCGTACTCGAGTGCTCGGATCAGCGCCTGGGCGCCGGTGAGTCGTTCGGTCATGTCGTTGCCTCTGTGTGCTGGTGTTCTCTGTGGGGTGGGGTGGAGTGGGGTGGGGTGGGGTGGGGTCGGAGTGGGGGTCGGGTGGAAAGCGGAACCAGTGCCGAAAAAGCAAACGACCTCCCGTCTGGGAGGTCGGAGCACACGCAGCGGTAGGCTGGGCGTGCTACTGGATGAGTACTACGAGCAAGCTCGAAGATGCGGGAGTCGTCGCAGTCACGGTGGTCATCATAGTCCTCATCGGCGCGGTGTAGGCAAGTCATGAGTCGAGACCGAGCTGCAGCCCGCAGACGAACGCGTTTCTGCAGATCGTCATGATCTCAGCCACCCAGGCACTCCAATTCGTCATCCGGAGTGGTGGTTTGACGGATGTTTGACCTGTCCGGTCATTGGAGGCGAAAGTACCGTTGTTACGGTGACAGAAGTAGGCAGACGGGACGAAGTGATAGCGGAGGCGACTGCACTCCTCCGCGAGTCAGGTCCGAGCGCGATGACCGCGGTCAACGTCGCCTCCCGCCTCGGGGTGACGCAGTCGGCCATTTACCGCCACATCCGCGACATGGACGAACTCAACGAACTGGCGAGCTACGCAGTCGTGAACGAGCTGAACTCGGTGATGATGGTCGCTTGCTCCGCACCAGAGACCGCATGGGGTGACGGCGCCCACTTTGCGAAGTTCGCCGAGCGTGTCGTTGGTCTGATGGTCGACCATCAGCAGGGATTCGCCGTCATCGACCGATGGCGCTACCTCGACGGAGTACTCGGCGCCGGCATCCGGTCGGGGCTCGACACAGGAGCCCAACTCGTCGCTGGCGAACTCGAAATCGCGTGGCGCGGCGGATTCAGCTATGACGGCGACTTCGACGGCGCAACCCGAGCCGCCCAACTCGCCCACGCCCAACTGATCATCGACGATGCAGTGGCCGTGGCTCGCGGCGTGGGCACCGGCACGGCGGCGCAGCGCCGCAAGGGTGACACGCATGCTCAATCTGCGCTTCTTCGCCGGCTGGTGCGGGTATGTGCAGGAGATGAATCGTCGACTCGGAGTCGCGACACCGCTACTCGGCTCCCCATCGCTGCCGTCGCCGGTCGGGATCGCTCCTTCGGAGGCGGTCTGCGCATGACGCCCGACGAC
>Ga0105054_10004752_pt1 | contig 20056 bp, 18 predicted proteins | sample BON02_FD_78091 | JGI IMG/M metagenome (GOLD analysis project Ga0105054, IMG submission 78091) | Freshwater microbial communities from Lake Bonney liftoff mats and glacier meltwater in Antarctica - BON-02 (megahit assembly) | ecosystem: Environmental > Aquatic > Freshwater > Ice > Glacier...
TACTAGCTTTATTACTTCTGTTTCAAGCTCCTCAATATCTTATCTGGGGTGCCCACTCAGTTTGTCTTCTTAAGTTGTTAATGAACTTCGCCTCAAAGCGAGAAATGCATTCTACCTGATCCCCACTGAGAGTCAACGCCTTTTTCAATTTTTCTTGAACTTTATTTGAATTAAATTAGAAACAATATAAATCCAGTCCATTTTGATCTGCGTCAATCCATATTTACAACTATAGCACGCGTTATAGTCCTCATTTATTTCCATAACCTCGCTACATTACTGCGCTTCCAACCTAAAATATCTTACGTCGTACAGTTTCCTTGAACAATACAAGGATATAATGTCCTCGAAAACTGATACATCAAGGTTGAGTTATAAGAATTGGTTGCATCATAATTAATAGTCCAATCAAACATGCCTCCTATATCAGGATAAATGTTCGCCGGTGTATACGTATCACAGCTTGTTCCCGTACGTAAGCATTGAATCACTTGCTGCGCTACAGTCAAATTAACAGCAGGCACACCATCGCTCGTCCCAGCTCCATTATTAACCGCATACCCAATCACTACTTGAGACGGCTTTAAATAACTTATATAGGGTAAAAATCCATTGGGTGTATCTACAGGCCAATTTTCCAACAAGCCCGTTGCAAAAACTACAGCAGGATCAGGTGAATCATTCATTGCTTCACTCACAGCGCCGGGAGGACTCAACTCACCCCCAACCGGGTAGCAAATCCCATTAATTCCATAAGCACATCCAGAATTATACATCTGAATACCTACCCACTCCAATGCGGCATGGGTTTGCATAATCAATCCAGAATAATTAGCCCAGATATTATCAAAACGAGCTGAGGCCCCGATATTATCGATTTGCGGCGCCAGTGTAATTAAACGTTCCGGATGACTACGTTTAAATCCATTAATAACCGAAGCCAGATACGAAATACCACACCCCTGATCATAAACACTTGCATCACATCCACGATTTGGATCGGTGAACTGACTCGATGTACCTGGCGTTGGTGGATAAAGACCTGATTCAATATCAATATCAAACCCATCAAAACCATACGTATTCACCAATGACGTCATCGAATGAACCATAGCCGCTTCAAACTGCCCTGGTGTCATTCCCGCCGATTGCGCTGCCAATAGCGCAGCATCAAAATCAATGGTCGTATCCGTAACCGGTGTATATGCACCACCAATGGAAAGTAACACCTTCATGCCCTGTGCCTTTAAATCCGTAATATATGATTTCAAATCGGGAATCTGGTCTATTCCATCAAGATTAATTTCACCAGGATTGGACGTGCTGAAAACACCGAACGCAATTAAAACATGCGTATAGTGCGCTGCAGCAATACTTGCCGCCGTTGGAGCACCGTCAAACCCCGCTACATAACCAATCATTCGTCCTGAGGTCACCCCTGACGAACCATCCGTCAATAAGGTTATATCTTGTATGGAAATAGGCTTGCTCACCGCACTCAAAGCCAAAGCAAATGAAATCTGACTTAATGAAGTACCCGAATCTTTCACCTTGGTTACTTTGAACGCATGCGATATCTGATTGTCCCCAGAAAAAAGACACCACCCATTTTTTGGATTAACCGCACAGTCAGCATTATCTGATAAAACATAATTCGAACCTTTAAGTTGGATGCCGGCATTAGAATAAGTATGATTCGGAATATTTGTTCTCACAACCAAATAACCATTGCCTTCCCCCCCTTCTTTAGTAAACGAAGTCGTAAACATAGGTGAAGCTGCATAAGACGAAAAAGCCAACATACTTAAACTCAGTAATAAACAGCTCTTGAACTTAGATAAATTAAATTCCATGATTCATTCCTTTATATATACATGTATATGTGTATTGAGCATCCTGCTGCATTGACTTATCTTTATCAGTACAAACTTAAATATTGCTTAGCGTTTCTTTTTTGATTTTGGGTTTGGTTTTGGTTTTGGTTTTGGTTTTGGTAACTCTGATTCGGTTATCTTAATAAGATGACTTAACCATTCACGTTCATCGCATATTCACCAAACATTTTTTTTGCACGTACGTTACCTGCTTGGCTAATCTGTTCAAGAATATAATCAACGCTCGCTTATTTCTGAGCACTCGCTTTTGATTTGATTAATAATTTGCGTCGTGTTTCCCCAGCGAAAACCAAATTTATCCGCATCAAGTTCTAATTCAAGTACTTTATTTAAAATATCCATACCTCACATACCTAGATCTGCTTTCACATAACAACAAAAACGCATGTCATATTTATTGTTGTCATCCGCAGGTCGTAGCTCTGAGTCTTGCAGCTCCCAAAGCGTTTCATCAAATTCGGGAAAAAATACATCGGCTTTACATACATGATAAACCTGTGTGAGATAAAGCTTCGTGGCATGCTCAAACGCAAGATCAAAAATTTCAGCACCACCGATCACCATCACCTCAGGCGCATCCTGCGTCAGACGCAACGCTTCGTCTAAACTCGATACAGCCGTCACACACGGGATCTCAGAGCTCTTTCGACTTAAAACAATATTTAATCTTCCTGGGAGTGGCCGACCAATTGATTCATAGGTTTTGCGTCCCATAATCACAGGCTTACCGAGCGTAACCGCTTTAAAATGCGCTAAATCTGCAGGCAAATGCCAAGGCAGGCGATTATTCACGCCCATGCCGCCGTCTTCATCGACCGCGACAATTAAACTAACCACTGACATGAACACACTCCCGTTGTCGCGCCATGTTGGCCGCGGTATTAACAGCCGCTTTCAAACTTGCAGCATTTGCACGCCCCGTACCGGCTAAATCGAGTGCCGTACCATGATCGACCGAAGTTCTAACCATCGGTAAACCCAGCGTAATATTCACCGCCTGACCAAATCCTGCATATTTTAAAACCGGCAAGCCTTGATCGTGATACATGGCCAGTAAGGCATCACAACCTTTCATACCGTGTTCTGTAAATAACGTATCGGCAGGCTTTGGACCATGAACCTGAATACCTTCGTCGCGAAGTTGCTGGAGCGCTGGAATAATAATATCCAGCTCTTCTCGCCCAAGATGCCCCGACTCACCCGCGTGCGGATTTAAACCAGCCACGCCAATATGAGGCTCGGCTAAACCAAATTCATATTTAAGTGCATGATGAAGTACACGAACCACCGCCTGTATCCTTGGTACCGTAATCGCATCGGGAACATCACGTAATGCAAGATGTGTGGTCACTAACGCCATCTTCATCGCCTCGCATGCAAGTAACATCACGACATCACATCCACCGCAGGCATCAGCTAAAAATTCGGTATGCCCCGTGAATGCAAAGCCACCTTCGTTTAAAATACCTTTATGAACCGGTGCGGTTACCAAACCCGAAAATTCGCCATCTAAACAACGCTGTACTGCGTCCGCCAATAAAGCCATGACATACGGAGCATTTTTAGCATTTAACTCACCCGCTGCATCACTCACCAAACCTGGCGCCGACAATACCGTGAGCTGGCCCTCTTTGGGTTTAACAAGCACACCCGGTACATAATCAACCAAATCAATCACAAGCCCCAGCTGCTTACTTCGCTGACTTAAAAGCGCTTTATCACCCAAAACAACCAATGGCGTTGGATACCCGGCAAGGCTCAAGCACACATCAGGACCAATGCCTGCAGGCTCCCCTGTACTCACCAAAAGCGGCATCATGCGAGATCTTTTTCTATAATATTAATATACGATGTGCCACGTACATGCTGCTGCCAACTCTCAATGGCCTCACCAAATTTACGCTGATGTAAGTATTGGCGAACTTGTTGCCGCTGAAATGCGTCCGAATCATCCATCTCTTTGCGCTCGAGGACTTCGATTAAATGCCAGCCAAAGCCAGTTTTAACCGGCTTACTAATCGTATTCAAGGCCAAGTCGGTCATCACCGCTGAAAAAGCAGGCAATAACTCTTCGGGCGTGACCCAACCTAAATCCCCTCCTTTAGAAGCACTGCCAACATCCATCGAGTGCTGCTTTGCAACTTCGGCAAATGATTTGCCCGATTTTAATTGCTGGTATAAATTTTCAATTTGTTTTTCGGCTTGCGCTTCGGTCAAACTTGCATCTTGTTTAACCAAGATATGACGTACGTGCGTTTTGGCTACGGCATGATGCGTATCGGCATGATTGGTCGAAACAAGCTTAATCAACTGAAAACCATTGCCTGTTCGCACAGGACCCGCAACTTCGCCGGCCTTCATGTGCGCTACTTTTTTTGCAAAAATGGTTGGAAGCTCGGCCAAATGCCGCTCACCTAAATCGCCCCCTTCAAGTGCATACTCGCCGTGTGACTCAGCAATCGCCAAGCGAGAGAAATCCTCCCCGTCTTTAATTTTATGCAGCAACACCTGTGCTTTTGCTTCTGCTTTTTTAAGCTCTCCAGGCGTTGGCTCTTCTGATAAAGGAATCACAATGTGTTGAACATGAAACACGTGTTCTGATTTATCTGCTTCAACAGATGTTTTTAGATAATCTTCCACTTGCTGTGTTGAAATCACAATATCTCGTCCAACAGCTTGCTGCTGCATACGCGCAATCAACATTTCTTTACGTAAATTTTCACGATAAGCATCAAACGTCAGCCCTTCTTTTTGAAGTGCTTCACGCAAGGTCGCTAACGTCATATGATTATCAGCCGCAATTTTACTAATCGTCTCATCCAATTCACCGTTGTCAATCACAACACCGTTGGCTTTGGCTAATTGCAGTTGGAGTGCTTCATCAATCAAACGATTAAGAACTTGTTTTTGTAACGCACTCTCCGGAGGCATCTCCGCTTTTCGTGCCCGCAATTGTTGACGCCACATATCTAATTGCGTGTTAAATTCACTTTGTGTAATCACCCCATCGTTGACCACCGCCACCACTTTATCCAATGACTCGGCAAATACCGACACAGAACAAACCAAAAACAAAAATCCAATATATTTTTTCATAAGTCATATCCTATCTAATTAATGATGAAATACATCAACATACTCGGGTAAATATGTTTTTATCGTACTGGCCGGGTCGTTGGTTGAAAGGGCACCTAAGCCTTTTAATAATACTTGCACATACGCGCTGTTATTATACATTGGCTGTGTTTTATCCAACGTTAAACTATTAAACGAGCGTCCGGCATAGGTTCGTACGGCCCAGCAACAGGTCTCGTATTGAACACCTAAAAATGCCACCATATTATACCCTTCGCTGATATTATAACTGTACACGCCGACACTACTCCAGTTTTCATTCAAAGGCCATGCATAAGCACCGGTTGCCTGATGTAATGCTCCACGCGAAACGGTCCCATCTTCATGTGTCAGTGTATTTCCGGAAACTAAATACGAATAACCCAATCGCATAATATGATTTTTCGCAGGTTCATAATGAAAATTAGCCTCAGCATTATTCGTCGATTTGGTATAAACATCCCAAACAAACCCACCGTTGAGCGACCAATCTTGACTCAAATGAAGATCCAAATTGGATGCAATCGGTGAGAATTTTACATCAGGCGAGGTATATCCCAGCATCAGCGCATCATCCTCGCAATGACCATCGACCGCATAACACAAATTAACGCGCCGACGCTCAAAATAAGCCTGTTGTCCAACGGACAGTACGGCTTTTTCCTTCCCCGTTTGTTGAGATAATAAACGCGTTTGAAACGCATACGTGAGTTGATTCGCATTTGATATACGATCAAAGCCAGAAAAGCGATTATTACGCATGAGTTGATCATACCTAAACATCATATAAGCCGATTCGAACGCTGGAATTTGAGACTGATCTTGGTACGGTACATAAAGATAGTATAACCGCGGCTCAAACGTTTGCGTGTACGACGTTCCAAACGCTTTGGCATCACGCTCAAAAATAAGACCTGCATCACCGATATAACGCGGAATCAAACGATTGAATTCGGGTGTATACCCCGTGCCCTCGCTATGTAAGCTGTAATAGTTTTCTACTAATTGCGCCTCGGGCTTTAAATATCCCCAGGGTTTAACCAGCTCAAACGATACGTCTGGCATCACATGAACGCGCGGCCCTTCCAGTTGCGTCGGATCGCTGACCGGCCAACGGAATAAATCATACTGCGCATTGATACGCACCGCTCCATTCCAAGGCAACTCATTATATTTCCCATCAATCAGAATTTGAGGCATACGCTCATAGATATAATTCACGCTATCTTGATTAATCGGATTGATCGTTTGATACGATTGAACCAGCGCATGCGCCAACCAATGCTCATCGGTGTAGGTCAACGAACCATCTCGCAACAATTGACTTTGCGTCATCATGGTCATGTTATTACTAAAATCTTGCAGATAATAATCATCTGAAATTTGCTGATAATTAAGTTTTAATTTTAATCTATCCGTAAACGCCGTGTCTTCACGCAAATATAAAGACCAACGATTATCCGAAACGCCTTGTAACTCGGGGTAGCTTGGTTGATGTACATTAAGATACTCACGAAACGCGCGATCGGCCGGCAAAAAATGACCACCGAGAACGCCCGAGCTATGTTCGGTTAAAAAACGTGCGTCGCCGCCGAGCATCACCCCGCGTCGCGCATACACATGGGGCACGATCGTCGCGTCATAATTAGGTGCAATATTCCAATAATACGGGACCGATAAATCAACACCCCCAATATTAGAATACCCATTGGTCGGCATCAAAAATCCCGACTTGCGTGCTTTGGATGTCGGAAACGACATGTAGGGCACGTACAACACCGGTGTGTCATGAATCTCAAACACCGCATCACGAGCGGTTCCTCGCCCTTCGTCTTCATACAGATTAAGTTCACGCGCCCGAATCATCCAAGCCTTATCGTTGGGGGCACAGGTGGTGTAGGTTGCATCACGTAGTAATAAATTACGATTCGCAAAACGCTGAATTAAACTCGCTCGCCCCCACACGGGTAAACTCGCGCCCGCATTTTTGGTATCTAAACGATACAGGACGTGATTCAACTCACCGGTTTTATCCTCGGGATTAAGTTTCACGCGATGCGCACGCATAAACCTACCCGGCTCATAATAAATCACATCACCCACCAGCTCAACATGCGTCACATGCTGCGTTTTGGGGTCGCGATAAATATAGGCCGTGTTGGCTGATACAGCACGCTTATCATACTGAACTTCGACATGGCCGGTGAGCGTTGAGCGCCCTTCAGACGAAAACAACACATCATCCGCTCGAAGCTGAATCAAGCTTGGATCATGAACATCAGAAAAACGAGGGTTATTTCGATAAGAACCGTAACACATGCGATCGCTTGCATCCGGCTGCCAGCCCAAACGCTCAGCAATGTCCGCGCGCGACGCGAGCACGCATGCTTCCACGGGCTCTTTAACCACAAGACTTGAAGATGTGCTCCAGGTCATCTGAGCAAAAAATATGCCGACACACGTACAGGTAAGCAAAAGCTTGTGCCCAGCGCGAAGTATCGTATACGTTCCCATGTTCAGCGCCACAAAAATACCTTATGATGCAAAAAAAAACTTCTTTCAAAGAAGGCGGCACAGTATACCATGCTTACACGACAGAACACACTGCACACATGGTTAAACAGCGTGATTGGAAATTCACCGTTTAATTTACCCCCCCTCGCCGGTGACGCGAGCTTTCGTCGTTATTTTCGTATGCAACACGATGCGACGTCGTATGTGGTCATGGACGCACCACCCGGTAAAGAAGGTCTGCTTGCCTTTGTTCAAATAGCACGGTCTCTTGCTGAGGCAGGTGTTCGAACGCCTGAAATCATCGCATTTGATCTCGACCAAGGCTTTGCCTTACTTGAAGATTTAGGCGACGCACTCTTATTTAGCCGTGTTTTAAACGCATCTCCCGAACAAGCCGAACACGATTATATGCTTGCACTCGAAAGCCTACATAAAATACAAACCTGCCGTACACACTCACCCAAGCTAGGCGAATTTGATATTCCGGCGATGGAGCGTGAATTGCAATTATTTCGCTCCTGGTTTTTAGAGCGATGGCTCGGCATAACACTCACCAACATCGAAGAAAACTTACTTAATCATGCGCTGAGCGTGATTACAGACAATATTAGTCATCAACCCCAATGCTTTATGCATGGCGACTATCATTCACGTAATCTAATGCTGATTCCATCTGAATCTAAAAATCAGCTCAACATCAGCGTACTCGATTTTCAAGATGCTGTGCGTGGACCCTTTACCTATGACTTGGTCTCGCTCTTAAAAGACGCCTATATCAAGTGGCCCGAGGCCACACAATTACAATGGGTGCATGCATTTTACGACAAACTACCCGATACTCATGGTTGGTCACGTGAAGACTTTAAGCAGGGCTTTGATATGTGCGGTTTACAACGGCACCTAAAAATTCTCGGTATTTTCTGCCGGTTAGACCTGCGTGATGGCAAATCATCCTATTTACGTGATTTACCGCTGACCTTGAACTATGCTTTAGATTGCCTCAAACAACATGAGGCGTTGCGTCCTTTTTATGATTTCATGCAAACACGCGTATGCCCGGTGTTTGAGGAGAAAATTAACACATGAACACCGCCTTTATTTTTGCGGCGGGTCGCGGCAGCCGCCTTCGCCCTTTGACCGATCGTATTCCTAAAGCACTTTGCACCGTGGGCTGTCGTGCGCTCATCGACTATCATTTAGACAAACTCAATCAACACCCGAGTATCACACGCGTTTTAATTAATCATGCTTATTTAGGTGATCAAATCCGACGACATATTCATCAAACAAACTATTCGAACTTAGATATTATCTATATAGCAGAGCCTCCGGGTGGCCTACGCACCGGCGGGAGCCTTGTGTATGCCCGCAATCAACTGGGCGAAGAGCCGTTTATTGCTATCAACGCGGATGTTTTTACCGATTATGATTTGTCACATATTCAGCTTCCGACAACAAGCTTGGCGCATCTCGTTTTGATTAAAACACCGGCCGATCATATGCCCAGTGATTTTGGCATCACCAGCACACAGTTATTATCCAACTCAGATAAGCACTACACCTTTTCGGGTATAGCGTGCTATCACCCCCAACTCTTTGAACATCAACCCTTGGGTCGTGCGACCCTTGCACCTTGGCTACGTGATGCAACATCTCAAGGTCTTGCCAGCGCCGAAGTACATCCTGGTATGTGGTTTGATACGGGGAGCCCCGCTCGACTAGAACGTGCTCGGGCTGCGGCTGTGTAATTACTGACGTGGCGTCATATCATCGTCAGGAGCTTCATCATCCAATAGCTCATTTACACCTGTAGGGCTCGCTTGGCCATGATTATTTTTTACATCATCCGGTATTATACTGAGGCTGTCATTATGAGCGGTAACAACATGTAAACTGGCTTCTAAACTGGCATCTTTCATCGGAGCTGTCGGTATTTTAAACTCTGTTAACTGGGCTGGTTTTTCTGGCTGCGTAACTGAACGCTGTTGGATAATATTATCACGTTGATCTAAGACCGCCTGACCTGCTTGTCGCCCTGCATCATCTGCTTTCTGAAAGGACTTCGTTACCGCATAATTCTTGCTCCAGGCCTGATAGGCTGCCTTTGTCGCGTGGGGGTCCTGTTTGATTGCGTGATCACGTAACGTATCTTTGATGTTTTCAGGCGTTTTGCATTTCTCTAATTGATTGAGAAGATCGACTTGACTGGCTTGGTTTTCACTTACTGACCTGATTTTATCGCTCACACTTTCTTTCAAAGAATCTAACCAGGGTTCTTTTGCAAACATTGCATTTTGAATATCTTGGGTCTGTTCAGGAGCAATTTCAGCCAGTTGCTTAGCGCACGCTAAGCTTCTTGTTTGTAGTTCCAATTGCTTTATCAGCAATCCATCTGTAGATAAATATGCATTGTGTATTTCTACTAATTTTTCCTTGTTTTCGGGTGTATCTTTCAACGCTCGTGTCTGCTTAGCCAAATCTGGTGCGGCAGCATCCAGTTGCAAGGCCATTTGATTTTTAATCGCATCAAACCGAGATTCGGGAGAAGTATATTTTTGTGCAGGGCTGATGATCACATCATGATCGCGTTCTGTTTGTAGATCAACGTCTTTGCCAGATCCAATCGCAGTCACGGTATCATCTTGAGTAATATTCGGATCTGAATTCCCCATATCATCGGATGCAACATCCACGAGATCCATCATGCCCCCTCGCGTGGAACCCGGGCGTTTGGGGTCTTCATCTTTATCAATGGTATCGTTGGACGTTTTGTACGTGGATTCACGACTAAAACGACGCCCTCCAGGCGAGGCTTGCTTCAAACTCATGAGTTCTTGCAGTGTATGTTTCAAGCCCCATATTTTGGTTGCCAATTTGCCTATGCCATTAAATTTATTACGCGTATTTACATCGTAACCACCGAGCTTGATGCTTGGCATCGCCTCATCTAAACCCTTGAAGTCACCGACCTTGGCTTGGGCTGTTGCTTTTTGAAGATTGTACCAATCTAATGAGCGCTCGACAGGTTTGGTTGAATCTAAATGACCACTTGTTGTTTGTAATTTTACCGTACGACCATCTGCAGGCGTCATGGTAAAATCAGTAACAAGGCCGCCTTTATTATACCCCGTACCACTACGTTTTTTCTCACGTCGAACGGGCGTGCTGTTCGCTACATTAATTGCCACGTCTTTTTTATGAATCACATAGCTCGCAATACCTGTGTTCGAATGAAATTGTGTTCCAAATTTTGTATGCGTCGCCATTTTTCCAAGGCATGTTACGGTATAGTCATCCCCGAGGCCTTGTGCCTTGAGTGCTTTTTCTAAGTGCCTCGGAGTTTTCTTAAAATCTGTTTCTTGACAGTTGATAACCATGGCATCAAGCGATGAGTCACGCATTCGGATTGCCAGTGTTTTAGCGGCATGCTTACCGATACTATCATTACCACAGTTAGCTGTGACGGCTTCATAAGTTATAGACATATATTAAGTATCCAAACATATAATACGTTATATAAACTATAGCTTAAATTTATAAGGTTGCTTATTTTAAGAGCAGATCATGCGCGCGCCAGAAAATCAAGCTTACGAAGTGTTTGATCCCGCTGATTATATTGACGCGTTTTTTATCAATTTAAAACCCTCATCCGCTCTGTCGGGCACCTTCTCCCGCTACCCTACCCCGGCTACCCGGGAGAAGGAAACTTCAAAACCGTCACGCCGCAGGGTATTCAAAATATCAGCATCGAAAAACCTGCCCTTCTTTGACTTCATATTAAATGCCGATTGCATACCTTTTAAGTATTGCATATAATCTATATTATAATCATGATTCTTCTGAGGTAAATAACATGTCAAAAAATATTCAAATGTCCATAAAAATGGAGCCTGAACTACACGACCAATTTATGGCTGCGGCTGCCGCTAACCATATGCCTGGAGCACAAGTTGTTCGGCAACTCATGCGCAAATTCATTGCATTGCAAGAAATGCCTAATCAAACAACGGTTGAAGCAATGCAAGCAGCTGATCGAGGGGAAGGAACAGCCTTTGCTACGGCAGAAGATTTGTTTAAAGATTTAGGTATCTAAAATGCTTCATCTTGTACAGCTCAGTCAATTCAAGCGTGATATTAAACGATGCATTAAGCGTAATAAAGATATGAGCAAGCTTCGCGAGCTTATATCCATGCTCATCTATAAAGTAGATGACAACACGTTATATTTGGTTCGTACTGGAACACATGCTGATATTTTTTGAGCTGAGGTATCGACCTAAACTCTCATCCGCCCTGTCGGGCACCTTCTCCCGCTAACCTACCCGGGAGAAGAAAACTTCAAAACCGTCACGCCGCAGGCGCAACATCAGTAGCCGGAGCTGGCGTTTTCGCAGGCAGTTTAACCTGCACAAACTCCACAGATACGCCATTCACATGCTTATTAAAATATGCTTTTAATCCACTACTTTCGGCCTCAACCGCTTGTTTAAACTCATCTAACTTGACGCGAAGGAGCTGACCATCAGCACTGGTTTTAATCTCACCGGCCTCCGTGGCTTGATAAATAAAAGGAGCTCGGAATAACAGCCCGTTTCGTGCAAACCACGCATGAAACGAAACATCTAATCGCGCCGTGTCTTCGGCAGTAGCCGCTTGATTATTCACCATATACCCGCGATTAAGCTCCTCTGTATCACCAAAATCAATGCCGATGGCCACATTTTCTATCGGCGCCACAGGCTTATCTTTTTCAACCGTAAGCGCGCGCTGCACACTTATGTTCGCATAGTATGACAAAGGTCGTTCGCCACGCCATGGATTGGTTGCAGATTCGGCGCTTAACCTCACTTCATCCGCATAGGCCTGAAACTTTTCCACCAATGGCTGGAACTTACCCTGCAGATTTCGCTGCGTTAATAACGCCTCAAACTGTTGCGATAAATAGGCCGCAGCCTCCGGCGTACTCGCCAAGCCCATACACTCGATCAAGATTTCTTTAGAGGGTAGTAATGCTGCCATCCTGCTCTCCTACGCTTAACGCAATATAATCAATCAATTGGATTTTTATAATTCCCAATCACCGAAGAAAAACTTTTCTTCTTCATAGAGTCTAGCGTAAATTCATCCACTTGGATCGCATCCCAACGTGCACGTTCAACCGCAAGCAGTGTCTTCATCTCTTCTTCAGTAATTTTACCTTGTTCGAGATGTTCAGCTAGCTTTTCTTTAACATTGCCCGACTTCATGCGTTTTGCACCGTCAAGCTTTTGATACAGCGGCGCTGCCTCAACAAAGGCTTGAAATGCTTCTTCGACGCGATCCACCGGTTGATTAGGATCACCACTCATATAAAGTCCAGATTTTAAACTATCTCGATACGTATTATTTTGTGTCATAAGCTTCGTTAAATCATGATCAAGCTTATCACTGGGGTACGGCATACCACCGCCCAACGGAAAGGCCACCAACCGCATCACGCCACCGATTATTTTAGATGGGAAGTTTCTGCACAAGCCTAACAACGCTTCCGACGCATGATGAAAACAATACGCCAGCGCCCAACGTGCATGCAATTGCTCCGTCTTGTCACCGCCTCGCTCTTCCACTTGCCGCAACACAGCCATGGCTAAATACAAATAAGACAAACCATCACCTAGTCGTGCTGACAACCGCTCTTTTCGTTTTAAATCGCCGCCTAAAATAATCAACGAACAATCTGCAAGCCAAGACATCGCATAACTCAAACGTGAAAGACGTTGGCATTCACGTTTAAGTGGATGACTTGGTATACTGATTAAACGCCCGCCAGTCCAAGCCGCACACACGGTTTTAGCCATGTTGCGTGCAAAATATTGAACATGTTTACCCAGTAATTTCTGAAACGTTTTTTGATCATCTTTGGCAATCGCATAAAACTCATCCCGCAAATACGGATGACACGCCATGGCTCCTTGTCCAAAAATCAATAAGTTTCGGGTCATAATATTAGCCCCCTCAACCGTCACTGAAATAGGAATGCCTTGGTAAAAATTACTCAAATAATTACGAGGCCCTACCACAACCGCACGTCCACCGTGCACATCCATCGCTGAATTTAAGATAATCCGTGGCAACTCTGTATTAAAATATTTGGTGATGGCTGAAGCAACCGATGGCTTTTTGCCTTCGTTCACGGCCGCAACCGTCAACAACCGTGTGGCTGTGACCAAATAATTCAAGCCCGCAATTTCAGCTAGTTTTTCTTCAATGCCTTCGAACTGTGCAAGCTCCACCGAAAACTGACGACGCAAACGCGAAAAGGCACCCGTGGTCAAATAAGCCACCGATGAAGACGCCGCACCCAGCGCAGGCAGCGATATAGAGCGCCCTATCGACAAGCACTCAACCAGCATTTGCCAGCCACGTCCCGCTTCTTTTTGCCCACCAATAATACTGGTTATTGGCGCAAATACATCTTCGCCTCGAATCGTACCGTTCATAAACGGCTGTTCTGCCGGCAAATGCCGATTTCCAATTTCTAGATTTTCAGAATCGCGAGGAATCAATAAACACGTAATCCCTTCACTGCCTTGACCTTCAAGCAAACCATCGGGATCTTTTAAATCCACCGCGAGCCCAATCAGCGTTGCTACCGGCGCCAAGGTTATCCAGCGTTTATTTAACGTTAAACGCAGGCCAAGCACTTTTTCGCCTTTTATTTCGCGCTCAACCACCACCGCTTCCGATTGAATCGACGTCGCATCACTACCCGCTTCAGGTTCGGTTAGTGCAAAACAAGGAATTTCTTCACCACAGGCTAACCGCGGCAAGTAATAATCTTTTTGTTCATCCGTCCCGTAATGCTGAAGCAACTCACCCGGTCCAAGCGAGTTGGGCACCATCACGGTCACCGCAGCCACACCCGAGCGACTTGCAATTTTCATCACAACATCGGAATGCCCACGTCCTGTAAAGCCTTTACCACCGTATTTTTTATCAATCACCAAGCCAAAAAATCCCTTGGCTTTCATATATGCCCAAACGTTTTCAGGCAAATCTTGCGCCTGGTTAATTTCCCAGTCATCCACCATGCCGCACAACGTTTCAGTCTCGTTATCTAGAAATGCTTGTTCGTCATCCGTCAACGAGGTTTTGATTTTGGATAAAGCCTTCCAATCAGGCTCACCTCGAAAAATAGATTCCTCAATCCAGGTATCCCCTGCATTCAAGGCTTCTTCTTCGGTTTTAGATAATTTAGGAATCGCTTTTTTTGCTCGTTTAAAAATAAAACCACCGAGCATATTTTGAATAAAAGGCAAACGCTGTAACGCAATCACACCGGGAATCACGAGCCACAATACGATGCCAGGTAGCCATGACAAGCCCACCACGGTGGCTAATAATAAATAAACCACACTCCCTATTTCCCAGACCATGGCTTTTAAACCACGTTCTAATACGATCAACGTAAACGCTATATATAAAAGAAATAATACAATTGCCATATCCATGTGTCCTTAATCCATTCGCAGTGATAACTCGACGACCAGCCCAGGGGGGCACTAACCCTCGAGTATATACTGCGTTAAATCAGAAGACCAATGTCTATGAGAAAGATCACCAGTTTTTAGGCTGATCAAACTCATCCTTCTCCTCTAGCGTATCTACCTCGGCCGTCTTCTGTTCATGATCCGTCACCGCTTCATTATGCTGAGTCACTCTGTCCAGTGAGCTATCCTTTTTCTTGTCGTCTTTGAACTTTTCGGCAGGACTGCGAAGGCTTCGAGGACGCGAGTCTGGCAGTGGTATATTAGACATCACAACAGCAGGCTTTGGATTCACTAAAGCGTTTACGCCGGCAATAGCTGCCTGTTCACGAGCTTCCAGTTGTGTTTCTTGGTTCTTTACGTTGCCATCCACTACCCCTCCGGCCTCATTAAATGCAGTAGCAGCCACATCATGAGCAGCTTCATGTCGAGATTCTTGTAATTGCGTTAATATACTATCTGTGGCTGCTTCGTTCGCTGCCTTCTGAGCCCAAGGATTGTTAGGTTCGTTGCCGAGCGCGTCATCATAAGCCGCTTTTGCCTTATCACTATATTTTATGGCCTGCTCAATCGTTTGAATTTCAGGCTGTTTTTGAGCCGGTGGCGAAGCCTCAGGTGTAGCCTCGGGTGTAGCCTCGGGCTCAATTTCCGGCTCCGTAGTTTTATTGTGAAGCGGGTTGGTACTTTCCTGTTGAATAATTGTTGACCCCATCGCAGTCTGGATGGCTTCTTCGTCGGCTGTGATTTTGGCTTCGGCTTTAGCTTCAGCCTTGTCAGCTTTTTCACTTAGGACAGTCTGACCTGCCTTCCGACCTGCAAGCGTTGCTTGCTCAGGAGAGCCCGTACTCTTGAGCGTTTTTTTCTCAGCCTTATCGGCCGCCTTCTTCGCGGCAGGATCATTTTGGATTGCCCTATCACTTGTTTCTAGGCTTTTTTGCCCAGCTTCTCTTCCTGCTTTTTCAATTTGTTCGGGCTGCTCCTCATTAGCATCAGCTGTTTTGATTGCCTCCAACGCAGCCTCAAAAGCTGCTGGATCGTCATTAATCGCCGCCTCAACTTCAGCATGTTCAGCTACCGCCGACGCCACGTCGTCCTTACTCGCCCCATGGTCTTTTAAACTAAAATCTGCCGTGGGCTTCGCTAGTGTAAACACGCCTTTAGCAAGAGCCCGCAGACCTTCATAGGCAACCAACGCGCCTCCTTTGACCCCCGCATAGGCAGCATTACCCACGAATCTCGTTGCACGAACAGCGAGTTCAGGAAGTCTCGCCACAAGCTTCACGGCATCAAACACCATGCCTAGAACATTACCCGTGATCTTAACTGCCGCGACGATTGACCCTCCAATAGCAAAACCGATCAGTTCACCTAAGCTATTTGCCTTCGCCATCCCTGTAAAAATCTCTGCTACATTACCAATAATTCCTGTTACACCTTTACGCTTATGTAAAAACTTCGGCGTGAGAAAAGCTTTCTTTGGTAAATCTCCACGTTCAATAGAGGGTAAAGGGATGCCAAAAGGCCCCGGTTTTGTTGTCAGCGATCGTCCTGATCCTAAGAAAATACTCCCAATGTCACTCGCTCCGGAGCTAAAGGGTTTGCCCAAGTCGGTTAATAAGCTATCTTTGGTGCCCACAACACTTTTAGGCTCACCAAACAACATACCTCGCTTTTCAGTAAACCCTTCCGCAGCTTCCATGAGGCTTCTATTTTCGTTGGCCATACCTCCAACATTTGTGCCAAACCTCGCATCCATGGTTTGATGAAGTGATTGTTGCGCTGTTTTAAGCTTTTGCTGTGCTGCTCGAACCTTACGATCCTGCTGCGTAAAACCGCCCATCGCCTCAGGCAAACCAGATAACATACGCTTAGGCGTACCATAATTAGATGCTATAAGGCGACCATAGATCGATTTACTTTCATAACCACTAAGAAAATCACTGACCTTTTGTGTCTTTGTTTTTTTCTCTGCTAGTGCTTCTTCGGTTGACAAATCCATCGATTTTTGGAAATTTTTCCCTTTTCGGCTCTCAGCCCACTCAGGATCGCTTTCAATCTTTATAGCTTTAAAAGCTTCGGCCGCTTCCATCACTGCTTTTTTCTTGGCCTCAATTTGTCGGATAACCGCGTCAGTTACTTTTTCCTTAGCCATATCAACCCCCCCCCCACAATAAATCACGCGATACCAAATCTACCTTATCGTAGGTAGTATCGTATGACACTTAGATCATATACGTTAAGTGTAGGATCAATCTGGACAAATTCAAGCCAAATCCACTCTTGCGGAGGTCTCTTACACAGACAGCCCTGCGGTCCTGCACGCTTTCAATTGACGGCCACTTCCCTTGGTTGCATCAGCATCTTGCTGAATCGCCTCGAGCAACGGTATTTTACCTGCGTTAATAAACGTCGCTATTTGCACATCTTGAGCTCGCTTGTAATTATCAGAGCTTTTTGGCGGTAGAGGCCTGCATCTTGCTAGCGCCTCCGTTCCGGCTTGTTTAGCCTCGGGATGATTCATAATCGCCTTGTAGAGCGCTTTCTGAATACGTATTAAATTAATTTTGTCATGCTCAGACATAAACATTCTCCTAAAATACCTAATAATACCCTGCCCAAAAGCACATGCAGCGTATTTATAATCATAACTTAGGTTAATTATAGGACAAAATAATAACTACGTAGGTTTTTTTTGCTGGAACCTGCGGAAAAGCCGGGGGATGTGGAAATGATGGCGATGAAAACCATGGCTAACCGTACTTAAACACACACAAGATAATCAACATGGTTTTGAACTTGGACCTTGCCCATGGCCTTCATGCTCTCCCCATTATAAAGCAATAACCCGGTATCATCTTTGCCCATAAAGGTTTTCACGGCTTCCAGCATTTTAGGTCGAAATGTTGCTGATTTTTTAATTTCGATCCATACTTTGGTGCTTTTTCTATCAATAATTAAATCAACCTCTTGCCCGGTACTCGTTCGCAAATAATAAAGCATTGATTGTGTTTGGGTGTGGCTCTCTTTTTTGAAAACTTCTGAAATAATATAATTCTCATACAACTGACCCGACATAGGGCCTTTTTCATACAGTTCTTGATTTTTTATCCCGGTTAAATAAGAAACCAACCCCGTATCATAAAAATAAACTTTAGGACTTTTAACAATACGTTTGCCCTTGTTTTCAAAATAAGGTGGTAACAAAAATATAATATACGATGCTTCTAATATCGAAACCCAGCGTTTAATCGTAGGAACAGAAACACCAATATCCGTCGCATACGTTGATAAATTAAGTGTGCTACTTACGTTGGCCGCAAGCAACGAAACGAGCCGCTGAAAATCGCGTAAATCACCTATTTGAGACATATTTCTAACATCTTTATTCAAATAGGTGTCTACATATGCCCCATACCACAAATCACTTTCAGCATAGCCTCGCTGTACAAGCTCAGGATAAGCACCTTGATAAATTGATGCTTGACGTAATTTTTCTGGCATTTCACTGCATTGAAACGGCAGAAGAGAAAGTAGCCCCACTCGACCAGCTAATGACTCCGTGATATTTTGCATCATTGAAAACTGAGCAGAGCCTGTAATAACAAATTTACCGTAATTATCTCTATCGTTATCAACTGCCATTTTGATGTAGCGAAAGATCTCAGGAACATACTGTGCTTCATCAAAAATAACCCGATCATTGTAGACGTTCATAAAACCAACGGGATCATCTTCAAATAACATGCTCATGGCAGGGTCATCAAAATTTACATATTGATAAGCCTGAAGCTTTTCTTTTAAAAGCGTTGATTTACCAGACTGTCTCGGCCCGGTTATTCCTATGACTGAGAAAGCCTCTAAATACCTTGAGAGGCCATGCTCTATTACGCGTTGAACATATGGCATACTTTATCCATGTGTATTTAAATATATTTAAATAAGTTTTATCTAACTTAACAATAGCAGCACGCTGAAATTCATGCAAATTTAATATTTCATGTTAAATTTGCATGAATTTCAAGGCGACTATTTCATAGGTTTAGTTCGGGATTGCACGCCAAATTCGAACCGAACGCAAGAAATTTCGCCTACTGTATAACTTCCTACGTACGAGCCTAGGCTGGACAAAGCTCCGCAAAAAAGGGCGGCAACGTTCATGTTGATATGATGTGTTCGAGTACCAAACTATTCGAAAATAGTATGTATTTCTTGCCAGGGCAACACAATTATATTCTGAGTTAAGTGATAACGGTTTGGGCTTTGACAAACAATATACGCCAAATCAGTTTGATATTCGTCCATGAACTTTCTTAAATGACGCGCATCATTCATATCTGGTTTATCATTCCATTTCACCTCAATAGGCGTATAACAATGCGCAATATCAAGCACATAATCTATTTCTGGACCCGCTGTATCACGCCAGTATCTTACTTTGATTTGTGGTGAGCGTAATTGACTTTGATAGACCAATTCATTGCCAACATAATGTTCAAATAAATCTGCCATAATTTTTTTGGGTAATCCCGTGCCTTCATTTGCACAGACCCTACGAACCCCTAAATCAAAAAATAAATATTTAGGTGATTTCACTAAGCGTCGTTTGGTATAACTTTCTGAAATAGGATCAATTCTTAAGGTAAGCATGCAGTCTTCAAGAATTTGATAGTAATTTGCGATCGTTGTATCTGCAACACCAAGATCTTGTGAAAGACGTGTAAAGTTAAGTTGCTTGCCTGCCTCACCTGCTGCAATTTCAAGAAAACGTGAAAAACTACCGATATTTCGAACCAAAGCTTCTGCCCGAATTTCATCTTCTAAGTAAGTACTCACATAAGAATACAAATCAATCTCTTGTGATTGAGCATCTGCATCATTCATGATGCCGATAAAGCAACGTTTGTTCTGTAAATTCGGCCTCACTTCAAGTTCTGTTGGTTAAAAAAACGATTTTTAAGTCGTTCGCTAGAAAATAATGTTTTCTGTTACTGCTATTTTAGTTTTCAA
>Ga0105054_10004753_pt1 | contig 20052 bp, 21 predicted proteins | sample BON02_FD_78091 | JGI IMG/M metagenome (GOLD analysis project Ga0105054, IMG submission 78091) | Freshwater microbial communities from Lake Bonney liftoff mats and glacier meltwater in Antarctica - BON-02 (megahit assembly) | ecosystem: Environmental > Aquatic > Freshwater > Ice > Glacier...
CACCCGCTACGGCTACGGCGACGGCGACGGCTACGGCTCCGGCTACGGCTACGGCTCCGGCTACGGCTACGGCTACGGCGACGGCTACGGCGACGGCTACGGCGACGGCTACGGCTACGGCTACGGCTCCGGCGACGGCTACGGCGACGGCTACGGCGACGGCAACGGCTGGTAAATACACACAATCATGCACCAATCTTCCACCACATCACTTGAGGCATTTAGAAAACTTGATGCAAGCGGTCAATATGCAGCCATACTCAGTGCTGACATTGCTGCAGAGCTGAAAATGGAATAGATACCAAGGAATAAAAGGACTAACTATTATTGAAGTTGATGTTAACTTGATGTTAAGTGGATGTTAAACTTAACATTACATTACCATCACTCACTCACTCACTCTATGAAACAATCAGTAAACGAATCAAATGCATACCAACGTGGCAAGAGAGATGGCTACGACATCGGCCACACTGCAGGTACAACTGAAACCTACAAACAGGCAACAGAAGTCAGATGGATGAAACTAGCCATCGCAGGGCTCGTAGGCTTCATGCTCGCAGTGACAGTATCGGCAGGAGCACAAAGCACACACGCTCAATCAACCGCACAGACCACACTCACAGTAACGATAGGAGCAGAAGTACCTTGCAACCCAGAAAACTGTAAGGAAATACCAGAAGAAGAGCCAGCACAGGTACAGAACGTAGAGCACAGCGAATCACTACTACAAAGGATGTGGTCTGCTATACTAAGATTAATTAACTAATAGAAAACATTATGTCATTCCAATACATCAAACCAACTGAAGAACAGATCGTACTAATGCAGGAGTTCCGAGACAAGTTCGAAGCACTAGCAAGCGAGATGAAAGAAAAAGTACCAGCCTCAAGAGGACTGTCATCCGCAATGACTAAGCTAGAAGAGTCAGCATTCTGGCTAAATAAGGGAATCACACACAACGACTAACAAAAACACTATGGCAAACAAGAAAGGAACAACTCGCAAGAGCTCCTCTAAGAAAGCCACCACGCAAAAACCAGCTTTGAATACTCTGAAAAAAGACAGCGAAATAAAAAAGAACATTCAGAAGAACAAGACAGTCGGTAGAGGTGGAGCAAGAGAGGGAGCAGGACGCAAACCCAGTGAAGAACGGGAGCGTCTTCTTACGTTGCAAGAGCAAGCTGAAGAGCATGCACTAGCAGAAGTTCCAATCGCTGTCACAGTAAACGGAGAGACACGGAGCATCAAGATGACACGAGCACAAGCACTGCTCGACATGCTCTTCACAGAGGGAATCAAGCGAAAGAGTATACCTGCAACCAAAGAGTACTTCGATAGAACACGAGGCAAGGCACGTCAGCCAATAGAACACTCAGGCGAAATCAAGACAGAAGACCAGTACATTCCAGACGACCCAGCCACTATCAAAGCTCACGAGGTATACATAGCCGAACGCAAGAAGCTAATCGCACAAGGCTACTATGCAGACGGAGAGTAGCGAACAACTCAAGCGGTACTCACTGACAGCGTGGATAGACCAAGAGCACATCGTCAATGAAGACCAGCGACCAATAGACCTCGCACGCTTCTACTTCCTGCTGGACATCTACGAAGACAGGAGCAAGAAGATAGCGGTCAAGAAATCAGCTCAGTCGGGTATCTCGACGTGGGCTATTTTGCGTGGACTACACCAAGGACGCTATCAGGGTATCAATCAGATACACACACTGCCGACAGTAGGAGACGCAAGCACGTTCGTACAGTCAAAGGTAAACCAGATAATCAAGCACAACGCCTGCCTCAGTACGAAGATGAGTAAAGAGGACACAGACAGCGTCGGGCAAAAGCAGATGGGTAAAGGCTTCCTATTCTACAAGGGAACAATCGGAAAGACGTCGGGTATTATGATCACATCCGACAGCAACGTATACGATGAGTTCGACTTCAGTAATCACGACAACCTCAGCAACTACACCTCACGACTAGAGGGTGCAGACTCACTGAAGATGGAGGCGTGGATAAGCACACCAACACTGCCAATGTTCGGCATCGATGCGAAGTACGAAGAGAGCGACCAGAAGCATATGCGATTCAACTGTCCTCACTGTGGATTAAGGCAACACATGGACTGGGAGCAGAGCGTCGACCACGATGGAGAACGATATCGATGCTGGGAATGTGACGGCACAATCAACAACAAGCTGTTCCCGCTATGGTACGCACTCTCGGCCAAGGGAGACAAGTACGAGCACATAGACATGCGATGGGAGGCGAAGTACGAAGACCGAGAGATAAGTGGCTACTGGATTAACCAGATGATGGTGCCATGGAAGACAGCTAAGGAATTGATAACAGAGTTCAATCACTACCGAAAAGAGGGAGAGCTCGACTACTTCTACAACTTCAAGCTGGGGCAACCGTATCAGGACACAGAAAAGAAAGTGACAGGCGGACTCTTCTACAAAAACCTCAGCACCAAGGAGGTAGTAGAAACACACAGCATCATGGGAGTAGATGTACAAGGGAACGAACTGTATGCGATAATAGGAAACAAGGAAGCAATCTACGGCATCACGAAATGCGTTGATGAAGTGGACTCCATAGGCAAGCTGGTGAAAAGCAAATGGGACAGACTAGGAGAACTGATGGAAGCATACGACGTAGAGATATGCGTCATCGATGCGACGTTCAAACCAAATGACGTGCTGGACTTCGCACGCAAATACCCGAACAAGGTATACATGAACTGGTACCAACCATCGTCAAAAGGAGGCAAGATATTCCGCTTCCACGATGAGCAGAAGTTCACTGACAAGAAGACTGTACCGTTCGCAGAGAAGATAAAGGTACTAACAGACAGGGAGCGAGCCATAGATAAGCTCATAACTCACCTAGACGACGGAGCACACAAGTTTACATACAACAAAGAAGACGAGAACTTCAAAGAGATGGTGCGTCACTCCGAGACAATGTTCGCTCGAGTGATTGAAAACAAGGACGGCACGATCAGAAGAGAGTGGGCGAACACTGGCAAGAACGACTACTTCCACGCACTCGTATACTTCGAAGTAGGTATGCACAAAGCCAAAGTATTTACAAGCGAATAATAGTGTTACAATAAACGTATGTCAGAAGCTGAAACAACAGTCAACGTGAGCGACTATAAACCAACTCCAGAGGAACAGAAGCTCATCACTAAATGGACACAACGCTTCGGTGTGGCCGATAGATTCCGTGAGCCATACGAGGCGAAGAACCTACGAATGTGGAAGCTATACCGTGCGTATCGTGACAAACTCAACTACGCATACAAGACGAACCTAATGCCACCAGTAGGATTTGAAATCGTGGAGACTATCAAGCCACGTCTAAGTGCCGCCAAAATGCGGACACGGATATTCCCTATCAACAAAGACGACGTCGGGAGCTCGGCAATAGAAGAGTGGGACTCACTAATCACATACGACTTCGAGATAATGAATCTAGAAGAAAAGAAAGTGGACTACATCGACTCGATGCTCAAGTACGGTAACGGATACGCTCAACTCTTCTGGAAAGATGGCGAAGACGGTGGCGACCCAGGAATGGAAATCATCGACAACTGGCTACTCTACTTCGACCCAAATGCCAGCAACCGCTTGAAAGATAGTGAGTGGGAGATAAAGCAAGCCTTCAAACGCAAGAGTAAAATCCTCAAAGATGAGAAGAAGCGAGACGTGCGTGAAGAAGAGGTAGACGAAGACTACGAGGGAGACGACGCAGAAGAGGTAGAAGACGAAGAGACAGGAGAAGTAAAGCGAGTAAAAAAGGTACACGGCATCTACAAAAACCTCGAGTACGTAGAGGATGAGAAGATAGCAGACGACCCACGAGCCGAGCGACTAGAGATAGAGACACTCAAGATGGGACAGATTGACGGTGGTACTCAGCGTTCAAGTGACGACACACAGGTAGCTAACAGCGACCCGAAAGCAGAGACAAAGTCAGTAGAGATATGGGAGTGTTACGACCACGACACTGACGAAATCATCACGATCATGAACCGAAAGGTGGTAGTCCGTCAGGAGGCAAACCCATACGAGGACATCGAAGAGGGACGAATGATTATCGACCTGCCATGTATCCGAGTACCATGGTCAGCATTCGCAATGAGTATCCTAGAGCCAGTAGAAACTATCATCCACGAGATAGCTGACTCACGGAACCAAGCAATGGACAACATCGTCTTCAACCTCGACCCAATCCGCAAGATACGAAAGGAGTCAGGACTGACAGCAGACGACTTGGTAAACGCACCCGGAGCAGTCTGGGAGCTACAGAACGCAGATGACGTAGTGATAGAGCGAGGCACAGGGATAGACAACTCATGGGTAGAGAAAGACAACCTACTCCGACGAGAGATTCAGACATCACTCGCACTCAGTGAATACGTCCGAGGGCTACCGTCATCATCTTCAGAGCCAAGTAGTAAGGTAGAGCTACTTCTTACGCAGACACAAATCCGCTTCAGTCAGATGGTGCGACAGTTCGAAACAGCGATGACAGACATCGTGAACATCCTCATCCAGATGAACCAGAAGTTTCTACCAGAACAGAAGAGCTACCGTATACTCGGAGACGACGTAGACTTCAAAGAGTTCACCAACGAGAGTAAGGAGGTACGAGTAGACGCACGAGTAGACATAGAACCAAAACCAGAAAAGGGACCCGAGAAGCGAAAGGAAGAGGTAATGGAACTATACGAAATCTTTGTCACAGGCGACCAACCAGACCCACAAGACCCAGAAGCAGTCAAAGCGTGGCAGAAGAAGAAGCGAGAAATGCAGAAGATGGTACTCGATGAGTACGACAAGAGTCAGTACGAAGAGGTACTACTAGGGCTAGAAACAATGGAGGACGTCGACCAAGACAAGAACGAAGCAGACGAAGACAATGCAGTAGGTACAACTACGCTGCAGGAACCAGCTCCACTAGCACAGAGGGCAAATCTTCAACCGATTCCTCCAATCGAACCAGACGGTGCAGTACCGCAAGGAGCACCGCCTGCAGGCTTGCTACAGAGTCTGCTAGGTCGATTGCGGAGATAATTAACAAATCATTAACTAACATCATTATGGACCCAGAAATAGACGTAAACGTAGACGAAGTAGAGGTGGATGAGGTGGAAGTCTCACCAGCAATGACGTTCGCACAGTCAGTAATGGCTATGGCAGAACAGCTCGATGCAGGAGAATTGACACAAGAAGAGTTCGTCGCAGGAGTAACTGAAGAGCTAAATGCGATGAGTGCTCCTACTCCAGACATGGCCTCACCAATGGGAGGGCTAGGAATGGGAGGTGGCGAATTCAACATGCCAGAACCTGAATAACATTTATGGCGGACTACGAGAAACAATTCGAAGAAGCTCACGAGGTAACTGAGATAGCGAACTCGGACGGCTTCAAGATACTGATGGGTACGGTGGACGAAGAGATAGCCAACGTACAACAGCAGGTAGCTCGAGTCCATCAAGAGATGCAGGAAAGCATTCGCAAAGGCGGAGTGGACTCTGAGAAAGTAGTGCAACAGCTCACACGGCTAGACGCACGACTCGCAGGGCTACAATTTATCAGCAATCAGGTCGAGCGATTCAAAGGACGAAAAGCTACGGCCAGTAAACAGATAGCATCATGAACGACTTCATTGAGAAACTAGTAGCACTCCGCAACGGTGCAGGTAACCTCGCCAAAGGAACGCTACAGAACATGGGCAACGTCCGTGAGCGAGAGCAACAGATGCTCGACGCAGAACGGGCACGCAATCGGGAACTGATTGATAGAAACTTTGGCAACCCAGAAAACTACGAACAGTTCCTCGCCGAGCAACCACCATCACCGAAGACACCAGGTCAATCACTGGGAGACTTCTTCAAGCGACTGATGGAGCTACGGAGCAATTAACAAATCAATAAATAAAATACTATGAGCGAAGCACGCATCGACAATCTACGAGAAGAACTAGGAGAAGACACACCAGAAGAGGTGGAAACTCCAGAGACTCCAGAGACCGATGTCGAGGAAACTCCTGAAGAGGATGAACCCGAGACACCGGAAACTCCAGAGGACGACGAAGAGGATGACAAAGACATTCCAGAAAAGTTCCGTGGCAAATCAGCCAAGGAAATCATCGCCTCTTATCAGGAGCTTGAGAAACTCATCGGACAGCGAGCACTCGGAAAGGGTGAACGCAAAGACCTCAAAGATGCAGGACTAGGACGCAAAGACCTTGGAAACATGGAGGACATGCAAAAGATTGTTGCCGAGACAGACTTCAGCAAGATGGACGCAAAGCAATTTGCACAGTGGATGGTAGACGTAACAGACAAGCGAGCAACCGAGCGAGCACGAGAAATCTACCAGACCGCATCAACCGTGCAGAACGCAGTACGCACTGAGATAGAAGAGGCTACAGAGAAGTTCCCACTACTGAAAAGTAACAGGGAGTTCCGAGACCTCACACTAGCAGTCATCGAAGCGGATGCATCGAGAGGCACAACCACACCAATCATCGAGGCCGCCCAAAAGGTGTCAGCAATGATTGGAGTGCAGAAGAAAGAAGAGGATGTCAAGAAGAACGCACAGACTCGAAAGCGGACTGCAGTAGAAACCACACAAGGTGGGGACGGAGGCAAGAAAGACACCGACGAAGAACGAGTACTTAAAGGAATGCTCGGAGGTGGAAAGACTGCATCACCTTTAGGTGGACTTGGTATATAATAAAAGTAGAACTTGGGTGTGGGACTGCCCCCTGACCTATCTGGCCGACACGTCGGGAACCAGACGGCAATCTAAAACCAGACGACAAACCTTACTAAATTAATTCATAAGTTTTATGGCAACAGGAGTACGAGACACCAGCAACTTGACCGCACGAAAGTACGACGTCAAGGATGTGATCAGTCTCTTAGACGTGGCACAGTACCCAATGCTCGCCATCCTAACTAACGCTGGTAAAGACCCTGCCTCAAAGCAAGGGAAAGCGTTGAAGAAGATGGAGACAACCGACCCAGAATTCAAATGGTACGAAGATGAATTCGGAAGTCGTGAAGCAACAACCGCAACTAGTCAAACAGGGAAAGTTATCTCTGCAGCCTCTGCAGTTTCTGTAGCGTCTGGACAAGGAGCACGCTTCTCAGTAGGAGACATTATTCAGTTTGTATCCGCTAAGTACACATTCGAAGTAACAGCTATCTCAACAGATGCTCTTACATTGTCTGCTGAACTAGGTGGCGGTACAGGAACAGTGGACTTGTCGTCTCTCACTGTTTGGATCATCGGTAACGCCAACGCAGAGGGTGGTACATTGCGAGAAATCAAAGGTACAACTCCAGTCGAGAAAGTAGGCTACACACAAATCTTCCGTACACCATTTGGTGTTACAGAGACAAGTGCGAACACCGAGACTCTAATCAAGGAGAACGACCTTGACTACCAACGACGCAAGAAAGGTATCGAACACATGGTCGATATCGAACGAGCGTTCTGGTTTGGTAAGAAGAGCAAGCGAACTGGTACAAACGGTAAGCCAATTCGAACCACAGCAGGTGTGATTAACACAATCACTACCTACGCAACTGCTAACGTAGATACGGAAGCAGAGTTCGAGACATGGCTACAGGACGTATTCAAGTACGGTAACAAGGAGAAGTACGCATTCTGCTCACCTGCAATCATCACAATGGTTAACGGATTCGCTAAGGCGAAAGTGGAAATCGTACAGTCTGAGAAGACCTACGGAATCACCATCCTCAAGTATGTATCAGCACACGGTACGCTTAACCTTATCAAGCACGACCTCTTCACGGGAGTACCATACGGCAACTACGCAGTAGCAGTCGACATGGAAGTAGCAACATACCGCTACCTCAAGAACCGTGACAGTAAACTACTCACTGATCGTCAAGAGAATGATGCCGACGAGAAGATTGAAGAGTATCTAACTGAAACAGGTCTGATGCTTGAACAAGAGAAGCGTCACGCTATCTGTTCATACGCCGCCCTTTAATCTCCGTACCGAGACTAAAGAGGATCGTCAGCTTGGAGGGACTGCCCGATGCAATCTCTCCAAGCACATCGGGTGGCGATCCCGAAACTTATAAAGTAACTAATCGAATAACCATATGAGTAAAGCAACAACATACGTAGCAAAGTACTTGCAACTGAAACTCGTGCGTGAAAGTTCATACTTTAAAGAAGTGAACGGAAAGGTACTGCCAGTGAAAGGTTCGGCTATTCAGTTCGAACAAGGTGCTTACACTACGGAAGATGAGGGTGAAATCGAGTTCCTCGACAATCATCCAAACTTTGGCTCGATCTTCATCAAAGTAGACAAGGACGTTGTAGAAGAACGTGCTGAATACGTGAAGACTCTAGAAGAGCGAAACGCTGAACTGGAGGCACAACTCGCAGAGAAGACTGCACCTGAAAAGGTAGAGAAGAAAGCTCCAGCGAAGAAGACAACAACGGCTAAGAAAACAGCGAAAGCTAAATTCTAATCATGTCCGTATTTACAGGCAAAGCAGAGGTAACCATCGAGGCTAAGGTCATCCGTGCAAACGGAAAGACAGAAGACCTTGGAGTGGTCTCACGGACAAAGGTCGAAAACAAGTCATTACTAAAACGATTATTTAAACCAAACAATCATGGCAACAGTACTAACAAACACAGGTAAAGCGGATATAATCAACGCCTTAAACGGCGGTGCACATACGCCACCAACCTACGTGGCTTGGGGTACAGGAGCAGGAACTCCCGCCGAAACAGACACCACACTGTTCACGGAAGCATCCGAAGCTCGTACCAACGGCACCAAGTCTGTAGTGACGACCACGGTTACCAATGACACTTATCAAGTAGTAGGAACTATCACAGCAGATGGCACAAAAACCATCACCAACTCTGGACTGTTCGACGCTTCGACAAGTGGTGACCTGTACGTCAAAGGAGACTTCACGGGAATCGCCCTGAACGCATCTGACTCGATTCAATTCACAATCAAGATCGTTCAAGACCAGGCATAGCGTCCTGACACTGTCTCTTACGGGAGACAGTACTGAGGACGGTATCCTCTGCTTATAAGCCTAAGAATATAAAAATGAAACTAACAGACTACAAATCAACCACACTAGCGAGAGCAGACGTGGAGGACATCGTGAAAGTAGAGCCAGTAGAAGTACGGCCAGTCAAAGGAACAAGTGAGTATGAACAAGTGGTACACACCACAGAGCTCGGCAATACACTTCGCAAGTACGACGTGCATTTAATGCGAGTGGTAGACGGCATTAAGCAGTTCGTTAAAGAACACATCGTGGTAGTAAACGAGGGAGAGACAGACGAAGAGGTAGTATTCACTGCACCAACAACTGAAGAGAAAGCAGTAACAGAAAACCAAATCGAGACCTACGTCAAATCACTACCGTTCAAAGACATCAAGATAACGGAGATAAACACTAACGCTCCATCAGCTACGTTCACAGCTATCAAGGTAGAGAACGGAGCAGGACGCAGAGTAGAAGTATTCGCTTACCGAGAGGGAGCACAGGCACCACAATACGTCGAAGTAACATCATAATAAAATGGCTTACGTCGCTAATTTAACAATCGACCACACAAAAGTAGCCGCCGACCTCACAGACTATGTAGTCGCAATAATAGCAAACGGTGACGCAGGGTGGGCAGAGCTATACGCAATCGCTACCGAGGGTGGTGGCGACATTCGTGTTTTCAAAAGCGACGACACGACAGAATTACCACGAGAAATCGTGTCCTTTTCTGTTGTAGGAGAGACAGGAGAAATCCATTTCAAATACTCAGGCACACTCAGCTCAACAGTGGATACCGACGTTCACATCTATGCGGACGGAGTGAGTGCAGACTACGCAGTGGGTGCTACCTATGGGAGTGATGCTGTTTGGAGTGACTACTTTGCTGTATGGCACTTCCAAGGGGCAGTAGGTTCGACACAGAAAAAAATAGACTCAACAGGTAACGGGTATGACTGGACTGAAAACAATAGTCCAAGGTCAGGCGCTGGTAAAATTGGAGGGGCAGACGGGGCTTATGATATGGATGGACTACCTGAACAGACTACCTCATCCTCTTATGATTATTTGTCTCAATCAGGTATTATCCACTTACTTGCAACAGCTTCTCACACCATGTCAGCATGGTTTTACCCTAACGCATCCAACTCAACCACTACCCACCTTCTCTATCAAAACAACAACGGTGGTGGGGAAGAGCCTTATGCTGGGTTGCAGTTTACATCGTCACTGTATGCTAACTTTATTTATTCGTCAGGGACTAGTCCTTACAATAGTGGAGACACAACTAACCAAGTAACAGTTGGTAGCTGGAATTACATGGTCGGTAAAAAGCTAACCTCACCATATTATTCAGAAGTGAAGTTAAATAATGGAACTAAAAAAACTGGTACTTCGGGGGCTTTAGCTGCTGGTACAAACAGTGGAAGCAGTTTGTGGCTAGGTCGGAGATATAACTCATCATACGAAAACGCCAAACGGTACTTTGATGGTGCTACTGGGGAAGTCAGAATTAGGAATAGTGCCACTTCTGACAACTGGGACACAACAGAATACAACAACCAAAATAGCCCGGGAACATTCTACGCAGTGACAGCAGTCACAGTCACAGAAATAGACCAAGCACTCACAGCAACAGCACAGGCAACAGCACTGATAGTAAAACAAGTGCAACGAGACATCGAAGCGGTAGCGACAGCATCAACCAGCTTCACACGATCAGTAGGCAAGGGACTGCAAGCGGTAGCACAGGCAACAGCGAGTATCATACGAAGCGTAGGCAAATCACTGAGCGTCACAGCACAAGCCAGCCCAACTCTGCAAGCAGGACTACTCTACGTCACAGAACTACTTGCCACAGCACAAGCAGTAACCTCAATCGCCTACACACAAGTAACGATTGTGGCTCTTACCGTGACAGCTCAAGCGAGTACTGCCATCACGCAGATATACAACCGAGGCGTGGCACTGGTAGCAACAGCTCAAGCAACAGCGAGCGTGGTAAAAAACTACACACTCGCACGCACACTGACTGCGACAGCGTCCGCAACAGCATCGCTGGTACAGTCAGGATTGATAATCAGTAGAACTCTGGTGGTAACGGCATCGGCAACCGTCACCTATGCCGCACTTAAAACACTGTCAAAAGTGATGAGCGTGACAGCAGGAGCAGTGGTATCATTATTAAAAGACTTCGGTTACATCGATAAATACCCAGAAAACGATGCAACCTACGAAGATAAATATCCAGAATAATATATGTCAACATTAGCAGAATACAGAGCAGACCTAGAAGCACTACTCTCAACCGTAAACCTCACGGGCTTCTTCACAGACGCAATCAAAAACGAATTCATCAATCGTTCAGGGCGACGAGTCTACAACTTCCAGACATGGCCGTTCCTAAATCACGCACTGAAGACGCAGTCAGTAGCAAACGATGAATACTACGAACAGCCATCACGCTTCAAGAAAGGCAGTATCTATCGCATCACAGTAGGCGAGGGAACGTCAGAAGAAGAATACGACATGGTGTCACTAAACCTCTACAAGCAACTCAAAGAACAATCAAGTGACAGCAAGATATCGACAGTCATCGGTGGACAATACTTCATCAATCCAATCCTAACCGAGAACAACTTAGTGATAGGAGTCTACGGACAGCTCAAGTGGGTAGACCTCGTAGCAGACGGAGACAAAAGCATCAATCCAGAAGCGTTCGATGAGGCAATCATCAAGCACGCATTCGCCTCAGCACTCAAAAAGGAACGTCGCTTCTCAGAAGCAAACAGTGAGATAGACGAGGTAGAAAACGCACAGTCAGGTATCCTGCCACGACTCTACAACCAAGCGACCAAGGAGTCACCAAAGGGATACGTGGGGAACGTGCAATCAAGCAGGTGGTAACATAAATATATATGGCAGACTTACAAAGTTTCACAATCAACAACTTCAACGGAGGCATCTCCGACCTAAGCAATAAAGGAGTGCGTGGGGCTTTTAAGTTCGGCTACGGTATAAACCTACGCAACACCAGCTCGGCTCTATCCTGCAACCAGAAGCTAAAGAAAGACTCAGGGACAGTAGTAACTGATTTGATCGTATGCGGAGTATCGGCCAGCACAGGCGAGTGGTATGGCTTTGGAGACACAGGAAAAATCTACAAACGAAACGCAGGCGGAGCGTGGTCACTGGTATACACCGACCCAGACGGAGCAATCTTCGGAGCGAGCGAATACATCCACAACGATGCATCAGGCAACTACGTAAGTCATATCGTATGGGCAACACAGACGAAGCTAAAGAAGATAAAGACCAGTAGTGGCTTCGGCTCGCCAACTACAGTGACAACATTCCAGCGTGGCTACACAGGCGAATGGCATACCATGCTCGAAGCACTCGGAGTACTGTTCATCTGTGACGCAGACTACCTCGCACTCCTAGACTACGAGGGAGCAGTAAACAAAACAGCACTACAGTTCCCGGGCGGAATCTACAGCAAGGCACTCATCGATAACGCAGACATCATCATCATCGGAGCGACGCAAAAAGAACAGCAACGGCGTGGCTTCCTTTTCACGTGGAACAAACTAGCTGATTCGTGGATCACAAAAAAAGACCTGCAAGCACAGGGAGCAAACAGTCTAAACTTCCTCGAGGGAGGCGTAATGGTACAGACAGGCGAAGAACTTAAGTACTGGGACACAGCCAACCTCATCCCACTAAAACAATTGCCAGGAGGCGGTAACACTCTGCCCGGCGGACAGGCAGAGTACAAATCAGTCGGGCACTTCGGCGTTCAAGGCGGAACACTAAACGGTGTCTACGGCTACGGACGACGAGACAAAAACAGTCCGTTCGCACTAAACCTCGAGTACATTCCATCGCACGGTGACTTCACTACCACGACCAACAAGATTGGGTGTGTAAGCAATCACCAAGGACAGATGCTCGTATCGTGGTACGACGGCACAAACTATGGGGTCGACATAGTGGATGAAGACAACAAAGCAGTGGCTCTCTACCAGTCGCTAGAGATAGACGCAAACAGTCCGTTCGCAGACAAACGCTGGTCACAGATAAAGATAGTCACACGGCCACTTCCTGCAGGCACGAGCATTGTAGTGCGAGCCAAGACCATCAACGATGATGACTGGCAGACCTGTAAGACAGACTCACAAGCAACGCTGATGAACACTGCAGGACAGAAGAAAGCAATCTTCAACGTCGCAGGAGCAGGAGCAGGAGAGATTATAGAAGTGGAGCTCACACTAACACCAAACGGTAACGCTACACCAGAGGTAATCTCCATCAATAACTACTACAGCCAGCTCGGAATATACTAAACATATGGCAGACATCAAAGACTTAAATGTATCGCTCGAAGAACCAAAGGCAGAGCAAGATGTGCAACTGCCAGAGCTTCCACAGTGGGACAAAATATTCGGACGACCAACTTCACTAGAGGACTTGGACCCGACAGCAGAGGCTCTACTACAAAGTAACGAGGCGACCATTTTGTCATTGGGAGACGTAGCGTACCTAGACAGCATCACAACAACGTACATCACCGATGATGCAATCACGACACCAAAGATATTGGCAGGAGCAGTCTCAGCCAGCAAGATAAGCGTAGGTTCACTGTCAGCTATCAACGCCAACTTAGGGACAATCACTGCAGGCACAATAACAGGTGTGACAATCACAGGAGGTACAGTACGAACGTCATCAAGTGGAGCACGAGTACAAATGCTCAATAGCACTAACACACTACAAATCTTAGACTCAGGTGGAATAGTAAGAGCAGAAAGCTACTCAAACGGGTGGCAGTTTAACAACACAGTAGGTAGTGCGTCAGGGAGAGTCTTCATTGAAAGCACATTCCAAAACCTACAGATTCAAGCTGTCAGTGCAGACCTGTTCCTTACCGCAGTCAGTGAAATAACATTCGCACCAAACAACGGAGGTATAAAAGCCTACTTTGATACCACGGGACTCGTGATGAATGACGACATCAATCTAGGGAATAATGAAATCACCGATGCAAGTGCAATCGAACTGGGCGGAGTACGAAGAACATCGTGGCCATCAGCAGGCACAACCACACTAAGTGGATTAAGTATCGATATAAGTAAAAATTGGAGTGGCTATAACATTACTAATCTCGGAAGCCTTAGTGCCAGTATCATCCAGTTATCAGGAGGGGGATACGTAGACAATGCACGAGCATTCTACTTTGAAACAGGACGTTCAACCAACCCAAGCGTCAGTGGCGAGATAAGATACTACGACGGAGCATCAAAGAGCTTCCGAGGATACGTGAACGGCTTCCGAGGGTCATTTGATTTAACTGCAGTATAAATATGGAAGAAAAAATCAGAGTAATAAAAGAGAAAGCAGTAGAAACCATCGACGCAGATGCGATGGCTCTTGCTGATACCAAACTCTCAAAGACAAAAAGAAAGCAAGCATACAAAAACATAATGGACAGGATGCTCAACCCAGTACCAGAAGCGGACTTTAATCCAGAGACATTCGATGCAATGGATGACGACCCAGAGTACGAGATAAAGAAACGAGATCGTACTGAGCCACCAAAGCGACTCCCAACCAAAGGACTAAAGCCAAAACAGATACTCGAGGGACAGATGGTGGGGATGTTTGAAAGCAAGCAAGACCTCTACCTGCTCATTGCTTGGCTATCAGAGAGAGTGACCGACCTCGAAGAGCAGTTAAAAACCACAGAGAATTTATAAACAATAGTGGTACAATAATCGTATGACAAAGCCAGCCAAAGAGTTAACAATCGAAGAGCGAATCGATGCAGACATCGAGACCGTTGAACAACAGTATCTGGAAAACAATAAAGAGATTGAAAAACTCCAGAACCTGCTCAACCAAAGACTCCAGAAAGGGGTCGAACTCAAGGGCGAATTCAGAGCACTCAAGCGACTGAAAGAGAAAACATTACCAGCAGAGGATAAAAAAGAATAAATACTATGGCAACGTATACAGTCAAGCAGGGTGATACACTGGGTGCAATCGCAAAGCGAATGGGCACTTCGGTGGATAACCTGACAGGCTTCCGTTCGGGTGACGCAAACCTCATCTTCCCGGGAGAGACTATCTCAGTGAAGAACTCGCCAAACAGCGAGGCACTAGATAGGTCAAACAACATTCGCAGTGAGCTCGGCGGTAACGTTGCTCCTGCCTCTACACTATCCGACACTCCAAAGACGGGTGGCTTTGATTTTACCAGTCTGCAAACACAGCTCGCAGATACACAAAAAAAGAAAGAAGATGCATTCAAAAAGCTGGAGGGATTCCGCAGTAGCCGATATGATGAGCTAACCAAAGACCGAGAGCTCGACGGTACTCGAAGTGAAGTGTCACGTCTAGACGATTTAATTACTCAAAAGAAAAACGAACGTGATGCATCAATAGCGACTATCAGAAAAAACCCAGGAGCCAGTGCCGCCACTTTGACTGGCGAGGTAGCGGTAGCAACCGACAAACTGAACGCTGATATAAACAACCTCATCGGCCAGCGAAACGCAAAGGCAGGCGACTACAACACAGCACTCTCAGAGATAGATGCGATTGTAGGACGTGAAGCAGGCGACCTCGAGAACGAGCTCGGCTTCTATGAGGGTAGCGAGAAAGAAGTAAACGCACTCATCCAGTCATACCAGACAGCGATAATGGATCAGCTACGACGAGAAGAAGACCGTGGCTTCAAACTAGAAGATGACATGCGTGGCTTCGAACAAGCACTTCAACTAGCACGACTAAAAGAGTCAACCAGTGGAGGCGGTACAAACTACACTATCCTGACAGACCAATTCGGACGGCCAACAGTAGCGATTGACCGAAGCAATCCGACCAATCAGGTAAACCTATCAGGCGTAAACGGCTCGGCACCGACAGCTGGCAACAGCAATCCAGCACTCATGCAAGCTCAGGCACAAGCAAAAGCCAAGAGCAACGAGCCTGGCATTATTGGTAAATCATGGAACTGGCTCACAGGGCTATTCCAGTAACATAAAAACGTATGGCATCCCTACTCGACTTACTTAAAAAAGGAGGGAACGCAATCAAGGACGCATTCGTCTACACCGACGAAGAGCGACAGCAAGGTAAAGCACCGAACCTCCTTGAGAAGATTCCCATGAGAGCATCAGACACTCGAGATAACATCGAGAGCTTCTTCGCTCCGTCTCCAGACAAAGTACGAGTACGAGATGTGGCACGAGAGCTACCAAGCAACGCAGGAGAAATGCTCAAAGACATACTGCAGGGAACCGCACGTTCCTTTGACTTCGTCGGGAGAAAGAGCACACCATGGGAAGAGAACATCGGTCAGAAAACTGGCTTCAATAAAAAGATAGATGACATCCTATTCGGTGGGGCAGACAAACGTTCAAACTCGCTAACGGACGTGGGAGAAACAGAGCTCGGACTAGACCGAGAAAAGCATCCAATCCTCACACCACTAGCAGGGCTCGGTATCATCGGGCTCGACTTCGTGCCAGGAGGACAAGGTAAGAGCAAAGGCATCAAGCAATTCATCAGCTCGCTCACAGATGACGTAGCGGAAACTCTAGCAAAGAGCTCAGACCGTGACCTGATTGAGAGCACAGTACGACAGTCAGCAGCAGCACTCACAGACAATGAGGTGGTTAAACTGGTGGATGACTTGCTACCAACTAAGAGCGTGAATGATGTGAAGAGTGTAGTAACGGGAGTGCCAGTTAAAGATGCAGGTAAAAGTCCAATTACTCAATTTATTGAGACAGGAGAGCCAATAAAAAACAGTGATGAAATTGTCGTATGGCACAACATAGGTAAAAATCCGACACAAGAAAAAGGAACATTCACTTCAGTACGACCAAGTCTTAGTACCTTGGGTGGCGATACAACTGAAAGAATAGTTATACGGCCAAACAAAACAAAAACTACAACCAACTCGGCAGACTTATACCAAGAGCTATTTCCTAATGCACCAAAAAGAGATGTGGAAGTATTCGACTTTGATAACATAGACACAGCAATCTCTCGAGAACTAAGGAAACAAGGATACGACTCAGTGCGATACACAAACCCACTTGGAGCCGGAGTTCCAGAGTACGTGATACTAGACAACAAAATAATCACAGGGCGAAAAGGAGTAGGTACCCGAAGTGATGCAATAAATGCGTATCAAAAAGAGCTAGAAAATCTAGTAGGTAAAAAAGGTGCAGACAGTGCTGCCGATGACTCAATAGAGATGACTACATCACTCAAGTCACTCAAGTCACTCAAGTCAGCCAAGCAACAAGAGATAGACCAAGCAATGCTCGAGCGAGACTTCATAGAAGAGTCAGTACAAAGCAATCCAGCACGAGAGCTAATTCGATACATGGGCAAGGGAGACAATTCGCTGGCCGAGATGCAATACCGTGGAGAGTCACAAGGACTCAAGGGAGCAGGACTAGATGACAAAGTAACTGAGCTAGGATTCAGGGACATGGACGAGGCACAGCAAGCACTCGAGCAATACAGTAGAGACAAGGAGCGACTCGAAAACGCAAAGCAAGCAGTGCGAGATTTGAAACTGGAATACAGTACATTACTCAAAGACGAGAGTGGCATCAAGATGGCGAAAGAAACCATTGTGGATGGCGTACCAGAGGGATATCAAAAGCCAGTAGCAAAAGCACTAGACGGAGCAGAGGCAGAGACAAAGAAACTGTCACCACGACGACTGGCCGACGCAAAGAAGTACGGAATCAGCGAGGACGTAATGGGACGTATGCTTCATGCTAAAGCAGGTGGACGCATGACTCACGAAGAAGCGAGCGAGCTATCAAGCTCAATCAATGCTCCGATGAAAGACTTGCTCACAAAACCAGCAAACACATTCCAACTCAGTCGACCAAAGATAGAAGCCTACAGTCAGGAACTGCAGGGCTACTTCGAGAACGTAGTAAAGAAACTCAAAGCACATTCAGGTGCATTCCCAGACGATAGAGACCTCGTACAGCAATACCAAGAAGCGTCACGTACCTACATGAAAGCTCGAACCACACTCGAGGCGGTTATCAGTGAAGCTGGACGTGTGGTAGAGGGAGCAAAGGTCATCGGCAGGTACTCACGTCTGCCCGGAATGGATGGAAAGATTAAAAAAGTGCGAGAGCAGATCGTGAAGTTCGCAGAACGTAATCCAAAGCACGCAGACCTGCCAACAGAGTTCGATATGGCACTCGAGACAGTAGACCTCAACAACACCACACAGACACTCGACTTCCTCACACAATGGAACCGAGCGTCATTCCTGCAGAAACTGTCAGAGTTCCAGAAAGCGTCGTTACTCTCAGCACTCTCGACTCACGCAGTAAACGCACTCGGTAACGCCATCCAACAAGTAATAGACATTCCAGTACGAGCACTAGCAGGAGGATTGGATGCAGGCAAGTCAGCAATCACAGGAAGTGAACGAACAGTCTACGCAGGCGAATCCCTAGCACAAGTACGGGGAGCATTTAGAAGTGCACCAGCTTCAATAGAACGAGCCATCAAAGCACTCGGCAATGAACACTACGCACAGGAGCTACGACGAACAGAGATAGAAGCAGGAACAGTAGTGCCAGCAATCAGAGGACGCTTCGGAAAGGTGGTACGTCTACCATTCCGACTCCTACAGATGGCCGACCTCGGCTTCCGTACTGTAAAGCAAGGAGCAGAGAGTGAAGCACTAGCAACACGTATAGCTAAGATGGAGGGACTAAAAGGAAAAGCATACAAGGAGCGAGTAAATGAACTCAAAGACAACCTGCCACAAGACATGCTCGACCTCGTAGACGAGCGAGTAGAACGCTCACTCATGCTCGAAGACCTCGACGGTATGCTAAAGAGCGTCGAAGACCTCAAGAACAAGTATCCAATAATGCAGTTCGTCATTCCGTTTTATCGAACATTGGTAAACCTCTCAAGAGAAGCGTATCGAATGACACCAATAGGAGGCATCGGACGTACAGTAGGACGCATCACACCAGGTCAAACTGGACGTAACATCGAGCGAGCATTCCAAAACAAGTGGACGCAAAACGAGAACACTAAAATGGAAGAGCTCTCACGACAGATAATCGGAACCAGCATCATGGCGTGGGTAGTAACCAACATGCTCAATGGAGACGTAGAGATAACTGGACCCGCACCATCAAACGCAGGAGACCGAGAAGTCTTCTACGGACAAGGCAAACTGCCACACTCAATCCGCTACGGAGATACGTGGGTGGAGTTTCAACGTGTCCAGCCGATAGGGCAACTCCTGCAAGTAGGAGCGTCAATCAGTGAGGCAATAGAAGCGTATCGAAACACAGGACAGCTAACCAGTGCAGACGTAGAAAAAGAAGTGGCAAACTCAATCGGCGACATCGGCTCAATGGTATTCACACAGTCGCCATTCACAGGAGTGTCTGACCTCTTCTCACTACTAAAGGGAGGCGAATACAAAGAGGGATACTTCCAAGCAGGAAACCGATACATCGGACAGATGGCAGGAACATTCATTCCAAACATTCTCCGAAGACTAACGGTAGCTCAAGACCCAATAGTCTACGAGAAGCGAGACATCGAGTCACAGCTCAAGAGTAGAATACCCGGATTGGCTCAAACACTAACACCTCGCAGGGACGTATTCGGCGAGACCGTGCGACAAGGCGGAACATTCGAATCACGCTTCGCATCACCAATCCGCACCAGCGAGTCGATAGAAAACAAACTATACGATGAGATGGCAGACATTGAATTCTCACCGACGGTAGCCAACCGAGAAGCATTCAATGAAGAGCTCTCAGTAAAAGAGTACGACATGCTCAAGCGATTCTATGGACCCCGATTCCGAGACGAGATGTGGTCAATAGTAAATGATGAAGCGTACAAAACACTGACACCAGAGCAGAAGCGAGATGCACTCTCAAAAGTCTCAA